>JGI24024J18818_10001188_pt1 | contig 10587 bp, 10 predicted proteins | sample Cruoilmetagenom2_FD_18818 | JGI IMG/M metagenome (IMG submission 18818) | reverse complement strand
TCATCTTTCCCTTTCCTTTAATTTCACCTCGTTACCACCACGAACCAACTATCAGCCACCAACTCCACCTTGGCATCCCTATCTGCATGGCTCAACATCGCTTCATAATACTCGTTTTTAACATGCTCATAATCTTCTGTGCTTAACTCCATCAGCATCCCTTTGTAACCCGTATTATTAAAGAGTTCCCACCATTCATCGAGACGCATCCCGTAACGTGCGCATAGCGTATCTCTTTGGCTTGGATATTGACATTTTTTACGCCTGCCAAGGCACAAAGATATTCAATATCTTTAGTCTGTTTGAGGTTTTCCCATTTGTCAGACTCATACTCTTTGGCAGACGTGGAACCGTATTTTTCAGCAACGGGAGAAGGATATCTGTTGAAGGTGTAAAGGCTTTGGGTAAAAACGAGGTAAAGATGACCCTGCCCTCCGGCTTTAAACATTTTAAAAGCCCGGAAAGTACTTTGTGTGCTTCAGGTAAGAAAAAGAGTGCGTATGCACAGGTGATGACATCATACTTCTTTCGTATACCCAGTTTTGTAATGTCTTGTAAATGGAAGGTAACATTATCCAAGTGCAGTTCTTTTGCATTGGCTGTGGCTTTTGCCAGCATCCCTTCTAAAATATCAATCCCTTCAAAAGACGATCCAGGCATACATTTTGCACATTCAAGTACCACATTATCCGTACCACAGGCGACATCCAGGATATCCAGGTCCTCTTCAGACTTATGTGCTTTCATGATGTCCACCACATATCTGGCTGAGATCTTAAAAAATGCTATCTCATCATAACGCGACGCCACATCATCAAATGTAGTTTTCGCATACTCCTATGCTTTTTCCTGCATGATCCACGCTTAAAATATCGCTCTATTTATGATAGGTATGGGGAATGAGTCTGTCATCCTGACCCATAGTCTCTCTAAATTCCAACTCTCTTGGATCAACTCTCATCACATGAAGGAACATATAAACATATCCACCCACCACAAACACCAATATAAGAATACAGACTGGTATCACAATATAAAGTTCCGTCATATTGACTCCTTTACCTATTGTAACAAAAATAACTTTTACTCTCCGTTACCTGTGTTATATACACATGAGTTGACCTATTTCAACAAATGCAAAAATTCATTACGGCTGCTATAACCCGCAAACTGATGCTCGATCTTCTCTGTATCAGAATTTACGATATAAATTATGGGTGTAAAACGTGTTTTCTCGAACTGTTCATTGTACCATACTTTGAAAAGATTTTTAGACCCCCGTTTTTACTATTAAGTCTTAATTTCCTATCGTTTCTATCGTCTTTGCTATTTGTTCTCTGGTGTGTACAGGTATACCCAACTCTTTAGCAAAACTATTCCACTTATTTACAGCATGTTGTACTTCTACGATTATATCTGCATAGTCTTTGACCTTATGCTTCTCTCCTAGCTTCAAAAGTTCTTCTTTTCTTGGGTGCTTGCCTTCTCCTAGGTATGTGGTACTATGCTCACCACCAGGACCATAAGAGAAAGTAGCATCATACACAGGAGAGAGTCGCCATACTCCTTTTGCATCCATCAGAAAAGAGAAGTTTTTAGCATGGTCATCACGGTTATGACTGAGTAGGTTAAAACATGCCAAACGGTACATCTTTTGTTGTTCTTTCACATCTTTGGTAAGATGCAGTGTAAGGCTCAACAAATCATCATAGTCAAGTGTAGGGTACCTAAAGTCACTATGTGTCAACCCTGCAACTGAGTGCATGTGTACCTTACTGTCTCCTACTCTATCAAATCGTTCTATGGCAAAGTAGCTTCTCTTTTTTCCTTTTAACAAAGCTATCTTTGGCATATCAAGCCCTGCTTCTTTTGCCATGAGCCCATAGGCATACTCTATAGCCCCTATCTCACGACTGTCAGATGATGAAGCAAATTTTACCATGTAATGAGAAAACCCCTCTCGCAGTTTTTGTCGTCCATGTATTATCTGCTTTTTATCATCACTAAGCTGCACCAACACTTTAGGTCTTGCCCCTGCTGAAGAGCCTCCTAAAAGTAGTAACTCATCCACCATCTCATTACTACTACCCTCTAATATCTCTTCCGAATGCTCTGCCAACGCATCTAAGACTATCTCATCAGGTAAATGTTCTACTTCTACTTCAGGTTCATAACTCAATGCCCCCATAGCATACTCTCCCACATAAGTCAGCCTATCTAGTGGTGTTAAAGTATTTGGGTTTACCCCCAACTTCACCAAATGCCTATCCATCAACAACCGTCCCCAACCATCAGGCAAAGAGTCATTAAAAACACCCCATAACCCATTAAAAGGACTATCATCACATCTGTGAAGTCCTGCTTTTAGGGGGAGTTTATAGGGTGAAAGTTCTATGCCTGTTTTTAGGAACGCTTTGTCGTATTCGAAGTAGATTATTTGGTCTTTTATGGCTAGGGTGCCTACTTTTTGTTTTTTTTGTTGGGTTAGATGGATGGTTAGGATTTGGGTATTCATTATTAACCCATATCTTCAATTTTAATTTTAATATTATATTTTTCAGATTCATGCTCTGCATCTTTTACATTGATAATACCATCACCATCCAAAGAAACATATCCACTCATTTGCATAACACCTACACTGTCATCTCTACCAAAAGATGGTGTAATGACTTGTTTTTCACCTAATAGTGTCCAACAAAGAGTTAAATTATTTTCTGAAAGGAATTGTAACAGCTTGTCTTTTCTAACCATTAAGTATGGATTTGATTCATGATATATACTTGGATCAAAACAAATAATTTCTCCATCTTTGTCTATAAAGTGACCCTCTTTTTCTGAATATCTCATTTGCATACCTTCAAAAAGTATATTGGATGGCTTCTTCATATTTAATGAATCCTCTTTTGAATAATCAAACTCAGATTCCCAATAGTATTGTGAAGTTGTCAAACCAATTTTATGTGGATATTTTTCTTTTAGTCTATAACTATCTATTTCTGACCACTCTTTATCTCCATAGTATGGATTTTGAAAAAAATCATAAGTATCTGACCAATAAAACTCTCTATTAAACATTTGGTAATGTTCTTTAGCATTAGGCATCCAGTTATTCCAAAAACTTTGATTTTTAGCCCATGCTTCAAATTCATCAATATGTTCATTTGGAATTAAGTAAGCATGTAAAAGATACCAAGATTTTTTGTAAACTATATTAGATTTATCAATTCCTTTTTTAATTGGTTCTATCCAGTTAGGTGTGGAATCTAAAGCAATCCATTCTTGACCACTATCATCTGTAAAAAATATAGAATTCTTTGGATTTGGTATATCATCTGTAATACTTATCCACTCTTTGTTATCCATTTTCCATTTGAAGTTTGCCTTAGCACTCCACCAGAACTTACTATCAGTTTCTATATACCAATTTGATTTAGTCTCTTTCAATAAAATTGTAGGNTCTATATCTCTAACATAAGGTTCATATGCTCCTTCATACTGCATCTCTTCTTTATCATCTCCCCAACCTTCATACATTTTAAAATTGTCAGTTATTCTAGCTAAAGTCTCATGCATCGCTATCCACTGATATTTTTTACCTATCCTCTCTATCTTATGTTCATGTCGATCATATCTATGTCTATTATTTTCTTGAATAAAATTTTCTGTATCATTAAAAAATTCTCCATCATAACCATACTCCTCAAATATTTTTTTTGTTGCATAGTTACTAATTAATTGTTCATCTTTTTTACACTCAAAACCATATAAGGAACTTCCAAATACATATCGTCCAAAATCTCCATACATTCCACCACCATATTCTGTCATCATAGAGGATATAATACTACTTTGATGATAACTATCATCTCTATCTTCATACTTCTCTAAATCCTCATTTGTTGGTAACTCTTCTATTCGAGGGAAATCGCTTTTGTATGGTGGCTTTACCTTTACTACATCCATATCTAATTCAACACCTAAATAAGATATATAGTCAATTGTATTTTTAGCGTAATCTCTAAGTAAAATATGTGGAATAACTTCTTCAATATTAAATATAATTTGATATATATACTTTCCCAACTCTTTTAAGTCCTCGTTATTTTCTGCCCTAACTACAACTCCAAAAGAAACTGCGAACAATCTCTCTTGTATATAAAACTCATTAATACCTTCAAACCTTTTTAAAAGTTCCAAAAGAACGGTAATTCTACCTTGTAAAATTGAAATTAATGCTTTTGTTGAGTAGTCTCTTAATTTTCTATTAGATGTTGTCAAAAACCAAGATAATGTCATAGAAGTCAAAAGCAAGGATTCATCTGATACATAACCTTTATCTTCATCAGACCATGACCAATCAATGAGCCTTGTTATTGGATTTACCCCATAGTCTAAATAAATATCATTCAACAAAGGTATAAACCAAACATCCCTATCTTTCATAGAAAAATTTGTTAAATAACTATGTAATAAATTGGCATTTAAAGGGTGTTTTGGATTTGAAGTAACTAAAAACAATGTTTCAAAAATCTTTTTTTGGATAAATTTATTATCGATATTTTTTATAATATGATCTACTGTATTTTGAGAGATACTATCTACTTTTCTCCATAGTAAACTTTCAAAAAAACTTTCTACTAAAACTTGATTTTGATCTACCATATCCATAAGCTCTGCATTACAGGTTTCAGGAAGCTGTATACTCATCGCATCAATAATACCTCTATTATAGAATAACTTATCATCTTCAAAATAACTATGAAGAGATTCATTTTCAAAAGACTCCTTAGGGTTATCGCTATCTAAAAATTGTTCAAATAAAAATTTTACTTTTAAGTGATCTTCAAATCTTTCATATATAAAATAGACTGTTTCATGATACTCTTTTGTTTCATAATCATATTGGGAGTTTTGTGTTAAAAGACCCTCTGAAATCAAGTCATCTAATAATCCACTATTTAGACCATATTTAGATGAAATCTCTTCAACTTTTATATATACTGTATCATATAGTATAATTTGATTTTCAAGACTTTGGATAATTAAACTATTGATAATCTTACTTAGAAGTTTTAATCTTTTTATAGGGTCATATTTACGTATTAATTTATCTTCAATACCCTCTATAAAAAACTTTATAATATTAGATATTCCTTCATAACCTTCAGGTACTCGCACAAGTCCTTTTTTTTGCAGTCCCTCACAAAATAATTTTAGAAATAAAGGATTTGAAAACTCAGGATGAAGTAATGGTATAGCAGGCTGTTCAATATTATAGTATTTATAAAATATCCTTGAAGCATCATATTCTATCTCATCAAAACCATAATGTGTTATAGTCGCTATACTTTCATCATTTTTTATCCTTTCTGGGATAACTAAATTAAAATATGAAGAACGGACACTCAGAACCAAACCTAACCATTCATATTTTTTTATAGACTCTACAAAACTTACTAAATAGTCACCCCAAAAGTTTCTACCCTTACCTTCATTAATTGCATCTATAAAAATAATTATTCTTTTCTGGTTAACCTCTGCTTTAGCATTTAAAGCTCCTAGAAATTCATCTTCATTACATTTGAGTCTCAATAAGTCATCTAAAATTTGACTCCACGGAGACTTTTGTTGCATAAAATGCTGCCCCAGTAAAAATATAGAATCACTTCCATCATCTAGTCTTTGATTTACAATATCTGCTAATAAATGAGACTTACCAATTCCTGCTTCACCCTTTAAAATCATATAAGGATTATTCACTAATTTAGTAAGTGTCTTATCTAGTAAATATTTAAAATCATAAAGAGAATCATTAGTACTTCTTAAATCACTGATATAACCATCAAAACTGGTTGAAGTTCTATAACCTCCTTCAGTTTTTATATTTTTTTCTTTAATCTCTTTTTCATTTAATTCTTCTAATAATTCAAACATCTCTTCTGCTATTAATTCTATACTGTTAAGAAGGTTTTTAATTAATCCAAAATCAATTTTTTCTATTCCTATTAGATTTAATTTAAAATATTCTGATTCAAAATCCAGTAAATTATTATTTAATGTTTGAAGATTAACTATCAAATTTTTATTAACGTGGTGACGATTTAATAATTTCCTAAAATTAACCATCATATCATGATAGAGTTCATCTATTTGTTCTTTAAAAGAATTATTTCTGCTTAGAGCATTAAAGTTTTCTACAATCTCTAATTCCACATTAATTTCAGGAGTATATCTAGCACCAAGGTCACTAATAGCTAACTCATTTTGATTCTTAAACCACTTATCAGACAAGTCAACTTCATCAAAAAAGAATTTCTTCAATCCAGCGTTTTCTTCTTTTGCTAACCGATCAATAAATTCAAAACTTCCCCAATAAACAATATCTACTTCTCTACCATAAGTATCTAATATAAACTTTTTCCATTGCTCAACTTTTTCATTCCACTTATCCATAAACCATTTTTGATTATCAATCCGTGGGTCTGCTCTGTCTAGTGGAATAGCCACATAATACTGAATCATATTAGGATGTTTTTTTATAGCTGTTTTAAATGATTTTTCTACTTGATTCCATTGAGTATCTTGAGGTGTAGATAAAAACCATTTTGCTTGAAAACCTATCTCATCATCATTTTCTAAAACAACGTAACACTCAATCCCGCCATCAGGATTACCAACTTTTATAAATTTTTTTTTGTTTTCAATAGGCTCTTTTTTTGCTAATTGACAAAGTAGTTCTTCAAATGCATTATTTTGAGAACTATTTAAGCTTATAATATTTGCCAAATTAAAACTCATTTTGTTTCCTTCTTCAAAACTTTATCCATACTCCCAAAACTCTCCTTTTTCACCTCACACAAAGAAGAAAAATCCCCCAAACACTCCAAAACCAAAGCCAACTTCAACCTCTCCAAAATACCAAAACTCTCTCCATCAACCTTACTAAAAGCAAACCATTTTTTACCCAAATCCTTTAGGCTTGCTCCTATATGATAAATCACAGCATTATCAATAATTAAGAATCTATCATGAGAAACATCAAGTTTTTTGACCTCTATAGGAGTATACTGGGTATTATACTTTTTAAGATAAAGTTTGAGTTGTTTACTGATGTTGCTTGTATAAAGAGTGACTTGTGTATTTTGATTTTTACTAAAAAGTGTTAATACACTTTCATCAATGTAGTTATCTATAAGCTTTATGGATACTTTGGAACTTTTAATAAGCTTGGCAATAAACACATAAGCATCAAATACTTCTCCATCATAGAAAATACCTTGTGTGGGTTTTAGAGATTTATCTTGTAGTTTCGTATCTATATGTGTTACTTTATTTTGGAGATAAAGTATCTCTTGCTCTAGTGCCACAAAGCGTTCGTTGGTGATTTTGTCTGTGTTGATAGCATAACCATCTCTAATGTACTGTTTCAGCACAGAAGTAGCCCATTGTCTAAACTTGGTAGCTTTGATAGAATTTACTCTATATCCCACCGATATAACCACATCAAGATTATAATGCTCCATGTTTCGCGTAACTTCTCGCCCACCTTCATTTTGAACTGTTCGGAATTTCCGAACAGTTGCACTTCTATTTAGCTCATCACTATCAAAAATGGCTTTAATATGCTCACTTATATTTGCTTTACTTGAATCGAACAGTTCAACTATCTGTTTTTGTGTGAGCCAAATAGTCTCTTCTTGAATAGATATATCAAGTTCTATTTCTCCACTTTGATACATTGCTATATAATTATTCATATTTTTCTCCAATTTACACATCTGCACAAGTACTATCACATATTTTTCAAAGTCTTACAAAATATGTCATATTGTCATATTTTTACTATTCAATACCTCATCCATACTCCCAAAACTCTCCTTTTTCACCTCACACAAAGAAGAAAAATCCCCCAAACACTCCAAAACAAAAGCCAACTTCAACAACGACTCCAAAGAAATTTGCCCAGAATTCTCGAAGCGTTTTAGTGACCCAAGGCTGACACCTGAACGGGAAGAGAGTTCAGTTTGGGTGTAGCCTAGGGCTTTTCTGCGTTGTCTAAATTTGGTTTTGAGAGTGTTCATCATATCAGATGGAGTAGGAGGAAGAAAAGATAACATATTATTCCTTTTTGGCTATATAAGTCTATTATAGCTAATATATTATCTTATGTAAAGTATTTATTTCTCTTTCAAAACACGTAGAAAATCTCCACGATTACTATAGCCCTCAAACATATGTTCTATGGTTTCTGTTTGTGCATTGACCATATAGAGTATGGGTGTAAATCGTGTTTTAGCAAACTGCTCTGGGTATTTGTCTTTATCGAGGTTCAGTACGACAGGTATATACTTTTCTTTTATCTTTGCATCAATGTCATCTTGTGAGAGTATTCGATTTTCTAATTTTCTACACCATGGACAGTAAGATGTTGTCATAAACAACATGATGTTTTTACCCTCTTTTTTTGCTTTACTAAGAGCAGTTTCATAGTGAGTCTCATAGCCCATAATTGTAGCAAAGCTCTCATGTGAAACTGACTTTTTAGATTTTGATAATTTTTTATTGTCTTCTTGGTGTTGGAGTTTAAATTTATCTAGCATATCTTCTACTACATCTGCTAGTTGATCTTCAACATCTTCTTCATCTTTAAAGTCTGGGGCTATCAGTTTTGTAAGTATGTATGTCACTCCAAATACACGCTGAGAGGCATCTTTACGTAATACATACTCACCTAATGCCAACTCTACTTTAAGCCCTATGGTATCACCCATAGAAACATTGGCAATAAGAAAATAAAGCACAGAAGAAGGATGCCCCGTTGTACTCACACCTATCTCTTTAGACATACTTTGCATAAGACTTTTAATATCTTCAGTATGGTTCTGCGTTTTAGTTGACATGTTTGCCACAATGACATCATAGTTATCTACTCCTGAGAGTGAGTAAAAACTTTGAGCATTTAGGATTGATACAGCAAATAGCTGTATCATAAGTAGTTTTACAAATTTCATATTATTCCTGATTTACTAGTTTGACTATAACTTAACTTTAACGTACCCTATTAGCTCAAGTCAAAGACATTGGAAAGTGTATTGATATAATTGAAATACCCTGTAATAGCAACCGCTTCTACAATTTGAACATCAGTAAATCCAAATGCTTTAAGTGCGTCTATCTCTTCTTTTAAAATTTTATAATTGTCTTTTTTAGAAGCTTTTATACAAAAGTTTAAAAGTGCCTTTTCTGCATCTGAAGTACTGATAGCATCAACACCTTCTAAGATCTCTTCTATACGCTCTTCTGACAAGCCCAACATTTTGGCAATATTCTTATGTACATCCACGCACATTTTACAACCATTTTCTTTTGAGATCAACAAGGCAATGGCTTCTTTAATATCATAAGAGAGCGTCGTCTCATCGAGTAAAAACTTTTGGATCATGCCATCCGTAGCAAAATAAACTTTTTCATCTAGTGCCAGAAGTTTAAATATCTCTCCCAGGTTTCCTGTTTTTTCCAAGATCGGTTTTGCTTTTTCCTGAATTGCAGGAGTCATTTCTTCAAATTCCGGTAGATCTATATGTGCCATGGTTTATCCCTTTTGTTTTTATAAACGTAAATATACGATAATTATACCGTAAACAGATCCTGTTCAAGCTCCAACAGCTTCTTCTTTACTTCCAGTCCTCCGGCATACCCGGTCAAAGATCCGTCCGAACCGATGATACGGTGACAGGGAATCAAGAGTGAAACAGCATTTGCACCCACAGCAGACGCCACAGCTCTTACGGCTTTTTCATTCCCTATACGCTTTGCCAGCTCCAAATAGGAAGCCGTTTCTCCAAAAGGTATCTGCATCAGTCCCTTCCATACAGACTTTTGAAAAGAAGTACCGCACATTAGCAGAGGCATTTCAAATACCTCTCTCCGCCCTGTAATGTACTCATTTAACTGTTTGATCGTCTTTTCTATAGTCTCACTTGTCTCTTCAACATATCCAGCACCTAGCGCCTTTTGAAGCCTTTTATCTATGGCATCTCTATTTTTTCTGTATCGCCAGTCTGCAAGGCAGAGTGCATCGCCATAAGATCCCAAGATCAATTCCGTATTTAATATTTTATAATATTGTATGTTTATTCTATTCATCTTTCAAGCTCTTTATTATTCGGGTTAATAATCTGATATACTATACTTATCATACAATCAAAGGATAAAACTATGCTAAAAGTATATTTTGGAGAATGGGGCACAGGCAAACTGCAGAGACTGCCATATTTAGGCTATCACATACTTTTAATGTTCATTATTACAGCCGTTATCTTCGCGGGGATCTTTGCCATAGGTACGACGGAAAATCTTATAGGTGGCAATCTTGCAGAGACACAAAAGATCTTAATGGATAAATTTGGTATAGCTGCCATACTCAGCTTCGCTGCATTGATGATTATTGCCCTGTTTGGACAAGTGAACATTCTGGGTAAACGCATCAGAGATATGGGTCTGCCTGTACTCTGGACGATCCTTGGGATCATCGTTGTCTCACTGGTGCTCAATGTACTCTTTCCTCCACAGGAAGTGACCTTG
>JGI24024J18818_10001187_pt1 | contig 10595 bp, 7 predicted proteins | sample Cruoilmetagenom2_FD_18818 | JGI IMG/M metagenome (IMG submission 18818) | reverse complement strand
TGGGACAAACGACAGATGAGTTCTTCAGTGGCTGCCCGGTCGACCCCTTCTTGTCCCCTGGTGCCCGCAAGCAGCGGCGCCCCTTTGATGGAGGCAAGCATCTCTTTTGCATCGGTGTCGGTGACAGGGGTCAGGTTAAAGACCACATCTTTTAAGACCTCCACAAAGATTCCGCCCAAACCAAACATGATGATATGCCCCAATCCCTCCTCCGCTTTGGCCCCCAAGATGATTTCCGTTCCACCCGGTAGATATTTCTGGACGAAAAACCGAAGGTCGTCGGCCGCCAGTTCATCCGCCATCTTTTGCACAGCCGCCTGAACGGCCCCGGCATCCTTGAGATCAACTTCCACGCCCCCCATATCGCTTTTATGGATCACAGAGACGGCATCGGCTTTGATGACTACTGGAAAACCAATCTCTTCGGCCACTTTTGCGGCCTCAGCAGCCGAATCCGCCATGCGCCAATCAGCCACCGGGATACGATAGGCATCCAGGATATGGTATACCTCCCCGGCGGAGAGCATATGGCGACCGGCGTTGGAAGCATCTGAAATGATTTTTTCGGCCCGGGTTTTATCCACATCGGTATATTCATTTATCCGGCCGGTATCCCGGGTACGGATGCGATGATATCGTACGAGGGCGGCCAGGGCGCGAGCGGCTTCTCCCGGCAAAGCGAAGCAGGGAACGCCGCCATCCTGGAAAATTCGAACCGTTTCCTTCCATTGACGGCGATCCGTCATCAGATTGCAGACAATCGGTTTTTTCTGTTGCTTGCTGACCGCTACGATCTCCCGGGCAATACTATCGCAATCCACAAAAAACGGCGTGACAAAATTAACGAGGACACAATCGAAATGATCGTCGTCCATCATTGCATCCAGGCAATTCCTGTAATGTTCGGCCGTACCGGTGGCCAGTACATCCACGGGATTATGGACGGTGGCTTCCGGGTAGAGTTTTTCCTTTAGTCGCTTTTCCGTTTTTTCCGAAAGCGGCGGCAACTCGAGTCCGGCATCCACCAGGATATCCGTTCCGATCACTGCCGGGCCACCGGTATTGGTAATAATTCCCACCCGGTTGCCATTGGGGATCGGCTGAGAAGCAAATGCCGCTGCCGCGCTAATCAATTCACCTTCATCCCGAAAATCGACAATTCCCGCCTTTTTAAAAATCAGGTCCGTGGCGATATCCTCCTTGGCCAGTCCGCCGGTATGGGAAGCGGCCGCTTGGGCGCCTTCTGTGGTACGGCCGGCCTTCATGGCCAGCACCGGCTTTTTGGCCGCTACTTCCGTGGCGACTTCCATAAACGTGGAAGGATCTCTTAACCCTTCCACGTAAGTCACAATCACCCGGGTACCGTCGTCGTCCCCCAGATAGCGGATAATCTCCGGAATGGTGATATCACAGGCGTTGCCGTTGGACGCATAGATCCGTGTCCCCACGCCCATGGCCGAAAATCCCTGGTGAATCACTTCCGCCACGCCCCCACTCAGTGCCACGATGGAAATATGGCCCGGATCGGGAAAGGTGAAGGTGAAGTTACAATAGGCCCGTAATTCAGGGTCGGAATTGATGATTCCCTGGCAGTTGGGACCGAGCACCCGCATGCCATACTTTCGGGCCACCACCATGAAGGCATCTTCAATGGCCGACCCCTCGGGGCCTATTTCCGAAAAGCCGCCGGAGTTGATGATAATATGCTTGACGCCCTTTTTCCCACAGTCTTCAAAAGCCATGGGGACAAATTTGGCCGGGATAACCATATGGGCCACATCCACGGGGCCTTCCACATCGAGGATGGATTTATAGGCTTTTACGCCTCGAATCTCATCGGCCTTGGGATTGATGGGATAAATGTCCCCCTGGTAACCGAAATCGATCAGATTTTTTATCACCCGGTTGCCGATGTGAAGTTCCTTGCTGGAGGCGCCGATGACGGCCACACCCCTGGGTTTAAACAAAGCGTCTAACATTTGATACTCCTTGGTTCATAATTTAATGTCTCGTAAATTTTAGACCTCAGGCCTAACCCCTACTAGCACCTAACGCCTGAAGCCTAAAGCCCAACACCTATGTTCCATTAGCCTTTTGCCTTTTGAAGACCTATCCGTGTTGCTCTTCCAATTGCTCAACAAAAGCCTCGACATTCGTCTTGGTCTGCTCATCGGAAATCATTCTCAAGTCATTCAAATCGCCATTGATGATCAGGGACGGAATGCCTGTCTCCTTCTCCAGACGTTGAGCCATACCGTAGCGGCAATTGGAATTGTTGGGACAGGTCATGGCATCATGATAGACAATCCCGTCCACTTTGAAATAGTCGAGCATCCACTTGATATATTCTTCCTTGGCCTCGTCGGATCGTACAATGAATAATTTTGTATAGGCCCGGGCCATGCTGTTGAAGGGGTCATTTTCATCGAAATCTGAGAAAATCCAACTGTTGCAATAGGTGGACGCGAGCACGTTGGCGCTCAAGCCGGCAAACAGTTTCGAATGAACACTCAAGCGACCCCATACCGGCATACCTTCCCAGTAGATCCGGTATTTCTCGCCCTCAACCGCGGCGACGTGATCTTTAATGCGCTCTTCGAGTTCCGCCAGTAGCAACTTGTAATAATCGATGGCCTTCTGGGTGCCCCGTAATACAACGGCCGGCCCCATGTGGATGGTCCCGTCGAAAAATGTCAAGGGAGATGGTTTTGTGCTGGCCGTAAAAAGCACTTTCTGCCAAAGTTCTGAACATTCCCGGGACAGGGTCAAAACGCGTTTTAATTCATCCATATCAAATTTATTTCCCGATACTTCTTCCAGAGTGGGAATCAGGTTTTTAAGTTGCTCGGCCACGGAAGCCACATGTTCCTCTCCCACATCCTTAACCCCCCGATGAGTGTAAATCCCGATGGCAGGTACGTTGAATTCATCACCGTACCAGGCAAACCAGTCCTGCACGTCCCGGCACTGATTGGTATTAAAGACCAGCACATCCGGTTTCGGTACGGATTCGATTCCTTTATAAGCCTTGGACAAAGGCGTAACCCCTTTCAGGTATGCTCCGATGTCGGCCGTCAGATAAGAGCAGATAGTAGGAGTATATCCGATGGCATTGGCCTCGGGGATCATATCCGTTGCCATGCGGGTGGCCCCCAGCATAGCGCCATGATTTTCGGGAAAATGGACCAGAAATCCCATGGCAAGCAATAGCTCCGCCGGACCGACGCTGGTACACCAGGCGATGGGTTTACTCCGATCTTTGGCGGCCGCATCTAATTCATAAAAGTAGTCGGCCATAATCTTGCCCATCTGAGCGGTGGCCTTTATCTTCACCCGTTTAACTTGTTTTTCTTCTGCCATTTCTACTCCTTATTTCAGCGTTCAGGGTTCAAGGTTCAGGGTTCAATGTTCAGGGTTCAATGTTCAGGGTTGATTACGAGACTGTTTTACAGGTAATGCCGACAATCCTAATTAGCAACGGCTCTCGCCCATTGAATTAAATAGACTTGCATTTACACGTAATTGTAGTCATCGGTTTAAATCAACCCGTTCAAGCTTTTTAACCTTGAACCCTGAACGGTGAACCGCTTAACCTATGCTTTACCATCCATTGCATACAAAGCCGCCCCCACTGCTCCGGTCAATTGGGGATGTTCAGCTACCCGGATATCACGTTCGATGAGCTCCTCGGTCATGGTGACGAGATAAGGGTTGTGCGCCACCACACCACCGGTCATCACCACATCGGCGGTTAATGAATCCATCTCCATCACCCGTCGGATCACCGAATAGAAAAGCCCCTTGACGATGTCGGGCACTTTTTTTCCGTTTCTTATCTTTTCCAGTACTTCGGTCCCGGAAAATACGGTGCAAAAGCTCCCCAACCGTTCCATATTCCGGGATTGAACAGCCAGATCATTCATATCTTCCAACGGAACATCCAGTCGTAACGCCATTTCTTCAAGAAATGCGCCCGTACCGGCCGCGCATTTGCGGTTCATCTTAAAACTCAGGCGGCGCCCCTGATCATCCAGCTTGATCACCTTGTTATCCTGCCCACCGATATCGATTATGGTGATGGCCATGGGAAAGTAGTGATAACAACCGCGGCCGTGACAACTGATTTCCGTCTTGGTCGCCTGGGAAAATTCCACGTTCTTGCGACCATAACCGGTCGACATTGAATGAACGATTTCGTTGGGGGTTACTCCGGCCATTTTAAGGGCCGAGGCCAGGCAGTCATTGGCGGTAACGGTGAAATCAGTACCGGATTTTCGGACAGCGTACCCTACCAGCCGCTTATCGGAATCAAGCACGGCCAGCTTGGTCCGGGAAGCACCGACATCCGTACCGATAAACACCGATTGATGGCTCATGTTAGCTGACTTCCGATCTTCGATTCCAGCCCTTTGACCAGGGATTTGAGTGTCGTGTTATAGGGCGTTTTGACGCCCGCCTGCCGGCCATAATCGACGAATTTTCCGTTGATGAAATCGATCTCGGTGCGGCGATTGTTCTCGATGTCCATGAGCATGGAGGGTTTATGGTTACCGGCGTTTTGCATATAGGTAACGGCGCCCGGATAGTAATCCCATCCGATAAGGATCTCGTTGGCCCGGGCGACCTGGATGCACTCCTTCAGCAGGGCATCGACGATCTCGAAAACGATGGGATCGTTCATGGCCTGGGCCATGGTTAATCCTGTTACCGCACAGACCGGGTTCATACTGGCGTTCATGATCGATTTACGCCATACCATCGATACGATTTGATCGGTATGCTCGGTATTCAGACCACTCCTGGAAAAAGCTTCCGCAATGGCCACGGCCACCGGGGCGGATGCGGCGTCCAGTTCCTGAATAAAATGAGGCGGATGGTGAAAGGGCATATTCACGTGGGCCGGGCCCGCAAGCCCGCAGCCGTAATTCACGACCGCCCGCATCACCGATTTTTTGCCCAGCGTTCTGGCCAGTTCCAGCTCGGTATCGATCCCATTCTGCCAGCTGACCACGTAGATTCCTTCACGGTGAAAGCCTTCAATAGCCGATGCAATCAGAGGCAGTGCGTTGGCTTTAACGGTGATAATCATCACGTCCGGTGGGTCATCAGCCAGCTCATCGATACTCGTGATCGTTTTATCTACGGTTTGCTGAAAATTTTCGGCGCCTTCGATAATGATGCCCTGTTCAGTGGCCGGCTCGAGCAATTCAGGAATCACATCACATAATGTGACCTGATACCCCCCTTTGGCCAGAAAGGCCGCTACGATGCATCCCACCGGCCCGGCCCCCACTACGGCGAATGATCGTAGTTGAAATTGGGTTTGTTCAGTCATGGTTGACCTCCCTTAGGGTTCGCACAAAAGTAAGTTCGCAATTTTTAGTGTTTAGGCGCTCGCCTGGCAAGGCGTGAAAGCGCAGGAATATCAGGCATATCCCGAGCTTTCGCAACACAGCCGGGCGTGATGCATCGGCGCTTAAAATGTGAAGTTATTTTTGCGCGAGCCCTTGAACTCGGCATGTGGCCGTTCACTTTTATTTTTTCGCCTTTGGCCTTTAGGCCTTGCGCTTTATACGCCGATCACAGAATGCCGAAAGCTTCCGCGTCGAGAATTTTCGCGCCCTCTTTTTCAAGCACGGTGATTGCTTTATCGTTGTCGCTGAACCGAAATATCATCACCGCCTTGTCCGGGGCGAAGCCAACAAAGGCATAGGTATATTTTACCAGTATTCCGGCGTCGGTCAGTGGTTTCAACACGTTGGCCAATTGCCCCGGCTTATCTTCAATTTCCACGGCCACGACTTCATTTACATAAGCGGGCATCTGCATCTTCATCAGGATTTGCCGGGTTTTGGCGACATCCGAAACCAGCAGCCGTACTTGCCCAAAGGCACCTGTATCCACCAGGCTCAGGGCCCGGAGATTGATGCCAGCATCACCCAGGGCCTTGGTAACTTCGTATAATCGATTCGGTGAATTTTCTATGGACAGGACAACTTGTTTCAGTTTCATGGGAAGCCTCCTTCATCCGGTTATATACTATAGTCAGATATATCGAAATTCACTCTTTTGTACGCTGAACCATAAAAATTATGTCTGATCTAAGGAAATTCAGATCTATTCTGGAGAAATAATAGAACACATTTAGCTATATTGTGATTATAATGAAGCGGTATTCATCGTGTCAAGCAAAAAAATCCAGTTATGAAGGTATGACTGGGAGGGGAAAATGCGGGAAATTCTAACGGACTACTCCAAGAAACCCATCAATCTCGGCAGCCATAATACCACCTCGGGCAGATAGGTAATGACCATCAGGACTGCTATCTGGATCGCAAGAAACGGCAGTACCGCTTTGGAAACATAGACGATATCTCGGTTGGCGATGGAGCCGGTGATATAGAGACTTACCCCCATGGGCGGTGTGCAATATCCGATGGCCAGATTCACCGTCATGATCAGTCCGAAATGCATCCAGCTGATACCGAAAGCATCCAGCATGGGTAAAAAAACCGGCCCCAGGATCATGGTGGCCGAAATAATATCCATGAACATCCCCACGAACAACAGCAGGATATTCATGGCCAAAAGGAACATGACCGGCGATTCAACGGCCGCCAAAACGGCCTCGGTAATCTTTCCGGGAATGTCTTCCAGGGTCATCAAACGGCCGAAACAGGTTGCACCGGCGACGATGATCAACAACGTGGCCGAAGTCACCGCCGAATTGACGGTAATCCGCTTGACATCGGTAAACTTCATGGATTTGTGAATAAACAACTCCACGAAAAAGGCATAGACACAGGCCACCACGGCGGCTTCGTTGGCGGTAAAGGCACCGGAAAAGATCCCGCCGAAAATAATGACCGGCAGCATCAACGACCAGAAACCTTCCTTGATGATCCCTAACACATCCATAAAACTGGGTACCGGCATACGAACAATGTCTTTTTTCTTACGAAAAAACAGATAGGAGTAAAAGCATACCCCCAGCATGATCAATACACCCGGGAAAAAACCGGTTAAGAAAAGTCCTTCCAAAGAGACATTACTGATCATACTGTACAGGATCATACCGATACTGGGCGGGATAATGACACCCAGATTCGGAGATGTCGTCATTAACCCCACAGTGTACTTTTCCGGGTAGCCGTTGTCCAGCAGGGCCGGGATCATAAATCCACCCAGGGCCACCACCGTGGCCACGGTGGAGCCGGAAATAGCGCCGAACAAACCACAGGCCAGGACCCCCGCCATCCCCAGACCACCGGGCAGCCAGCTGACCAGGGCATTGGCCACTTTAATCAATTTTTCGACAATGGAGCCTGCGGTCATTATATTTCCACAAAGGATAAAGAAAAGAACCACAACAAGGGCAAAATTATCCATGCTCCTGAAGAGACTTTGGGCAAGAAGGAGAAGCGGCAGATCCGTAAAAAACACAAAGCCCAGTACCGATGTAAAGAAAAGGCACATGAACACAGGAATATATGTTGCCATGCATCCTAGAAGAATCAGAAGGATAATAAGATGGCTGAATTCCATAAATTGGATCTCCTTTAGGCGAACAAATCCGAAACTATCTTTTTTATTTTTCCGGCGATTTCTTTTCCCGTTGCTCTGTATAGTCTTGATGCATAACCTGGATAGTGCGAATCAACATCATTGTCCCCATAAGCGGCAAAATTGCATAAAGATAGACCAGTGGAATCTGCATAATAATGGTCTTCTGAGCTGTACGCACTTGAAGCGCTGCCATGAGCCAGCCATAATAAATCATCATGCCTGCAAAGATTATGGTTACAAAATTGCTGAAATAAGTTAGTGGAATTTTCAGTTTGGGCAGAAGCTGAACAGACGCGTCAATCTTGATCATGGAACGATTTTTCACAGCAGCGCTGCACCCGATAAAGGTAGTGTAAATTATCACCTCCCTGACCAGTTCCTCTGACCAGGCTAGGGAATAATCGAATCCGTATCTTAAAACCACATTAGCAAAGAGCGCAATCAATGCCACCATCACAGAAATAAAAAGCGTCCACTCCTCAAAAAATGTCAATATCTTGTCCAAAAAGTCCAGAATTTTTCCAAACATGGGATAATTCCTTAATGCAATTTGTAAATAATTACCCCGTTGCAGCTAAATGAGGTATTAATGAAATAATAAAGAGGGCTAACAACAAGCCCCCTTTATTATTCATTATATAAAATTACTGCTTATAGTTCATGTAGTTCTGCACTTCTTTCAGGAAATTTTCTTGCTTGTATTTGTCCCCTTTATAAAGCTTGTTGATTTCAGGAGCAAATTTTTCATGAACTGAATTTGCCTCTTTTATAAGGATTTCCATCTCATTGTCAGCCAATTTAAAAAATTTTACGCCATATTTTTCAGTCGCGGCTTTAATCTGATCGGCTTCCTGTTGTATATCCGCCTTACGGGCATCTGCACATACATCACGCATGGTCTCTTTAAATATCTTTTGAAGATCAGCAGGGAGGCTGTTAAACCATGCTTTATTAAAGATCCATATGAAAAGGCCCTGGGCATAATTAAGCTGTGTATAATACTTGGCTACCTCGAATTTCTTGGTAACGCTGCACACTGTGAGGGTGTGATCAAGACCTGTGATAACTCCCTGCTTAAGTGCCACCGGCACATCAGGCCAAGGCATAACCACAGGATTAAATCCCCACGCTTTATAGGACAGTTTATTAACCGCTGCCTCGGCAATACGAAATTTAACCTTTTTAGCGTCTGCAATAGTCTTAACCGGTACGGTAGTTGCCCAGCCATAATTACCATAACTACTGATATCAATACCCATGATACCCTGATGATCCATGGCCATCATAAAATGGTCAAAAAGCTTTCCGCTGTTGGTAAATTTGTCTAGTTTTTCAAATGAATTAATCAGAAAAGGAAGATTAACCAAGCCAAACCTTGGGCCCAGGTTAGTGGCCGCCACCGAACTGACCCCCATACCCTGAATAGCACCCATCTGCAACTGATTTAAGACCTCCACTTCACCGCCAAGCATCGAAAATGGTTTGTAATCGATATAAATCTGTCCATTTGTCCGTTTCCACAATTCATCCCGGAGAGCAAAACCAACGTAAACCCCCTTAAGCACAGGATGGGATACATTTGAAATTATACATTTATACTTTGCAGTTGAAGGATCAAATTTAGCTTTCCATGCATCCAGTGACGGTTTCTTTTTGGCCATAGCCGGACCTGCTATCAACCCCACAATTGCCAGGCACATAATAAGGACCACCAAAAAATTCTTAATGCTCATTCCTTCCTCCTTCTTGTTTGGTTAAGGATTCGCGTAAAAATTAGTTCACAATTTTAGGCGTTGAGGCGCCCGGCTGGCCAGACGCGAAAGTGCAGGAATATCAATTTTATTCCGAACTTTCGCAACACAGCCAGACGGGATGCATCGGCGGATAAAATGTGAAGTTATTTTTGCGCGAGCCTTAAATTAAGACCCTGAGAAGCATGGAAAAACCAGCTTCCCATTTAAATAACGTCAATAGCTATATTGCAGCTACGTTGATCTCTGTCAAGAAAAAAAATGAATGGAACTTTTCCTGGGTTATATCCGGGAGCCGGAATCCCATGATTTCAGTATATTCTGCCTGCCCGCGGGACGGCAGGCGAGGATGCCGGACATGTCACGGCAAAGCTGGAAAGCGAAGGCTGATCAGGTCCGGCATGATGAATTTGGGCTGATTGATTCGGTTCAATCTCAAGCGATTTAGATGAGATTAAACCGAATATGGAATCAACACACATATGGGTCAAGCAAATAAGGCCCCNCGCGATCGCATGGAGCCTTTTAGAACTATTAATATTCTGGAATAATCTATTCTTTAGATAATTTGTCCACCGTATCATCATCTGCACCGGTCGCATTCGTATCGGCATCACCCAATGGTTTGGTATCCGCATCATCCGTCGTGTCCGAAGATGCTGTTTCCCGCGGTTCTGCCTCGGTTACCGCTTCAGGCAATGAGGTCTCCGTTTTAGTTTCCGCCTCTTCGGTGGTATCATCCGTGTCAGTCGTCTGATCAGTAGCTGCTGCAACTTTTTCCGGGGAAACCGAACTGACATCCGATGTTACCTTTATGGATTCCTCTTTACTTTTAGCAGCTTCGGTTTTCTCTTCTTTAGGTTTTGATTCGACCGCAGGTTTAGGTGCTTTTTTCTGGATTTCTTCGGTTTTGTATCACCCGGTGTAACGAAAGCGACCAAAGACATGGCCGCCGCATCTCCAGGTCTTCGACCCAATTTGACTACCCGGGTATAGCCACCGGATATTTCACCGTACCGTCCGGGGGCTTCGTCAAACAGTTTCTTTACCACCGCCCTTTCCCGTACAATCGCCAGGGCCTGACGACGGGCATGGAGATCTCCCCGTTTGGCCAGTGTTACTAATTTATCTCCCCAGCGACGCAACTCCTTGGCTTTGGCATCGGTGGTCCGGATCTTTTCATATTTAATCAGCGACGTCACCATATTGCGAAACATGGCCTTCCGGTGACTCGACGTTCGATTCAGTTTTAAACCGGCTTTTCGATGTCTCATTGAA
>JGI24024J18818_10001185_pt1 | contig 10601 bp, 9 predicted proteins | sample Cruoilmetagenom2_FD_18818 | JGI IMG/M metagenome (IMG submission 18818) | reverse complement strand
AACTCAGCTAAAACAGCCAAAGAAGAAGGTGCTGAAGGCATAGGGCTTTTACGTACAGAATTTCTCTTTAAAGAGGAAAAACCTTCTTTTGAAATGCAAGTTGATGCTTATAAAAAAATATTTGCCTATTTTAATGACATTACGGTACGTACACTTGATGTAGGCGGAGATAAAGCACTGCCGTACATCAATCTACCTAAAGAAGAAAATCCATTTTTGGGCATACGGGGAATAAGACTTTTTAAAACACATCCTGAAATCATAGAAGAACAGCTTCATGCTATTTTTATTGCAGCTAAAAACAAACCTGTTAAAATCATGTTTCCTATGGTCAGCTCTGTTGAAGAGTTCAATGAAGCTAAAATATTTGCTCAAGAGATCGCAAAAAAACATCAGATAAATATTTCAAATATTCTCTTTGGGATCATGATAGAGGTACCTTCTGTACTTTTTTTAATAGACGCATTTAATGCAGTGGTTGATTTTTATTCCATAGGAACCAATGATCTTACGCAATACCTCTTTGCTATTGAACGTACACATCAAACACTAAGAACAGATGATTTATCTCCTGCTGTGTTTGATGCTATACAAATGATAATCCACAGAGCTATAAAACCTGTAAGTATTTGCGGTGAATTGGCAGGAAATGAAAAAGCCATCCCAAAACTTTTAAAGATCGGCATAGAGACTTTAAGTGTATCTGCCAAAAATATAGCCCAAACCAAGGAAATAATCAGACATGTTTAACTTACTTCAACGCATCGGTAAGGCGTTAATGACCCCTATTGCAGTATTACCAGTTGCTGCATTGCTCCTTCGTTTAGGATTTGGAGATATTTTTGACGGTCAGATAGCCATCATTATGAAAAGTGCCGGTGATGCTGTCTTTTCAAATCTTGATCTGCTTTTTGGTATAGGTATCGCCTATGGTCTTGCAAAAAATAATGACGGTGCAGCAGCACTATCCGGGGCTATTGGTGTACTTATTGCCAAAGCTGTTTACCTAAGTATTGACAAAGATGTCAATATGGGTGTTTTTGTAGGTATCATTATTGGTGTACTTGCAGGGACACTTTACAACCGTTTCCATGACATTAAGCTTCCTGAATTTTTAGGCTTCTTTGGAGGTAAGCGATTTGTACCGATCATTACAGCTCTCTCTGCCATTGTCGTAGGGGTCTTAGCCGGGCATTTCTGGCATTATGCACAAGGTGGCATTGATGCATTTTCAAATATGATCATAGGACTGAATGAAGTAGGTACCTTCATTTACGGAACACTTAACCGTCTGCTTATCCCACTTGGTCTACACCACATACTGAACTCTGTATTCTGGTTTCAACTTGGTGAATATACACATCTTAAAGATGGTGTAGAAGTAGTTGCAAATGGTGATCTGCATCGTTTCTTTGCTGGAGATCCCACAGCAGGTGTATACATGTCCGGTTTCTATCTTGTGATGATGTTCGGGTTGCCTGCTATGACTTATGCTATCTATCTTAATACACCTAAAGAGTATCGTAAAAAAGCCGCTGCTATTTTGGCAGGTGTTGCATTTACCTCATTCTTGACCGGTATCACAGAGCCGTTAGAGTTTCTCTTTCTCTTCGTTGCTCCACAACTTTTTGTGCTTCATGCTCTGCTGACAGGCTTGGCTCTGGCAGTTGCACAAATGTTCAATATTCATGCAGGTTTTGGTTTTTCTGCAGGATTCATAGATTATGTCATCAACTATAAACTGGCAACCAATCCTTTGCTTATCTTGCCTCTTGGTGCAGTTTTTGCAGCACTCTATTTTGTACTCTCTTATTATTTGATCAAAATACTTAAACTAAAGATATTAGAAACAGAATTAAAAGAAGATTCCTCAAAAGATGAAGTATCAGATGAAGCACAAGCATTCATCTCTGCACTTGGAGGTACTGAGAATATTATCAATACCGATGCCTGCATTACCAGACTTCGAATGTCCGTCAACGACAGCTCAAAATTGGAAGATAAAAATTTTATGAAACTGGGTGCGAAAGGTGTGATACGTCCGGATAAAAATTCTATTCAAATTGTTTTAGGTACTCGTGCCGAGGGCGTTGCTGAGGAGATAAAATATCTTTTACAAAACCGCTAATATTTTTTTATATTTCATTTAGTTGTATATCAACCAATACTTGTTATACTTAAATTAGTAAAAAATTAGGATTTATATGTATGCGTAAGATTATGCTTTTTTTATTTCTTATTCTGCTTAATGGTTGCTCTTTCAATAGCTTCCTGTTAAAAGGAGAAATAGATAAAGTCATCGTTGTCAAATATACACCCTATTTGGAGCATCATAGAGCATATTTTTCAAGAGATCAACTTAAAGTGATAAAAAATGGTAAAAAATACCTCTACCTGCATAATGAAAAAACCAACGATTTAATTATACTCCTTCATCGTAACAATCACTATGTTCTGTACAACTTATCTAAGCCAAAAAGAAAAGTATTTTCCCTCAAGGCAAACTCCAATACTTCTGCATTAAAAAAGTTTAAGCATATGGGATATAAAACCATCTCTTCTCCTGTTTCTAAAGGTTTTATTGTATCTGAGTCTTATAAACTCTACAAAGGTGTAAAAACACTCTTAATTGAAGTCAAAGACTATACTGAACTTCAAAAGCTTTACAAACACAGCATTAAAACTTACAATGCAAGTAAAATAAAAAACATTAAAACGAAACTGCCTAAATCTTTGATCAGTGATTACTATATGCGTTACAAAAAACAGGCTACTACTCGTGAACAATTGATTCAGCTACAGATAATTGCCAAAAAATTGCAAATAAAAGGTCCTTCCTTNCCCTCTCAAAATATTGATACAACAAAAAAAGAACGAAAAGAAGTTAAAGAAGATCCTGACGAAAAGGAAATTGCATGGTATGAGTTCGGAGAAGATGAAGAAAACAAAAATTCTTATCAAGAATCTTCTGAAAAACCATATAGTTACTACATTACAGAAGCACCCCTCAATGAACTAAGTACTTATATCTCCAAATATACAACTAAAAACACTCTTTCATATTCACAATACAGTGCATTGAAACAAAGAAAAGCACTCCTTCAAGAAGAAAAACTCTTTAATGAAGGTTCGTTGGAAGAACTTATTTCAGCATACAAAGTCAACAAAAATCCAAAATACAAAGAACGTATCATGTTGCTTATGAAGGAGCAGCAAAAATAGAAATAATATTAATCATTCGATTCGGGACTGTAAATAACATTAAACAGATCTAAACTGATATCAGTTCCTTTATTTTCTTTACTTCGTATCTTGATCGGTATCATTAACTCATCAGATAATTTTTTGACAATATGTAAACCTATTCCTATCCCTCTATCCTGTTCTTTATAATATCTTTCAAATACTTTTGATGGTTTTTTTATCCCTTTGCCAGTATCATTGATAGATAAACTATTTCCCTGTAAGATAACATAAACATTGCCATTTGCAATATTATATTTTCCTGCATTACTTAAAAGATTGTCTATAATACGTGTAAATGCATCCTTATTGGTTTTTAAAAATATTTTATCGATAGAGATCTGATAGTGAATATCCGGGTAAAGAACTTCAAAGTAATTTACACGATCAGTTATAAGCTCTTTTAACGAAAAGCTTTCCGATTGTGCGGGTACACCTTTAAGAAAAATACGTAAATTATCTTGCAGTGAAAGTATACTTTGAATATTGTTTTCAAGTCTCTGAATTTTTGGATTGTTGCCTATCTCTTTTTTAAAGAGTTTTAAATTAATTAACATTGAACTTATAGGAGTATTAAAATCATGTAAAATATCCTTTACAAACTCTTCATTAATACGAAGTGCTCTACGAAGTGGGAAAAGCGCATAAATAGAAAAAAGCAGAGAGATCAATGCAGCCAAGACTGAATAAAATAAAAAATTCTTGAAGAGCTTATTTCCCAACTTCTCTACTCTGTACAAAAACAGTACTCTTTCATAAGTGATCTTCATTAAGTATTTATCTGCGGTTGGGACTTTAAAATAAGCATGAAAGTTACCATCTTTATAAAGTATATTTTCTTCTTTTTCTTCTTCTTTATCAATGAAATCTGTTGTAAGATTTTTACACTCCATAGTATAGGCACACAGCTTCATTTCAACATGAATCTTATCTTCTATTTCTTCTTTTTTAACTTGATATTCATTCCAAAAATTAATCGCAAGCAAGACTTCAAAAAGTATCCAAAATATAAAAAAACTTTTAAGAAAGGATTCCAGTTCATATGTTTTCAATCATATACCCCTGAGCCCGTATATTTTTAATCTCAATTCCCAACTTATTCTTTAATTTTGCAAGGTTTACCCGTAGTGCATTTGCACTGGGCTGTTCAAGAAAATCCATAAGCGTGTAACTATCTACTATTTTATTTTGTTCCACAATAAGCGTATGAAAAAGATTTTGCTGAACCTCTCCCAAACCTATTGTTTGTCCAGACTTCTTCAATGCTCTTGATACAGGATCATATTCAATATCATGCAAACGAATAATATTATCATCATTTTGATATTTACTTTTAATACGTATCACCAGTTCTTCAGGATCAAAAGGCTTTTTTATATAGTCTTCCGCCCCTATTGCTCCTATTTCAAAACCTTTGGAAATAGACTTTATATCTGTCAATGCCGTAATATAAATAGCCGGTGTATTATCTTCTGCATCTCTAAGTGCAGAAAGGACATCAAAACCATTAACTTCAGGAACATTTACATCTAAAATATAAAGATCATAAGTTTGTTTAAAAGTGAGATCAAATACTTCGGGTCCACGATGTGCCACATCTACCGTATACCCTTCAAGTTCTAAAAACTCTTTAAGACTCTCACACAAAATATGGTCATCTTCAAGTAATAATATTTTTATCATACTACAGTATACAAAAGTAATATTAAGGAAATATTATTATAAAATTTATTTTTTCTTTTTAGGAGCTTTCAACACAAAAAAGAATACGACCAGTATTACTGCATAAATAACATAATAATAAACATTATCGTTCTGCGGCATTAGCTTACCTCCATAATTGGATCACCGGATTTTACAACATTGTCATTTTTATCTATCTCATCAAACTTACTCTCATCTGTTACCAAAATAGGTGTGATAATATCTTTAGCATTGGATTTAATATAGTCAAGATCTACTTTGATGATTGGATCACCTGCTTTGACTTCATCACCCTCTGATGCCAAACGTTCAAAACCTTCCCCTTTAAGTGCCACAGTCTCAAGACCAATGTGAACCAGTACTTCCAGGTCTTGTTTATTTTTGACACTGAAAGCATGATTGGTTGAGAATATTTTAGTGATCACACCATCTATAGGTGCTGTAAAAACATCTCCTATTGGATAAATAGCTACACCATCCCCTGCCATTTTCTGAGAAAATACTTCATCATCTACACTCTCTATGGCAACCAGTTGTCCATCTATCGGTGCATAAATTACTCTAGGTTTTCTTTTTAAAAATCCGAACATTACTACCCTTTATTATATTTTACTTCACCTGCGACTATAGTTGATATAATACTGAAATCTTCATCAAATATCGCTATATCTGCATCATACCCTTCTTTTAGTTGACCTTTTTTAACACCTAACTTTTGAGCAGGTATTTTTGTTACTGCATTCAAAGCTTCAATTCTTGTCATTGAGGTATGTTTTGTCATATTTAGCAAAGCTTCATTTAATTTCAAAACAGACCCTGCCAAGGTTCCATTTTTAAGAGTGGCTTTTCCATCACTCACTTTTACAGTTTGTCCACCCAGATCATAAGATCCACACTTCATACACCCGGCACGCATTGCATCTGTAATAAGTATGAGTTTGTCTTTTTTCATTTTATATGTAATTTCCAAAGCAGAAGGGTGTGTATGTACAAGATCCGGAATAATGTCACAAGTGATGTCAGAATCAAAGACAGCACCAACAATACCCGGTGTTCTATGGTGATAGGTATTCATAGCATTAAATAAGTGTGTGGCATGAGAAATACCCCAAGAGAAACTCTCTTTACTTTTTTCATAATTTGCATCAGAGTGTCCAATACTTAAAATGATATGTGGATATTTTTTTGTCAAGTGCTTTACAAAATCTTCTCCACCATCTACTTCAGGTGCAATAGTGATCATTCTTATGTCATTGATATAGTTCTCTATAAGTTCCATATTTGGTTTTTGCACATACTTTTTGTCTTGTGCACCGTGTTTTGAGACATTTATAAAAGGTCCCTCAAGATGGATACCTAGTATCTCTGCTCCTGAAACATTTTCTTTGTGCTTCTGAATATTTTGTAAAGCATTGTCAATATCTTCTGTTGACATTGTCATTGTTGTTGCTAAAAAAGAGGTGGTACCTGTTTGTAGAACGGTAGAAGAGATGGTTTCTAAGGCTTCAGGTGTTGCATCCATTGCATCTGCACCACCAGACCCATGTATATGCAAGTCAATAAAGCCTGCTGAAACATAATGCCCTTCTGCATCAATGACCTCGCAATTTTCAAGGTTTATACTATTTGAGATTTTTATGATCTTTTTATCAAAAATAAGTGTTTTATTTTCAATAATACTATCATCTAAAATCAGTTTGGCATTTATGATAGCTTTGATCTTATTTCCTTCGTAGGGTGGATTTATCCACCATTTTATGAGCTTTAAATACTTGGTGGATAAATCCACCCTACGCGTTCTTGAGTTTCTCTTTGAGTACACGTTTAAGTATTTTGCCTGTGGCGTTTTTAGGAAGTTCCTCTATGATATACAAATGTTTAGGAATCTTATAATTTGCAAGTTTCTCACGCATATACTTTTTTAACCCTGTCTCATCCAAGGCTTCGCAATCTTCATCTAGTTCAATATAAGCCACTGGTATTTCCCCGCTTTTTTCATCAAAAATACCTATGACTGCCGAAGCTTTAATTCCCTTAAAACTGTCAATGACTTCTTCAACTCCACGTGGGTAGATATTGATCCCTTTAGAGATGATCAGATCTTTTTTTCTGTCTACAATAAATAAAAATCCTTCATCATCAAGGTATCCCATATCACCTGTCAATAACCAATCATTTACAATGGTCTCTACTGTCGCTTCAGGACGATTCAGATACCCCATCATGACATTGGGACCTTTGAAAATAATATCACCAATACTTCCACTTGGAAGTTCATTCATATCTTTATCAACGATCTTGATCTCATGTTCATACATGGCAGATCCGACAGAACCTGCTTTTTGTTTTTTCATTGTATTGACACAGACCACAGGGCTGGCTTCACTTAAACCATAACCCTCAAGCAACTTTGCCTTTTTGAACTTTTTAGACATTGCATCCAATGTTTTGGGTTGCAATGCCGCCGCGCCGGAAATAAAAGCACGGACATTGTTAAACCATAAAAAATACCATGGTAATTTTGCTTTAGCCAATGCATTATAGACATCAGGAATACCAAAAAAGAGTGTCACTCGTTTGGTCAGTGTCTGTTTAAATATATTTGAAAAAGGCTGTAATGATTTTATAATAACCATAGACCCACCCACATACAGTGGCATTAAAACACCAGCAGTAAGGGTAAAGGAGTGGAACATAGGTAAAAATACTATAACTCTGTCTTTTGATTTAACTTCTATGAGTTTTCTGGAATAATCCATATTGGAAATCAAGTTCTTGTTACTGAGCATCGCACCTTTTGGTTTACCTGTTGTTCCTGAAGTATATATGAGTATTGCACAATCATCAAGTGAAGAAACTTTGTGTTCTGTTCTTGTTTCACTACTAAGTGCTTTTTCAAAAGTGATGCCTCCAAACGCTTCATCTTTCCCTTCCCAAATAATATTTTGACAAATAGAATTTTTATTGACTATTTTTTCATGTATTTGTGAAGCTAGAAGCAGATTAGCACCAGAGTCTTCCAAAATATAATCTAACTCTTCCTCTTTTAAAAAAGTATTGATCGGTACAGCGATCGCAGCTATTTTTGAAATGGCAAAAACAGTATAAATAAATTCAGGGGAGTTTCGCAAAAAGAGGGCAACTTTATCACCCTCTTTAATGCCCTGTTGGGTTAAAAAACCGGCAAGCTTATCTACCTTTTCCAAGATCTCAGCATAGGTGATCTTTTCATCGTCTACAAAAAGTGCTACTTTTCGTTTAGATTTTTGAGCCTGATAACTGACGATCTCGTATAAGTTAGAAAACTGCTGATCCATCTTAGAACTCGTATGCTGCGCCTATAGTTGTCAGAAAAGCTCCACCACCGCTGAAACTACCACCATTATTGAGTAATGATGTAGGATCACTATGTGCTCCTGCTGTCAGACTAAGTGGATCTTTACTGTCATATAAAAATGCAGCACCCCAGGAAAGATCTTCTGTTTGCTGGTAACGGAATCCCATAGAAAAGATCTTTGCATCTGAGTCTGGTAATTCAAAACTCAGGTATTCAGCAGGTATTGGTGTTTCGTCGATTGCAAAACCCATCATCATAGTAATTTTATCCAATACTACCGTTGCACCCACTCTAAATGTATTTGTATCTTCCCAGTTTTTATCACTATGTCTAAAAGCATCAGGTATCATTGCATTGTTTGCTCCAGTATATCCAAAATCTAAGTTTTCATATGCAGACCAATATGTTCTTTCATAATTAAGTTCTAATGTAAAAGTATTGTTCCAGGTTTTAGAAATTGATAAATTTAGCGCAGCAGGTAAAGGAACAGAAACAGTAGCATCTCCATCATAAAATAATTGCCCATTACCATACAGTTTTGCTGTTCCTTCCTGATCTAAATCTATATTTGATCTGTATGTTGCAGCAAGATTGATATCATCTGTTGGCTTATATGTAACTGCAAGATTATAACCAAACTCTATCGTATCACCTTCCATATCACGAGCACCGCTAGGAACACCTGGATTAACAGCATTTGCATCTGCAGAATTACTTTTTACCACACCTTCGCTGTAGATCAGTCTTAGTCCAGCACCAACACTTAAATTATCCATCACTTTATACGACATTGAAGGGTTAAGTTCTATCACTTTTAATGTAAACTCTTCAGCTGTCGCTTTTTGAAAAGGTGTTTCCCATCTTTTTGTCAAACCACCTGGAGCAGTCATACTCACACCCCATCTAAAATCACCTATTGGTGCTGCTACATAATGGAAATTAGGAATAAGAATATTTTCTGTTTCTGATTCACCAGATGCTGCCCCCAATGAATATACATTGGATGGTAAATGTGCAAGGGTGATTGCACCTTCTACATACTGCTTCTCGCCCATAAATGCCATATTTGCAGGGTTAAAATAAGCTGCATCTGCACCTGTTGTATGTGCTACATATGCTCCACCCAATGCCATTGAATTAAGTGATTGTTCAGGGATCTTATATGCCCCTGCCATTAGAACCGAAGATGTTATGGCACTCAGTGCCAAACCTTTTACAATTGTTTTCATTTTTTTCTCCTTATTTTTAAAAGTCCTTGTCATTTGAACTTGAATTAAGATCCTTTTGGATCCTCCATCAAGCTCAATTAACGTACCTAGTTTTCTATCAAAGCATATAAAGCTTTGATCTCCTCTGCCCAAATTGACTCGTCAATTGTTTCCAAAATAAGTGGTATGTCATCCATACGTGAGTCATTCATGATGAATCTAAAGGCATCCCAACCTATCTCTCCTTGTCCTAAAGACTGGTGTCTGTCCACTCTTGAACCTAATTTCGGTTTGGAATCGTTAATATGCATTCCCATCAGATATTTTGAACCAACAATCTTCTCAAAAGCACCCATCGTTTCATCATACGCTTCTCTTGTACGCAGATCGTACCCGGCTGTAAACGTATGGCAGGTGTCCAGACAGATACCTACTCTGCTTTTGTCTTCGATCCTATCGATAATATATCCCAAATGTTCAAACTTGTACCCGAGGTTTGACCCCTGACCCGCTGTATTTTCAATGACCAGTTTTACAGAAGAGTCTTTCGTTGCATCTATGGCGATATTCATTGATTCTGCGATCACATCGAGACAGTGTAACTCTGCAGACATCAGTTTATCCATATATTCCGGGTCTTTTTTAGGGATCTTTACAAGATGTGATCCTGGATGAAAGTTCAGCTTTTCAAGTCCAAGTATACGACAACGCTCCAACTCATCAATAAACGCTTCTCTGGATTTTTCAAGTTTTTCAACTTCGGGATGTCCAAGGTTTATGAGGTAAGAGTCGTGTGGTAGTACATGTTTTGGCAAAATGCCTGAAGCTTCAAGATTTTTTTGAAAGGCATCAATAGTTTTTGTCTCTAAAGGTTTAGCAACCCATTGTCTCTGGTTTTTTGTAAAAACCGCAAAGGCTTTCGCTCCAATTGCCATGGCATTAAGCGGTGCATTATCTACTCCGCCACTTGCGCTGACATGTGCTCCGACAAATTTCATCTTTACCCCATTACTGTTTTTTGATCTTTATAAGTATTGCATTGATTGTATCACGAAAAATGATCTCATTATTTAAAACACTATAATGTATATTATATTTATTTTGATTTA
>JGI24024J18818_10001184_pt1 | contig 10603 bp, 13 predicted proteins | sample Cruoilmetagenom2_FD_18818 | JGI IMG/M metagenome (IMG submission 18818) | reverse complement strand
TACCCATCGTCGAAGGAGTCCCATTGAGCAGACCCGCAATCTCGAGGGTTGCGGACTTGTTAGGAAGGATCTTCACTTCGTCCTGTAGACTAAGCCTGCTGGAACCGCCATCGGCTGCGATATCCGCAGAAAGTTCCTTTACCGTCACAGGCACATTCAATGGCGAGCGAAACTCGACTTCAAGCGAAATCTTTCGTCCATCGTCGGAAATACTGATGTCTGATACCTTGAAAGAATCACCTCCAGCCATAACATCCGGAGCTATGAGATTTTCCATCTTCCTGGCAGGATCCTCTGCAAAAAGCGTCGCCTCCACATCCCAGCCGTGTGCTGCAAACGCTGCCGCAACCATTGCCACGAGCAAGATCATCGGTACCAGAGGAAGGATGATTCTCAGGGTTTTTACATTCATCAATTAAATATGAGGCACTATCTAAAAATATAGTGATAGTCAAACTTTCCATTTTATCGTCTAATGTTTTTAGTTCTGTTGCATCCAACCAAAAACCATGAAAATAACCAATTCAGTAGAAAAGAACGGATATCCTCAGCTAATCTAAGATTGCAATGCATCAACGATTAGAGAGATTCTGGAAAGAGTACTTCATTCTATCACTAGAAAATTCGACAGTGCCTAAATATGATTGTCAATTAACTTTAAATGATTGCGCCCCATAGCATAAGACGATGTGGTCATGCGGTGATGCGGTCTGTGAGCGGTTGGTTAGTGATGTTGGGTAGTAAGTTTTAAATGTACTGTGACCATGCATGACCACATACGATTAATGGTGATTGAATGAAAAGGCAACAACGATCGAAACCGCGCACGGTGATGGTAGGAGGTGCGCTGGATCGGGGGGGTGCCGGAACCAACTCACATGCTTCCACACACCCCGGGGATGTACTCACGGTCGCAACGAAGGACGTTGTGACGGTTCCACGGACGACAACGATCATGAGCACCGTGAAGACGATGCTGAATCGTGAATTCAGGAGAATTCCGATAGCAGACGCCGGCACAAAACAATTGAGAGGAATCATTGTATGCCAGAACATCGTTGATTTTCTGTGCGGCGGACCGAGACACTCTCTTGTCACCAATCGATTCGGTGGCAACATAATTGCAGCGGTCAACGAGGAAATTCGGGAGATCATGAAGCTCGAAGTCCCGCATCTGTACCAGAATGCCTCGATCAGCGATGCTCTGGATATAATGAAAAAAGAGCAGGTCGGGTGTCTGCCTATTCTGGACAAGGAGGATCGTGTGGATGCAATCGTCACCGAACAGGATTTTATGCGTCTGATCACAGGCGTCAAGACCGAGGTTGAGGTAGCCGATTTCATGTCAACGGGTGTGACAACGATCGACCCGGACGATAATATCGGAACCGCCGGGAAACTGATGGTTGATCACGAATTCAGACGTCTTCCGATCGTCAAGAACGGGATTCTGCTCGGGATCGTCACCGCTTTTGACATACTGCGGTTCCTCGGAAGCGGTGAAGCACTTACAAAAGGGGCAGTTGACATTGCGGGTGCGCTGAGTGTGCCTGCCAAATCGCTGATCGAGAAGGACATTGTCTGGACGACTTCAGGTGTGGATCTGGGCGATGCGGTCCAGATGATGGTAACAAACGGCGTGGGATCACTTCCAATTATTGATCAGGGTGTTTTTACAGGAATATTGACAGAAAGAGATGTTGTAGGGGCACTAGCTACGTTGAAATAGTGGAACATGCAAGTCAAGGACATAATGAGCGCTCCGGTGTATGCGATTACACCGGCAGAGCCAGTTTCGCATGCGCGCAATCTGATGCTCAGGCACAAGATCAGTCGGCTCCTTGTGGTTTTGCATGACGAACCTGTTGGCATGCTCACCAAATCTGATATAGGGCGCAGGCTCAATCAGGCAGAGCCACAGTGGCGAAGACGCCCGATCGACCAGATTCCTGTGCAACTGGTCATGACAAAATCATTGATTAGCATATATCCCGATGCCACGCTCTCGCAGGTCTGCGAACTGATGCTTGAGAATAGCGTTGGCGGTCTTGCGGTCCGCGGCGAGGAGCTCTATGGAGTCATTACCAAGTGGGATCTGATCGGACACTTTTCGCAGACAACAACTGAGATCTGCGCAAGCGAGATCATGTCCGACTTTGTCGCATTTGTGCACAAACGACACTCACTTGGTCACGTCCTCCAGTTGATGGAAGCGGAAGAGGTGGACCGGGTCGTGGTTCTCGAATACAGTGGAAAAGCTGTGGGCATGATCACTAACTCCAATCTAACGTTTGCGTGCATGCCATCCGGCAGCAGCATGCGTGGAAAGATCCTCGAATTTCCGATTCTTGCAGAGGATATTATGTCCATGCCGCTCGTAACGATTGCAGAGGACGGGCTTGCAGTTGATGCAGCCGGTATGATGGTGGCGGAGGAGATCACGAGCATCGTTGTTCTCGATGAGAAGGGGGATGTGGCAGGGATACTGAATCAAGATAGTATGTTGCAAGCGATAATGAAGATGGGAGAATAAGAATGAAAGTATCTGAGATTATGGTAGATCCTGTGCGAATCGAGAAATCAGAGGATATATCTCACGCACTGGATCTCATGGAAAAGTATGATACGAGACGGTTGATGGTGACGAGTAGAGGCACGCTCCGCGGGATCTTGACGATGCGAAACATCGCGCGCGTCCTCGGCACAAGTAGAAAGCCAGGTCTCTCGGCATCCTCTCTGCACGTTGCAACGGCTGTGAGTGATGCGTACACCGAGATATCTCCGGAGGCTGATATGGAGAGTGCCATATCCGCGCTGCAACAGCAAAGGGGCATACTCTTTGCAATGGATGGTGACAAGATTCTTGGCTGGATCACACCGAACGAGGTTCTCCGGACCCAGACAGTCTTCGGGTTCGCTGCGGAATATATGAATAAGCCGGTCACTGCCGCACCCGGCGATCGTGTGGTTCATGTGCGGAGGATGATGATGGACCAGGACATCGGACGACTTCCGGTGGTTGAGGATTATCAGCTGGTCGGAATCATCACAGAGAAGGACATAGCAAAGGCGATGCGTGCGATCCGCGATCTTGTACCTGCCAACCAGCAGGATACCCGGATAAAGAGTCTCTTGACTGCGGATATTATGAACCGCGGTGTAAAGACTGTGTACACAAATTCCAATATAGTGGAAGTTGTCAACCTGATGTTGAAACATGGGTACGGTGGAATTCCCGTGCTCAATCTTGACGGCGATTTGGTTGGATTCATCACGCGCAGGGACATAGTTGGGAAGATGTCAGCGAGCGGATGACCGGAAGTTATCGCAAATTCCGAAAAACCTTTATATACACATACATAATTCATCATGCGATAAACAGATAGGAGATGATTGAAAATGCAAATGGCACCCCAGATGGGGTATGATCGCGCAATAACCGTATTCAGTCCAGACGGGAGACTTTTTCAGGTAGAATATGCCCGAGAAGCGGTTAAACGGGGGACAACTGCAATAGGGATAAAAACAAAGGACTGTGTCGTGTTACTGGTTGACAAACGAGTCACAAGCCCACTGTTAGTCTCCGAATCCATCGAGAAGATTTTTCAGATCGACCAGCATCTCGGTGCAGCGACATCAGGACTGGTTGCGGACGCCCGTGCACTGATCGATCGTGCACGTGTGGAGGCGCAGGTCAACCGGGTGTACTATGACGAGCCGATCGGAGTGGAGACGATATCAAAGAAGATCTGCGACCACAAGCAGACCTACACTCAGTTTGGCGGCGTACGCCCGTACGGAACCGCCCTTTTGATTGCTGGCGTGGACGATCACAGGGCAAGGCTGTTTGAGACCGATCCGAGTGGAGCATTGCTTGAATACAATGCGACCGCAATCGGTGCCGGTAGAGCAAAAGTGATGGAGATATTCGAGCAGGAGTATTCGGGGGACATTGTCATGGAAGATGCGATCCGACTTGGACTCCAGGCGTTGTATCAGGTCTCTGATACCCGGTTCGATGTGGACACAATTGAGATTGGGGTCGTGACACTCGAGGAACGACAGTTCAGAAAACTCGAGAAGGAGACACTTAAAGGCTACGTCGATGCGATCGTCGAGGAATTCAAGAAGGACGTAACTGTGGAAGATAGTGAGTAGTCATGGTCACACTTGATAACGCAATTACAGCACGGCTGAAACACGGCGGCAAACACTATGAGGTTTTGGTTGATCCTGAACTTGCGTTGTCGCTCCGCAAAGGTGACGATGTGGATATTCCCGCGATGCTTGCGGTTGAGGATGTCTTTGAGAACGCCAGCCGTGGTGATCATCCCTCCGAGGAGGACGTAGAGCGAACCTTTGGCACAACAGAGATATATGCGGTAGCAGAGCACATAGTGGTGCATGGAGAACTGCATCTCACAAAGGACCAGCGGAAGCAGATACTCGATGATAAGCGGAGGCAGGTTGTGGGTGCAATCGCTGCTGGTGCGTTCAACCCACAGACAAAGGCGCCGCATCCGCCTGCGCGAATCGAGAAGGCGATGGAGGAGGCTGGCATTCACCTCGATCCGATGAAGAGTGTTGACGAGCTGGTGAGTATAACGATGGACGCGATCCGCCCGATCATCCCGATCAGGTTCGATACCGTCGAGGTCGCCGTCAAGATTCCGGCAGATTATGCTGCAAAGGCTTACGGGGAGGTCGCAGGCTTTGGCGAGGTGCAAAAGGAAGAGTGGCAACATGATGGGTCGTGGATCGGCGTAATCAAGATTCCCGCGGGCATGCAACTCGATTTTTACGGTATTGTTAATCGCGTGTCAAAAGGCAACGCAGAAACGAAACTTTTGAAATAAAGGTAATTATATGGAAAGAAAGATTGTTGTTCCGGGTGATGTGGTATCTGATAATATAAAAATGTCGGGCAGTGGCACGTACATTCGCGGGGATGAGGTCTGCGCCTCGGTGTACGGACTCGTGAACGCGGGAGCGCGGTATGTCAGCGTGATACCGCTTTCAGGCAAATACATTCCGCATGCCAACGACCGAGTGATAGGGATCATAATTGAGACGACGCATTCCAACTGGATCGTCGATATCAACTCGCCTTATGACGGTTTGCTGCATGTATCACAGTATCCGCGGCGGATCGAACTCGAGGACATGAAGAAATATCTGAAGGTCGGAGACTGCGTACTGGTGCTGGTAAAAGACGTGGATGCCGCAATGAAGGTGGAACTCACAATGCGAGATAAGGAACTGAGACGCCTCACTGACGGGCGCATCACGACGATCGGCCCAACAAAGATGCCGCGGGTGATCGGTCGCAGCGGCTCGATGATCCGGCTTTTGAAGAGCATTATTGGCTGTGGTATGTTCGTTGGTCAGAATGGACGAGTATGGATTAGTGGTAGTGAAGATCGTATCGATCTTGCGATTCAGGCAATCAGGTATATTGAGGCAAATGCGCACACCCCCGGATTGACTGATCGTGTGCAGGCGTTCCTGAAGGCAAAAGAAAAGACTATGCAGAGCAGAATACACGAAAGTAGAGACAATGAGGAATGGTAATGAGTGAAAAACCGGAACATTTCATCATCGATGGAAAGAGACTGGACGGTCGGAGACGCGATGAATTGCGACCGATTAAAATCGAGCTCAGCCCGCTTGATCGGGCTGATGGATCATGTTATCTTGAATGGGGACGTAATAAGGTAGTAGCTGCCGTGTACGGTCCAAGAGAGCTTCATCCGAGACACAGACAGAATATGACCGGAGCAGTCGTACAGTGCAGGTATAATATGGCTTCGTTCTCAGTGGATGAGCGAATAAGACCTGGTCCAAGTAGAAGAAGCGTGGAAATCTCAAAAGTAATCAGGCAGGCATTTGAACACGTGGTCTTCACCAAATTTTTCCCGAAGACGGCAATTGACATATACATAGAGGTGCTGCGAGCAGATGCTGGCACCAGAACCGCTGGCATCAATGCGGCATCACTGGCACTTGCGGACGCAGGCATACCGATGCGAGGGTTGGTCAGTGCGTGCGCCGTCGGGAAGGTGGATGGCGAGATCGTGCTCGACTTGATGAAAGAGGAGGACAACTTTGGAGATGCGGACGTGCCGGTCGCAATGACTTCGGACAACAGGATAACGCTTCTTCAGATGGACGGACGCATGACAACAGAGGAATTCTACAAAGCACTCGAGCTGGCAAAGACCGGGTGTACTACCGTCTATGAACTGCAGCGTCAGGCATTAGTCGAGAAATACGACAATGAATACCAAGCGGAGGGCGGTTTGGATGAGTAGTGGCGATAATACTGTGATGGCAGAGGTCCAGCGTGATCACCTCTTCAACCTGGTGCTCAAGGGCGAGCGCGCGGATGGGCGTGCTTTTGATGAATTTCGAGAGATAACAATCGAGACCGACGCCATAGATACGGCGGATGGTTCAGCCATGGTTACGCTCGGGGATACCAAGCTACTGGTCGGCATAAAGGTCCAGCCAGGTGAGCCGTTTTCGGATACACCGGATAAGGGTGTGATTATAGTCAACATCGAACTAATCCCACTTGCGTCCCCCGATTATGAGGCAGGTCCTCCAAGAGAAGGGGCAATAGAGATTGCGAGAGTCGTGGATCGCGGTATCCGTGAGTCGAAATCGATTGATCTCACAAAACTCTGCATAACCGAAGGCGAGAAGGTCTGGATCATATTCGTTGACATTCACGTACTGAACAACGGCGGCAATATCGTCGATGCAGCAAGCATGGGTGCAATCGCAGCGCTGCTCAATACGACGATACCCGCGGCAAGACACGATCTGGGTGAGGACACACCTCTACCGGTCAGAGACATCCCTCTCGCAGTCACCACAATTGAATTCGGTGGAGAAATGATGCTTGATCCGTCACTCGACGAGGAGAAGATTGCGAGCACATCATTAATCGTTGCCACCAATACAGATGGTAGCATATCGGGTATGCAGAAGCTCGGGGCAGAGCCGCTCATGATCGATCAGGTTATGCGTGTGATTGGGATGGCGCAGACTGCAGCAAGCGATATACGAAAGAAATTCTTGGAAGTGTAATAAAATATGGTCAAACACACAAAAGGTTGGAAAACAAGGTCTGCAGGCAGATTTGGCGTGCGATATGGCAGAAACATCCGCAAAAAGGTCGCAGACATCGAAGAAAAGATGCACGAGAAGCATGTGTGCACCCAGTGCGGTTCCCCATCCGTGCGCCGCGTCGGCACAGGGATCTGGAGATGCGCCAAATGCGGACACTCTTTTGCAGGCGGCACATATCTTCCGGCAACCTCGGTCGGAACGACGGTCGCACGTTCGGTCAAGCGCGCAATCGAGCAGCGTGAGCGGGATACAATGATGGAGGCGTAATGGGCTATCGGTGCGTCCGCTGTAAGCAGCCAGTCGAGATCGATTATGAATATCGCGGCATCCGGTGCCCGTACTGCGGGCATCGTATCCTCTTAAAGGAGCGACCTGTTCAGATAAAGCGAGTTTGTGCTGAGTGATGGAACGGGCAGAATTCCGGTTTGATTTCGGCGGGGATTCCCGCATGATATACCGTGCGCTGCTGCCGGAGAGTGCGGAAACATTTTCAAAGAGTGTGGCAAAGCTCTCAATTGAGGGCGGGGAGTTGCGCCTCATTGTTACGGCTGAAGATATCACTGCGCTGCGCGCTGCGCTGAACACGTGGCTCAGGCTGATTCGGGTCGCGTGCGAGACTGTAAGAATTCGAGAATCATGAACGTGCATCCCGCATTGAAAGAGGCAGGAATCGATTTCGTTGCGAGTGTTCCGTGCGTCAATCTTGGAGAATTGATCGATATGATCGAGTCAGACGACGAGATCATACACATCCCTGTGACGCGTGAGGAAGAGGGCATCGGGATATGCGCTGGCGCATACTTCGGGGGAAAGAATCCTGCGCTGGTCATGCAGAACTCCGGGCTTGGAAACAGCATCAATGCGCTCGCATCACTGAACCTGCTCTACGGAATACCTCTTCTCATGATCATCAGCCACAGAGGCGATCTCGGCGAACAGATATCGGCACAGGTTCCGATGGGGCAGTTAACACCGAAGTTGCTCGACGATCTCGGAGTGCCATGGTACACACCCACACAATCAGAGATCGCGGGCACAATCTCCGGTGCATGGACGCTTGCGAGGACGTCAGGACGTCCTGTTGCAATCCTGCTTGGTGCGGCCTTCTGGAGCGAGAGCGAGTGAGTGATGCGCAATAGCTTATGGCAGGAACCATAAGATTACACAGTCTGCGAAGCAGCGGCGCAGCCATCTTCACAAGATTTCAGTGTTAATCTTGTGTAATCTCGTGGTTTTATGTGTGGATATCCGCACAACATCGAGTAAGTATATAAAGAGAGCGACAATTGTAACTCAACTTTGGGGATTATATTTTAATCCAATAATCGACCGCCTGCGACCCCTTTCTGCCCCATCTGCCCACAGTTTCCCGCAATCATGAAATCCCCTTGCACCCCCAAAACCACTATCGAGCGACCTTATCATTACCTATACTTCACACCGCCACAACTTGAGCTTTTTCAAATCTCTGTAACTGCAGTGTGAGCAAGGCGCTGAGTCATTGTTTGGTGGATTGTATCAGTTTGGTTCCACCAATAAAAAATCGCAGTTTATGACGGTGCCGAGTATAACCACAAGATTGCACAGATCTTCACAAGANTTCTGTGTTAATCTTGTGCAATCTCGTGGTTTTTTTGCCTCAGCTAAACCCTGTTTTGCATGGGTGAACCGAACGTTTTCAGTCCCCAATACTTCCTCCGTCCTTAAACCGCACCTTGACCGCATCCGCATGTGCGTCCAAACCCTCCGCGCTTGCTATCGCCACAATTGTGTCCCTGATCTCGGATAACCCATCTTTGCTGATGATCTGGACGCTCGACTTCTTTGTGAAATAACCGACGTTCAGACCCGAGTATGTCCATGCGTGCCCTGCGGTGGGCAGCACATGGTTCGTGCCTGATGCGTAATCACCTGCTGAAACAGGAGCGTAATCGCCAACAAAGATCGATCCGGCATTGTAAACGCTGTTCAGCACATTCAACGAATCCTTGACCATGATCTCAAGGTGTTCCGGTGCGAATGTGTTTGAAAACTCGACGCACTCATCGATCGAGTCGAAGATCAAAATTGCGCCACGTTCGAGCGACTTTTGGATGATCTCTGATCGAAGAGCATCTGCCGCCTTTGACTCGATCAGTTTGAGCGTACCATCTGCAACCGCCTCTGATGTCGTTGCAAGGACCGCTATGGCATTCGGATCATGTTCTGCCTGTGCCACCATGTCCGCTGCAATGAAATCAGGATGTGCGGTCTCGTCTGCGATGATCAGAACCTCAGAGGGTCCTGCAGGAAAGTCGATTCGGGTCGGAACCAGCATCTTTGCAGCAGTCACATACACGTTCCCGGGCCCAACGATCCTGTCGACCGCTGGCACGGTCTCTGTGCCGTAAGCCATCGCAGCGATCGCCTGAGCGCCACCGACGCAGAAGACCCGATCAACACCTGCAATCGATGCGGCAGCAAGCGTCAACGGATGCACGCCCCCGTCGCCACCCGAAATCGGCGGGGTGCACATAACAACCTCCGGGACAGAGGCGACCTTCGCGGGGATGATTGTCATCAGCGCTGTTGATGGGTACGATGCTGTCCCGCCAGGGACATACGTTCCGATACAGTCAAAAGGCGTTGTCTTCTGCCCGAGAACGATTCCGGGCGCAATCTCGCTCAACAAGAGGTCGGCTTCGAGCTGAGACTCGTGAAACCTCCTGATATTGTCAGCTGCGGTCTCAATGTGCCACAGAATTTCAGGGTCAACTATATCAAATGTCGCGGATATCACATCTGCCGCAACCTCGATTGCAGAGAGCGAGACAGAATCGAATCGTTCTGTGCATTCGATCAACGCAGCGTCGCCTCTGGCAGCCACATCTTCAAGAATCTCCGAAACAGCCGGTTTCACATCCGCAATCTCAGATTCCCGGTTCAAAAGGGAGATGAGTTCGGCATCGGTCAATCGTGCGTGGTGTTTTTTGAGCATAATTCTTTGTGGTGAGGAGGCATGATAAATATTGGCTCTTGACAATTCACATCGCACGCATCTCTATTTGGAATATCCATGTTCAGCGTCGTCCGGACTGGAGATGGCTTCGGCGATCGCCCGCGCAAACTCCTCTGCCGCATGCGGACCCTCCGCGGTAACGATCCTGCCGTCCACAGCCACCGCATTTCCGGTGTAGTTCGCCCCATGGTCTGTTACGTACGATACGCCGCTACTGAAGACGGTCGCATTCTTTTTGGACAAAAGCCCCGCTCCTGCCGGAATCATCGGACCAAGACAGATCGCACCGATGATCTTTTCAGCACCATCTGCATCCGCTGCCAGCTTCAGATACGCACCGTCTTCGTAGAGTTTATGTGATTCGACACCTGACCCCCCGACAAATACGATGGCATCGTAATCGCCAATAGTAATGCCGGATACGGGAAGATCAACAGATGCAACACCGCCGAGCATCCCCTTCGCAGTTCC
>JGI24024J18818_10001183_pt1 | contig 10604 bp, 10 predicted proteins | sample Cruoilmetagenom2_FD_18818 | JGI IMG/M metagenome (IMG submission 18818) | reverse complement strand
ACACCGTATATTTCTCAAATTTCCCACGCAATTTGGCTTTACTCTCTTCACTCAACTCAAACTCAAACTCAAGCCCTTGTGACTTCCCTATCCAATTTTCCTGCATGGTAAGTACCTGATTTGGCCATTTACCCTCAAGCTGTTTTAAGTCATCAAGCAGATCATCTGCATATTTGATAATGTCTAGGTAATATCCTGGCATCTCTTTAAGCTCAACAGGATTATCACAACGCCAACAGCACCCCTCTTCTACCTGCTCATTTGCAAGCACTGTATGACAATCTTCACACCAGTTAACAGTCGTTGATTCACGGTAAAGCAGTTTCTCTTGGAACATTTTAATGATAAATTCCTGTTCCCATTTTGTATAGAGCTCATCACAGGTAGCAAACTCACGTGTTTTGGAAAATGAAAGCCCCAAAGTGTTCAACTCTTTTCTCATATAGTCTATGTTTGAATAGGTCCACTCTTTAGGGTGTCTGCCATGTTTAATAGCAGCATTTTCAGCAGGCATACCAAAGGCATCCCAACCGATAGGATGCAGTACATTAAAATCCTGTTTTCTGTAATAACGCGCAAAAGCATCACCGATGGCATAGTTACGCACATGTCCCATGTGCAAACGTCCGCTTGGGAAAGGAAACATACTAAGAATATATTTTTTCTTTCTTGTTAACGCATCATCAGGCTCAAAAGCCTTTTCATCATCCCATTTTTTTTGCCACTTGGCTTCAATCTCATTTGGATTGTAACTCATCATTATCTCATTTCATTTGGTGTTTATTTAATTAAGGGGATTATATCTAATGTGTGGTTAGAGATGTATGGATATGTAGTAGATCCTGTCATCCCCGTGTCAAGCACGGGGATGACAGAGAAGCGTTACTTAAACGTATTACAGAGTCTAATATCACCAGAGTTAAGCCCCCTTCTAAACCACTCAACACGCTGTGCAGAACTTCCATGGGTAAAGCCGTCCGGTCTTACTGTTCTTCCTGCTTTTTTCTGCAAGGTGTCATCTCCTATGGAAGAGGCCGCTCTTAGTGCTTCCTCAACATCTCCAGGTTCTAAAATATCAAAATCTTTATGTGCATGATATGCCCATGCGCCTGCATAACAGTCCGCCTGAAGCTCTACTTTAACCTGTAAAGCATTAGACTTCGTACTATTCCCCCAATTTTGTTTTGCTTTCTGTACTTTAGAGAGTGTACCTTGCAGATTTTGGATATGATGTCCTACCTCATGTGCAAGTACGTAGGCTTGGGCAAAATCTCCCGGCGCATTATGCTTATTGGATAATTCATCAAAAAAACTTAGATCAAGGTAGACTTTCTGATCGGCAGGACAATAAAAGGGTCCTACCTGCGCAGAAGCATAACCACATCCGCTTTTTGTACTCCCTCTATAAAGCACCATGACCGGTTCTCTATACCCAGGCAGTTCCTTTTTCCATATATCTTCAGTACTTGCCAGAACCGTAGAAATAAAAGCTGCATTTTTATCATCTTTCACTTGATCAACGGGGGCAGCAGGAGTGCTTCCCACACCAAGAAGTGCAAGGGGATTAAAGCCCATAAAGTACGCCGCGACACCCAGCCCTATAATCGTCCAGCCAAATTTTGTTTTTAGTAATGATCTTATAAGTGGCCAGATGATCATCATGGTTTGCATAGATGGGGCACCACGTCCACCACCACCGGAAGTCGTTCTTCTATCATCCACATTCGAACTTTTTCGCCCACCTTGCCATTTCATAGCTATCACCTTTTAAGTACAATTTATTTAACTAAATTATACCAACCAAAAGTAAAAATTCACTACAATTAGAACATACTTCATACACCAAAAGGAATCTCTCTGTGTCTTTAGCCTTAGCAAGAAAATACCGTCCTGCCACCTTTGATGACCTCATAGGTCAGGAAGCCGTTTCACAAACACTCTCACTTGCACTTGACGGCAGCAGACTCTCGCATGCTTACCTTTTTTCCGGACTCAGAGGAAGCGGTAAAACCTCTACCGCACGTATTTTTTCAAAAGCCCTACTCTGTGAGCAAGGTGCGACTTCTCATCCCTGTGGTACCTGTATACACTGTGTAATGTCTGCAGAGAACCGTCATATGGACATCATTGAGATGGATGCTGCTTCCAACCGTGGTATAGATGACATTAAAGACCTCATAGAACATACAAAATATAAACCAAGTTCAGCACGTTACAAGATCTTCATCATCGATGAAGTACATATGCTGACCAACCAAGCCTTTAATGCCCTGCTTAAAACCCTTGAAGAACCGCCTGATTTCGTAAAATTCATTCTGGCAACGACCGACCCGCTTAAACTACCTGCAACCATCCTTTCAAGAACACAGCATTTCAGATTTAAAAAAATACCTCAAAACCTTGTGCTTAAACACTTGGAACATATCTTGAACCTTGAAAATATCGGGTATGAAAGAGATGCCTTAGATATTATTGCACGTTCCGGTGCTGGGTCGTTAAGAGATTCTCTTACTTTGATGGATCAAGCCATTGTCTACTCTAAAAATTTTGTAGACGTGAACACTGTGACAGGAATGCTTGGAATCATAGAGCCCAGTCTTCTTGAAGCTTTGCTCCATGATATCATGCATAAAGATACAGCAAAGGTATTGGCCTTCATCAAAATGGCTGCAGATTATGAAGCTGAAATGATCCTCGATGAACTTACACTCTATCTCAAAGAGTTGCTTTTGGCTGGTAATGGCAAATTTAACCCTATGGTCATAGAACGTTTTTTTAGAGTCATTGCAGAGTCTAAAACCTTACTCTCTCTTGGATCTGATGGTGAATTTGTACTCTCTTTATCACTCTTCAAAATGATGGAATCTTTGGAAATAAAAGACATAGACACTATGATACGCGGACTGGAACAAGAACTCAAAGGGGTTGAAGTTTCTGAGATCATGGTAACCACACCTTCTCCGGATGTCTCTGCACCGGCAAAAGTCATTACTATTACTGAAGATGAGATAGTTGCTTCACTTCCGGTTGTAGAGACTATAGTAAAAAAAGAAGTCACCCTAAGTATAGAGCCTGAACAGCAAGAGCCAGCTGTTCCTACACAAAACAAAGAAGAAATACTTCAGCCTTCCCCTGCAGCAGAGGAAAAACCTCTTGTATCAGAAGAACCTGTTGAAGCACCTGCACAGCAGATCAATCCTCACCAAAAAACATTTGATACACTTGTCAAAAAACTTTATGATAGGAATTATGATCTGGGTGCATGTTTTGAACGTAATATAGCATTTGAAAGTTTTAAAGAGAACAAATTGACCTGGGGTTCTATGGCAGAAGGTGATGATAAAAAAACACTGATCACACACTGGGGACTCATCAATATGTTTGTGAAAGACATCTTTGGCTTTGAAACCAAGATCGTCAATATCTCTAAAAAAAAAGTAGTTAATACAGATACTCCATCGGTCACTGAGTCTTCCGAAGTGCCCGAAGCTCCGCATCAAGATGCAGACGTAGGTTCCATGATAGAAGATATCGAAATGAAAAGTTCATGTATCGCTCCGGAAGCCGGAGATACAGAAGCGGCTAAAGAGAAAGATCCCTCTACTCTACTTCAGGAACCCATGATCAAAGAAGCGATCGCACTTTTTGACCCCAAAAAGGTAAGAATTAAAAGAAATTCGTAGGTTTACCCAAAACTACGATTCCATCCAAGCCTTTGTCACTATCTTAGGCTTGTCATCATAGATCTTTATTTTTTCAGCCCCCACACAACGACCCTCATCATCCAATTCAAACACAAGCATTTGTAAAATAGCCTTACACTCATCAGGCACATCAAAGTGTCCGCCAAGTCCTGTAAGGAAACGTTTGATAGGTACGGTACTTTCCATACCTATGACACCGTCACGACAACCGGTTAAACCCAAGTCAGTCACATAACAACACCCATTAAGCACTTGCAGATCATCTGTCGCCACATGCGTATGGGTTCCCACTATGGCAGAGACATCATTTTTCAACATATGAAGTAAGGCATTTTTTTCAGAACTTGCCTCTGCATGCATATCGATGATAATATGTTTGATACCCTGCGCTTTAAGCCCCTGAACAAGCTCTGTGATCATCGTAAAAGGGTTATCGACCATTGGCATCGTATAGTGTCCCATAAGGTTGATAATGGCTACGTCATGTCCAAACAAGGTAGTTTGAAACAGACCTTGCCCCGGTGTCTCTTTAGGATAGTTAATAGGACGAATAAGTGGATAGGTATCAAAGAGTTGAAGGATCTCTTTTTTGTCAAAACTGTGGTTACCCCCGGTCATCATGTCGATGCCGTACCCCAGTAACTCTATGCAGTTTTTTTCGGTTAAACCAAAACCATGAGAAGCATTTTCATAGTTGGCAATAGTAAAGTCAATGAAATGTTCTTGCTGAAGTCTTTTAAGATGCCGCTTAAGCATCAAGCGACCAGGTTTCCCCACGATATCACCAATGAAAGCAATACGCATATCTTAACTCTGTAGCGTGGGTTTTCCAACCCACGTAATTACTCGAAATTTCACTATAAATCTTTCACTTCGTTCATCGTGGGTTAAAAAACCCACGCTACGAATATTAAGCATTTACACTTTTTCCTGCAAAAGGTAATAATGCAGATGCCCAAGTCAATCCACCGCCAAAAGTATCAAGCAGCATCAATTCACCCTCTTGAAGTCTCCCCGACTCCCAAATATCATTAAGTGCCATTGGGATAGAAGCCGCAGAAGTATTTCCATATTTACCCACAGTAAGTACCACTTGCTCTTCTGTCATTTTAAGTGCATCACCAACAGCCTTAATGATGCGGTAATTGGCTTGATGAGGGATAAAATGTGGGATCTCATCTGCAGAGATCTCATTTTTGGCAAGTATCTCTTTCACATCTTTTGTTAAGGTTTTCACTGCCAGTTTAAAGGTTTCATTCCCTTTCATTTGCACATACTGCAGTCCTTCATCGATCACTTTTTGACTTACAGGATACACTGCGCCAGGAGCCGGTGTCACCAAAAAGTCTGCGTAAGAACCATCTGCAGAAGCATGCAGGTCTATAACCCCTTCTTCTTTATTAGAAGTAGCCGAGATCATAGCTGCACCTGCACCGTCACCAAATAAAATACAGGTCGTTCTGTCTGTATAATCGACGATGGAAGAGAATTTCTCTGCTCCGACAATCAGTACATTCTTCTTCATTCCCGACTCTATAAATGCTTTGGCCACAGAAAGCAAATAAACAAATCCACTACATGCAGCCGAAATATCAAATGCCTGTACATCCCGAATACCGATCTTATCAGAAATAATACAGGCAGTTGAAGGCATATTAAAATAATCTGGTGTCACTGTTGCACAGAGAACCAAATCTATCTCCTCTTTGGCAATACCAGAACGCTCAATAGCAAGTTCACATGCTTTAGCAGCCATATCACTTGTATATTCATTCTCTGCTGCTATATGACGCTCTTTGATACCTGTACGCTTCAAAATCCACTCATCCGTAGTATCTACCATCTTTTCAAGATCTGCGTTAGACAAAATCTTTTCAGGNACATACGCTCCTATAGATCTAAATGAAGCATATACTGGTTTTGTTTGTGTCATAGTTATCCTTAGGATATAAATTAATTGTCATATTTTACCATAAATTACTAGGGAGAGTTCTAAAAGAGGGGGAAAGTTTGTTTGTTTTGGAATGGGTTATACAGGTTACCACAGATACTGTGGTAACAAAAATTATTTATTTTCTGTGAGAAGTTCTTCTATTGTCGTGTTTACATCCGACTCAGTATATCTGATCGCCTGGAATATAGCATTCATTATAGCTTTGGCATTTGAGCTTCCGTGACCGATGATCGCACAACCGTTAATACCCAGTAACGGTGCACCACCATACTCTGCATAATCTACTTGCTTTTTCATATTGCCAAACACTTTTCTTTTCATCATCAGTGCACCTAACTTTGCAGGAAGTGATCTGCGTATATGCTGTCTCATCATGGTAAAGATCGTTGAAACAACCCCTTCAGATGTTTTAAGTAAAATATTCCCGGTAAATCCATCACACACAACCACATTGGCATTACCGTTAAAAATATCTCTACCTTCAACATTCCCTATAAAACCATCCAGGTCCTGAAGCAGACCAAAGGCCTCTTTAGTCAAAGCATTCCCTTTAGAGTCTTCAGAACCATTCGATAAAAGACCCACTTTAGGGGATGCAACACCTAAGATCTTCTGCGCATAGGCTTCACCCATGGCACCAAACTCATAAAGATTTTGAGGAGTACAGTCTGTGACCGCCCCTACATCAAGTACCAGTGTTTTGGTTGCAGTGACAGATGGCATCAATGTCGCAAGAGCCGGTTTCGAAATATGCGGCAAACGTCCTATACGCAAAGTAGCCAATGTCATAGTAGCACCACTGTGTCCTGCAGAAACGACAGCCGACGCTTCTTTGTTACGGACCAGTTCAACTGCTTTATAGATGGATGAATCTTTACGTTTCAATGCATTGGTTGCCTGATCACTCATAGTTATCACATCTGAAGCTTCAACAATTTCAACTTTATCTGTGTAATATTGGGGAAGTAAAGAGAGTATCTCTTCTTTGTCACCTACTAAAATAGGGAGGAATTTTTTTTGTTCCAGTGCTTGCACCACACCTTCTATGATGGGCTCAGGACCGAAGTCTCCACCCATTGCATCAATCGCGATTCTGATCATCAAGATTATGCTTTAGTTGTTTTGTACTCACCGGTAGTCATATTCATGTGGTGAGGCATTCTCCATGTTCCATCTGCATCTTTAACTGGCATTGGTAATGTCAATTTGTAATGTGTTCTTCTTTTCGCTGCTCTTGTGTGACTCACACGTCTTTTAGGTACTGCCATTGTATATCCTTAATATTAATATTCTCGTTCAAAGTCTTCATCAATATTGTCACATTTGTCACAGTAATGATACGAACTTTCAATCGATGTAATTTCACTCTCTAATATGTACGAAATATCAATTTCGCCATTTAAAAATTCAATTATATCTAAATCAACTTTATCTTCAGAAACTAAATCACTTAGTTTAAGTTGTAGCTTATTGTCAATCTTGCTTTCATATGTGTCACCACATCTGTCACAACAAAGCTCAAGCACACCACTCATATGTGCATCCAAAGTTACTTGATGATAACCGCTTTTCTGTAAAGTTCCTTCAAGCAACACACCCTTTGAAGAAAATTCAATGGGTTTTGCTGTAGAACCTATCTTATCAAATACAATTTTCATAAGGAGTTTCCTTAAACTGTATTAGTTGATCTCTCTTTGTGCAAAGAAGAAATTGATCTCAATTGTTGCATTTTCAACAGAATCAGATCCGTGAACTGCATTTGCATCGATACTGTCTGCAAAGTCAGCTCTGATCGTACCAGCTTCTGCTTCTGCAGGGTTAGTAGCACCCATAAGATCTCTGTTTTTAGCCATTGCATCGTCACCTTCAAGTACTGTTACAACAACAGGACCGGAAACCATGAACTCTACAAGGTCTTTAAAGAAAGGTCTCTCAGCGTGTATAGCATAAAATGCTTCAGCATCTACACGTGAAAGTCTGATTTTTTTAGTTGCTGCAATTCTAAGGTTTGCTGCTTCAAATCTTGCAAGAATCTGTCCTACAACGTTTTTAGCTACTGCATCTGGTTTAATGATTGATAATGTTTGTTCCATACTTATATTCCTAAGCGATTATTTACTTCATAGTGAAGTATTCGGGCGGGATTATATCGAAAAAGGTTTTAAATTGAGATTAAATAGGGAAAGGTATTTGGATATTCATGCGTATCGGAAACCCCGATACACATAAGAGAGAGTAAAGACTAGTCTTCTACTACAGATCTTCTTGCTGCTCTGTCTTCAAGAGAAACATCATCTCTAGCTGGCATAACAGCATCAGCATCATCTATACCATAGTTTTTACCATCAATATAGTTACCTGCTGCAAAGAAATCTTTGTGGTCAGCTGTGAAAGGCATATCCCAAGTGATACAATCTTCAGTTGGACATGCTTCTGCACATGCTGGAGAGTCAAAGTGATCTACACACTCAACACATTTGTCAGGGTATACATAGTAATACTCTTCACCCGTTGGATTATCATCCTCATCTACAATTGCTTCTACTGGACATTCGTCAATACATGCCGCACAGTTGATACACGTATCATTAATAATTACTGCCATTTTCATTCCTTTTAATAAAATATACTCAAACTATAGCAAAAAAACTTGAATAAATCTTTAATATTTAATCTATTTATCATTAAAAGTTAAATACTGTCCTTTTCCGAACAGAGCAGGATTTAAACAGTATTGATAATGAATATACTTATTAAATATTTAAGTATTTTTTGATCTCTTCTACCCGTGGAGTTTGCTCCCAGGTAAAGTCAGAATCCTCTCTGCCAAAATGTCCGTATGCTGCTGTTTTTCTGTATATTGGTCTGAGCAGATCAAGTTCTACTATAATACCTTTTGGTGTAAGATCGAACAGGTCAGCAACACAGGCTGAAATTTTTGTGTCATCGACTGTGGCTGTACCATGAGTATCTACATAAATAGAGACTGGTTTCGCTACACCGATCGCATAAGCTATTTGTAACGTTACTTTATCACACACACCTGCAGCCACAAGATTTTTAGCCACATATCTTGCTGCATAGGCTGCAGAACGATCCACTTTTGTAGGATCTTTACCGGAAAATGCTCCCCCGCCGTGTGGACAAGAACCACCATACGTATCTACAATGATCTTTCTGCCTGTAAGTCCGGCATCCCCCTGAGGTCCGCCTATCACAAAACGCCCTGTAGGGTTGATATGATAGATAATATCATCAGAAAGCAACTCCTCAGGTAGCACCGCTTTGATGACCTCCTCAAGCACCGCTTTTTGTACCTGTTCCAAAGAGACGTTGTCATGGTGTTGTGTTGAAACAACGATCGTATCTATAGAGACAGGTTCTCCGTCTACATACTTCACAGAAACCTGTGCTTTACCATCGGGACGTAAAAACGGGACAGTACCGTTTTTACGCACCTCTGCAAGTTTTGCAGTGATCTTGTGTGCCAATGAAATAGGAAGAGGCATAAGTTCAGCTGTCTCTTTACAGGCATAACCGAACATAAGTCCCTGGTCACCCGCACCGATCTCACCTGAAGCCTGATCCACACCCTGATTGATATCCGGACTCTGCTCACCTATACCATTGAGTACACCGGCAGATCTATAGTCGAAACCGTATTTTGCATCGGTATATCCTATATCCTGTATCACCTCTCTTGCAATCTCCTGCATCGGTGCATATTCTGTTGTTTTAAGTTCTCCTGCGATAACACAAAAACCATTGCTCACTAACGTCTCACAAGCCACACGTGCCTGCGGATCTCTTTCGATGATATAGTCGAGTATAGCATCTGAGATCTGATCAGCCATTTTATCCGGATGACCCTCGGTTACCGATTCACTTGTAAAAATGTATTCGTTAGCCATTTTTTAAATCCTTAACTGTATTTGTTCACTGTCACTGAACTTAATAAAAAAATATTTTATTTCTTTATTAAATTCAACACTGTAGGGGTCAATTCCATATTGACCCTTAGGCAGATATGGAATCTGCCCCTACGATATTCGTTTTGCCAACTGTTCAGGCAGGATCCCCAGGGACTCTTCCACCAACTTCGTATTGCCGTGGGTAATAAAGTCGTCATCATACTCAAAAGAGGTTAATGAAACATCATGGATCTTCTTTTCACTTAAAAGTTCCAGAATCGCAGACCCGACACCGCCCATTTTGGCAGAGTCTGAAAAGACAAACCATTTTTTATATCTGCCAGATAAATTGACCAGCATCTCTTCATCTAAAGGTTTCACAAAACGCAAGTCTAAAATACCTATTTGTGTCTCGAGAAGTTTTGCCGTCTGCTCTGCACGACCTACACCGTTTCCGTATCCTACAAAGAGTATCTCATCACCCTCCTGCAGCAGAACAGATTTTCCAAGTTCATAGGCCGGACTTTCTCTGTCCTGTGCCCGAAATGCACCTCTTGGGTATCTAAAGGCACAGGGATGATCGTAAGCTTTGGCAAAATCCATACACAGTTTCATCGTTGTTTCATTATACGGTGCCAGCAGTGTCATATTCGGGATACCGCGTAGGTAAGAGATATCAAAAGCACCCTGATGCGTCTCTCCGTCTTCCCCTACAATGCCTGCTCTGTCAAGGGCAAAAGCCACACCTAAGTCCATCAGTGCGATATCATGGATGACCTGGTCAAAACCGCGTTGTAAAAATGTCGAATAGATCGTACAGAACGGCTTAAATCCTTCTTTTGCCAAAGGTCCCATTGAGGTCACTGCATGCTGTTCAGCGATCGCAACATCCCAAAAACGTTCAGGGTATTTTTCCATGACCGCTGTCATTCCTGTACCGCTTGGCATTGCAGCAGTCACACCGACTACTTTGTCATCTTCATCTGCAAGTGCTACCAGTTTCTCAGAAAAAATGGCAGTGGCGGTTTTTGCGCC
>JGI24024J18818_10001181_pt1 | contig 10617 bp, 9 predicted proteins | sample Cruoilmetagenom2_FD_18818 | JGI IMG/M metagenome (IMG submission 18818) | reverse complement strand
AACATTTTGCAAATGCTGAAGGTCAATTAAAGAAAGCGTACACAGTGGACGGGGTTCATTTAACTGGCGATGGCTATGATAAGTGGATGGAGATTTTGTAAGTAATTAACCAGTGGCTAAGATGCTGCTGGTTTTTTTGTGCTTACATTATCTACTGAAATGTGAATTCAGTTAAGGAATCTTGATATTAGTTTGGTTATCTTGAGTTAAAAGGATTTCGAAGATACAAATTCACAATTTTCATCTGTTCCAAGATAACGATAAATACATTTTCTTTGTCGTCAAAGGATGCCCAGGTTTCGATTGAGTCTGAATGTTTTAAACTTGTTTAAAACAAAATTAAATTTTCTGCAAATTTAATATTGATTTTGGTATCGCTTTCATTTATACTTTCACTAAACCGATTTACTAAACCGATTTAGTAATAGTTTGAAAAAAGGAGTTTGTCTATGAATAAAGTGACAATGGCTGATGTAGCGTTAAAAGCAGGTGTTTCAAAGAGTACTGTATCTCAATATATTAACAATAGATTTGAGTATATGGCAGAGCCCACAAAAATCCGAGTTCAAGAAGCGATTGAAGAACTAAGATATATTCCAAACTTTGTGGCAAAGAGTCTAAAACAGAAGAAGTCATTAACGATTGGGGTGATAGTAGCCAATATTCTACATACTTTTTCGACTGAGATTATTCGTGCTATAGAAGATGAGTGCGAGATTAATAACTTTCACCTCTTTGTTTGTAACGCAGATGATGATCCTAAAAAAGAACGTGCTTATATCGATATGCTCGTTGCAAAACAGGTGGATGGCTTAATCATTTTTCCTACTAATGGGAACCTCGATTTGTATCAAAAACTAAAAGCTGCCAATTTCCCAATTGTATTTGTAGACAGGAAAATCGATGAACCCCTATATCCAACTCTATTGTTAGATAACATGAATGCATCTTCATTGGCCGTAAGCTCGATTTTAAAAGCATCGCGTTCAGAAATGGCAATTATCACAACATCAATTAATGATAATGTTACACCTCGTGTAGAGAGGCTGAATGGATTTAGAGATGCACTCGTTGAGAATGGAATTTCGCCAAACGAAGCGTGGTTAATTGCAGAAGAGAGATCAGAGATTCGTAGCAGACTTGAAAAAATATGGGCTTCCAATGAAAGGCCAAAAGCCTTTTTTGCTTCAAACGATTTGTCTCTTATCGAACTTTTAAGATTTATAAAAGAGAACGATATACAAGTTCCTGAGGAGGCAAGTGTTATCGCAATAGATGATTCTCCTTTTTTAGAGATATCAAGCCCACCGATTACTGTAATCAAGCAACCTACATTTGAAATGGGAAAAGATGCTGCAAAGAGATTACTCCAACTACTTAAAGATGGAACATTAGAAGAATCATATGAAATTAAACGGTATTTGCCGACGCTCATTGAGCGTCAATCCATATAGTTGCAAGGAGAATGTCACATGTCCAATTTTAAAGTATTAACCATCGGTGACGCGATGATTACGATGAATCCAGTAAGTGCAGGTCCCCTTCGGTATGTTACACAATTTGAACGCAAAGTTGGTGGTGCTGAACTTAATTTCTCTATTGGATGCTCTCGGTTAGGAATGAAATCAAAATGGATAAGTAGACTTGGAGAAGATGAATTTGGTCGTGTCATTTATAATTTCACACGAGGTGAAGGGGTAGATGTTTCCGACGTTAAGTTTGTTTCGGGTTACCCCACTTCAGTGAATTTTAAAGAAATTCTAGAATCGGGAGAAGGAAAGACTTTTTATTACAGACATAATTCACCCATCTTGACGCTCAGTCCAGATGATATTCATGAAGATTTACTAAATGACGTTGATTTGGTTCATTTAACGGGTGTTTTTCTGGCAATTGATGAGAAAAATTTTGCTATTGCAGAACGACTTCTTCAGTTGGCGAAAGAACTTAAAATTCCTGTGTCATTTGATCCGAATATTAGACTAAAGCTATGGACCATTGAGAAAGCGATTACAACATATGAAAAGGTATTTCCATATGTTGATATACTCCTTACAGGTTTAGATGAGATTCACATGATAGCGAAGACGTATTCAGATATAGAACTAGAAAATTTTGCAAATAAATACAATATCCAAGATTTAGTCATTAAAGACGGTAGTAATGGATCGCGACTTTATCGAGGCGGTCAATGGTTTACTAGTTCAGCATTTAAGGTTAATCCTATTGACACTGTAGGAGCAGGAGATGGATTTGATGTAGGGTTTACGTATGGCTACTTACATAGATATTCGGCTGAGCAGACTCTCGAATTCGCTAACGCTGTAGGAGCTCTGGTGACTACGGTTTCAGGTGATAATGAGGGACTTCCATATTTAAAGGATGTCAATCTATTTATAGAAGGAAAAGAATGCATCAGCAGGTAGATATTTAAATTGGGCTTTAATTTTTTTATATAAGACATTAAAAACAAAGGGGATTAACAGAATGAAGAAATTAAACAATTGGGGTTTATTTGTTTTATTTATCGCTTTAACACTAGTAATTGCAGCATGTTCCGATGCAAATGGCACTGATAGTAGCAATCCAAATTCTGACGAAAAGACAGTTGTAATTAACGTTGCTTACGGTAATCAACCTGGAGAGCCAATAGACCAATTGGCGAACAAATGGAAAGAGTTAGTTGAAGAAAAAAGTGAAGGGAAATTAGAATTAAAACTTTATCCAAGTTCGCAATTAGGTTCTGAGAAGGATGTAGTTGAACAAGCGATTATGGGGAATAACGTTATTATTTTTACTGGTTATGACTTCTTAATGGACTATGTTCCTGATGTCGGTATTTTGACGGCGCCTTATTTAACAGAGGACTTTGATGACTTATTTTATTTAACAACAACGGATTGGTTTAAAGAGCAAACTGACAAATTGAATAAAGAAGGAATTGAAATTGTTTCAACTAACACAATTTATGGTAAACGCCATTTGATGACAACTGAACCAGTGTTAACTCCTGATGATTTAAAAGGAATGAAAATACGTGTTCCTAATAATCAAATGTATATTAAATCATTTGAAGCTTTAGGTGCTGTACCGACACCTATGCCATTAGCGGATTTATATACTTCTTTACAACAAGGATTAGTTGATGGTGCAGAAAATCCACTTCCAGTTTTAAAAGGTTCGAAAACAAACGAGATTGCTAAGCACTTGTCTCTTACAGAGCATACGAAAATCATGAGTCCCTGGATTGCTGGAACATCATTTATCGAAACGCTTCCTGAGGATCTAGTTAAGATTTTGAAAGAGACTGGTGATGAAGCAGGAGAATATGCAAAAGAAATTACTGATAAAGAGTCTGAAACTGTATTAGCTGAATTTGAAAAAGAAGGCGTTGAAATACACAAAGTAGATTTAGCCCCTTTTAAAGAAGCTGCTAAGAGTGTCTATACTGCCTTCGAAGACTGGACTCCAGGTTTATATGAAACTATTCAATCATTAATCAAAGAAAAACAGTAAAGATTTGAAAGCCCTTTTAAGGGCTTTCAATTTGGGGGTGCAATATGATTAAAAAATGGGTTAATCAAATTGATGATGTTATTGCTACAATTGCTCTGACTAGTATCTTGTTTATCACTATTTTAAACGTTTTTTGTCGTTTTATATTAAATACTCCCTTTGCATGGGCAGAGGAAGTAACACTTGGTTTTTTTGTTTGGTTAGTATTTATTGGCATCAGTTCTTCAATGAAACGCGGAGGACATATTGGTATCGATTATTTTGTAGAGAAACTTCCGAAACCATTTAAACTTGTAGCAATTAGTATCCGAGCTGCGGCAATTTATTTTGTGTTAATTTTCGGATTTATTTATTTAGGATATGATTTAACGTCGCAAGCATCGAGTAAGGTAACACCAGTATTGGGTATCAGTTATCAATGGATTGATATTGCAATTCCAATAGGGGGACTTTTAACTGCTTATCATTTTTCGCGACAATTATTAAAGCTATTCAAAGAAGAGTCAACTCCGAAGGAGAGTGTCTAAATGGTAATGGGCATCGTTCTTGCAGTTCTATTAGCACTGTTTTTTCTAAACGTACCGATTGCTTTTGCATTAATTATTAGCTCGGCTACATACTTCTTATTTCAAGATAGTTTTTCAACTACCGTGATAATCCAACGGATGATAGGCGGTATAGAATCAGTGCCGTTACTTGCTATTATCTTTTTTATAACGGCTGGGATATTAATGAATTATACAGGTATTACAATGCGAATGTTACGTTTTGCTGAAATCATTACGAGACCTTTGCCAGGTGGACTTGCACAAGTAAACGTTGTGTTAAGTACAATGATGGGTGGATTATCTGGATCAAACATTGCAGACGCAGCAATGCAATCGAAAATTCTAGTACCTGAAATGGTGAAAAAAGGTTACGACAAAGGGTTTGCAACTGCTCTTACAGCTGCAACATCACTAATAACCCCGATAATTCCACCAGGGATTGCTTTAATTATGTACGGGTACATAGGAAATGTTTCGATTGGGAAATTGTTTTTAGCAGGGGTAGTACCAGGATTAGCACTTTGCATTATGATGATGATTTACGTTTATTACTACGCTAAAAAGAACAATCTAGAAACCGAAAATAAAAAGAAAATTACTGCAAAGGAATTCTTCCTTGCGTTAAAAGATGCTGTTTTAGCTCTTTTATTACCTATAATTATAATAGGTGGTATCCGATTTGGGATTTTCAGTGCAACCGAGGCAGGTGCTATTGCGGTATTATATGCCCTTGTTCTGGGTCTAATAATATATAAAGAAATGAACTTTAAGCAACTAGTAGGTGCATTAGTTGAAACTGTTTATACGTCTGCATCTATTCTGATTATTATCGCCGCAGGTTCTGCATTTGCATGGGTTCTTACACTTGAACAAGTACCCCAGAAAATGACAGAGTTTATGACAGGCTTTATATCTTCACCATGGATGTTCTTTATTATTGTTCTAGTTTTCTTATTAGTTGTCGGTATGTTCATAGAAGGAAATGTGGCATTAGTTATTTTGACTCCTTTATTTATGCCTATGTTGTTTACATATGGTATTGATCCTGTTCATTTCGGTATTTTCTTTATTATTTGCTTGAGTATAGGAACATTGACTCCACCACTTGGAACTATCATGTTTACAACATGTGCAATAACAGGTACTAAAATTGAAGACTTTATCAAACATAGTATTCCATTCTTAATTTTGCTAATCATTGCAGCTCTATTAATCGCATTCATTCCTGCGATTTCGATGTTATTACCAAATCTACTATTTTAATTGAAGGGGCGGGAAATAATGACAACTAAACAGCCACTGATTCAAATCCATTCAACCGATAATGTTTGGATTGCATTGGAAAACTTAGGCAAAGGGCAGTCTGTCGATTTAGGTGAACATACACTTTTTTTAAAAGAAGATATTGGAAGAGGACATAAAGTTGCCATTCGTACAATCTTAATTGGAGAAAATGTGGTTAAATATGGTTTTCCTATAGGGAGAGCAGTTGCACAGATCGAGAGTGGAACACTAGTTCATTCACATAATGTGAAAACCAATTTAGACGGAGAGTTATCTTATTCTTATCAGCCCCATTCATCAAGTTTCAAACATGTCAGTGAGTCTGAAATTCCAACATTTCTCGGGTTTAAAAGAGAAAATGGTGATGTAGGTGTACGAAACGAAATTTGGATTATTAATACGGTTGGATGTATTAATAAAGTTTCTGAAAACTTGGCAAAAATAGCTAACAAGATGTTTTCAGCAGATAATTTTGACGGTGTACATCATTTTGCGCATCCATACGGTTGTTCTCAACTGGGAGATGATTTAGTCTATACACAAAAAATCCTTTCTAATTTGATTCATCATCCAAATGCTGGTGGAGTAGTTGTGTTAGGACTGGGATGTGAAAACAATTACATTGATTTATTTAAAGAGGAAATTGGTGCTTACAATCCAAATCGCGTGAAGTTTCTTAGCGTTCAAGAAGTGGATGACGAGATGGAAGTAGGTCTTGACTTGATTTCAAGCATATTTGACTATGTCACGTCATTCCACCGAGAAGAAGTGCCTGTATCAAAGTTGAAAATCGGGTTGAAATGTGGAGGAAGTGATGGGTTATCTGGTATTACCGCAAATCCTCTGGTAGGTTCATTCTCAGATAAATTAATTTCATTTAATGGCTCGACAGTATTAACGGAAGTTCCGGAGATGTTTGGAGCCGAAACGATTCTAATGGAACGAGCACAAGATAAAGAAACATTTGATGAGATTGTCCATCTCGTAAATGACTTCAAACAATATTTTATTAGATACGATCAACCTGTTTATGAAAACCCATCACCTGGCAATAAAGAAGGTGGAATTACAACACTAGAAGAGAAGTCTTTAGGTTGTGTTCAAAAGGGTGGTTTCGCTCCTGTAATTGATGTAATTCCATATGGAACTCGAATTAAGAAACAAGGGTTAACTTTACTACAAGGACCTGGGAATGATTTAGTTTCTGTAACCGCGTTAGCAGCTTCAGGCTGCCAAATTGTATTATTTACAACAGGACGTGGAACTCCATTTGGTGGACCTACACCAACAATTAAGATTTCTTCAAATACAACATTATTTGAACGGAAAAAAAATTGGATAGACTTCAACGCTGGGACACTTGTTGAAGGAAATAGCATGGAACAAGGTACAAATGAATTTTTTGATTACATTCTTGATGTAGCTTCAGGAACTAAACATGCGAATAATGAAACATTTGGGTTTAAGGAAATCGCAATTTTTAAAGATGGAGTAACGATGTAAGGAGGTTAATACTTGAGTACAATAACCAGATTATCTATGAAGAATTTCCGTGGTGATGTAAATAGAGAAATAACTGCTAATTATCCTGAGAGAGTTTTGCAAATTGGTGAAGGAAATTTCATGCGAGGATTTATTGATTGGATGATCTTTGATATGAATCAGAAAACTGATTTCAATGGAAGAGTAGTAACTATTCAACCAACACCTAGAGGGAAAATCATTCCGAAATTAAATAGCCAAAACGGGTTGTATACACTTGTTCGCAGAGGGATTGAAAATGGCAAACCTGTTGAACATATAGAGATTATTGACTCCATTTCGAGAGGAATCAATCCTTATTCAGATTGGCAAGAAGCATTAGAAGTTGCAAGATCAGAACAGATCGAGTTTCTCTTTTCAAATACAACTGAAGCTGGACTTACATATGAAAAGGAAGATTTTCTTGAAACAGAGTCACCTTTTTCATTTCCAGGAAAGGTCGTCGCGTTACTCTATCATCGCTATAAAAATTTTGATGGTGCAAGTGATAAAGGATGGACGATAATACCTTGTGAGCTAATTGAAAAGAACGGGGAAGAATTACAAAGGATTTGTTTGCAGATTATAGCGGATTGGAATTTACCTTATTCATTTTGCGAATGGTTGAAAAATTCTTGTACATTTTGTAATACCCTAGTTGATCGTATTGTTCCAGGATATCCTAATGATGAGGCTGAAGAATGGTTTGATAGATTAGGATATACAGATGAGTTATTGACGATTGCTGAGCCCTATCATTTATTTGTAATTGAAGGACCGGAAGAATTGAGAGAAAAGCTTCCGTTTATACAATCGGGATTGAATGTTCGTTTGGAATCAATATCTGCTTATCGAAATTTGAAGGTGAAACTATTAAATGCTCCTCATACAATCATGACAGTTATTGGTCTACAACTCGGAATTGAAACAGTGAAAGAAGCTGTAGAGGATCCTTTGTTAGGAGAATTTGTAAAACAGGTTATGAGGAATGAGATTGCCTGTGTGCTACCTAAGGATGAACAGAAACAGATAGACTCTTATATTTCAGAAACTATGGACCGTTTTTCAAACCCATTTTTGCAGCATCTTCTAAAAGACATTAGTCTCAATAGTTTTGCTAAGTTTCATGTAAGGGTTTGGCCATTGATTGAAGAAGCGAAAGAAGAAAATCGAGACAAATTAATATTCTCGTTAGCTGCGTTAATCACCATGTTTCATAATAGTGAAGGATTAAAAGATGATCAAAAAGTAACGACAGCGTTTGATAAATTTTATAAACGTGATTACACAAATCAAAATGTATTGAAAGATTTTATTGTTATGGAAATTTTTAATGAGTGGCAGCAAGATGAGATGAAATTAAGTAATATTGCGAACCTAGTAATTGAAGACGTTAGGTTAATACAACAATTAGGTATGAGAGAAGCTCTATCATTCAAGTTGAAATGAGGAATAACAGTGAAAACAATTGTATGTTTGGAGCCTAATTCACTAGTAATCGAAAAGAAAGAATCTCCAATCTTAAAAAATCCATCAGATATAAAAGTTTTGATAAAACGAGTGGGGATATGTGGAACTGATATTCATGCGTTTAGCGGAAATCAACCGTTCTTTGCTTATCCTCGTGTACTTGGACATGAATTATCTGGAGTTGTTGAAGAGATCGGATCAAACGTCTCCGGCATTCAAGTAGGCGATTTGGTTACAGTCATACCTTATATACATTGTGGGAAATGTGTATCTTGTCGATGTGGAAAGACTAATTGCTGTTTGGGGATGCAAGTGTTAGGTGTACATATTGATGGTGGAATGGCTGAGTCAATTATTGTCCCATCTACACATGTTCTACCTGTGAATCAACTATCAATTGATATGGCTACGATCGTTGAACCACTTAGTATTGGTGCTCATGCAGTGAGAAGATCGGATGTTCAACAAGGTGAAACGGTTTTGATAATTGGTGCGGGTCCAATTGGGCTTGGAGTTGCCAAATTTGCAAAGCTTCAAGGAGCACGAACAATTATGATGGACATAAGTGTTGAAAGGCTGAAATTTGCAATGGAATGGACTGGTTGTGATTCTATTGTTCAAGCTTCTGAAAATTCCCTACAAGAAATATTAAATCTAAACAGTGGAGACCTGCCTACAATTGTTTATGATGCTACGGGAAATAAAAACTCGATGATGAAATCATTTGATTATGTGGGACATGGAGGGAAGTTAGTTTATGTCGGTCTGGTCAAAGACACAATAAGTTTCTTTAATCCTGATTTCCACTCAAAGGAAATAACATTGTATGGAAGTCGCAACGCAACAAAAGATGACTTTCAATATGTTGTACAATGCATGAATGAAGGAAATATTAAAGAAAATTATATTTCTGAAGTTATTGGATTTGAAGAAACAATTTCACATTTTGAACGCGGAAATTTCCAATCTAACAAAATACTCATTCGCTTTAGCGAATAATTGAGGTAATACGATGATGAATAAAGAGAGTGTACTGGAACGATTAAAGTCATCAGGGATTATACCCGTAATGCGCAACATGAAACCCGAAAAAATAGTCAATATTGTCGATGCCTTACTTAAAGGAGGACTAAGCACGGTAGAAATCACAATTGAACAAGAAGGTGGACTTGAAGCGATTAGAGAAGCGAAATCCCATTTTGGTGAAAAGGTTTGTATAGGAGCAGGTACCGTTATGTCAAGTGAAGATGTACAACTCGCGATTGATGCTGGAGCAGACTTTATCGTCACTCCTATTGTGAGTAAAACAGCAATTGCCTTGGCTAATCAGAAGGATTGCTTTATTGCTTGTGGAGCTTTAACACCAACAGAAATTCATGAAGCTTATATATCAGGTGCTGATTTAGTCAAAGTATTTCCAGCAGATTCAATGGGAGTAAACTATTTTAAAAATTTACAAGGACCTTTAAAACACATTCCCTTAATGCCAACTGGCGGAATTAATATTGAAAACCTTGTCGATTATGTAAAAAATAAAGCAATTTGTGTAGGTGTGGGAAGCGCTATCTATCAATATGACACTGATGAAGAAATTACGAATGTTGCAAAAGAATTTGTAGCTGCTTATAGGAGTGCAAAATAAGTACTTGAATTTAAATATAAAACTTTAAGGATTTTAGCAACAGATAATACTTAAGAAGATAATAGAATAAAGGAGCGGTCTCCAAATATGGAGGTCGCTCCTTTTTATAGATCTTTTGTATAATTGTTAATCTTCAATAGGTATTTGGAAGCCTCCATAAGTGCAGTAGTTGTTGGCAATTTAACTGTAAGAATGTGCCATAAAGTGTATCAAGTTACCCATCTCCAGAACTACCATGGTGACTTTCCGTATTTTTTTTGGATAATGGAAATACCTTTGTCATTTTAAACGAACTAATAATACCTTCAGAAAATTGTATTCTGTAAGTCTATCGGACGTCCAATAGCAACTACTTTTTCACTTTTAGCATGACCATTACTTAAAGATCGAATAGGAACACTCGTGGTTTTGAATGTAATCTTCGTTTTTAATAGGGTAACATCTTTCTTGGCATCTGATTTCAAATTAACAGAAATTTCTTATATTTTAAAGTAGAATAGATTAAGATATAGTAATCGGGAATTTAGAAAGGAGAAATCTAAATGAATGAGGCGCTTATTTATGCGGAGGGCAGTGAAATTGTTATCAATACGTGTGCCATTCAAGTTTCGAGTTTGCAAAATGACGAAACGTTTC
>JGI24024J18818_10001180_pt1 | contig 10617 bp, 8 predicted proteins | sample Cruoilmetagenom2_FD_18818 | JGI IMG/M metagenome (IMG submission 18818) | reverse complement strand
CGAATGCCTGCAAAAATGCTCAGGATATCATCTTTTGTGGGATCTTTTGTGAGATATTTGGCAGCATGTGACAATAGAAATTCAACCTCATGGGAAAAAGGTTTTGGTTCCAGCAAAGATTCATCTATCTCGGTATCCGTGGTTCCGATAATTACCCGGTCACGCCACGGGACTGCAAACAGTACGCGGCCGTCGTCTGTGTGGGGGACCATGATGGCACTATCACCAGGTAAAAAGGATTTATCTATGACAATATGCACTCCCTGACTTGGTGAGATGAGGTCCTCACATTCCGGAATATCCATTTTCCGGATAGAATCCACGAAAATGCCGGTGGCATTAATCACGGCTTTGCCTTTGATTTCATATTTTTGCCCGGCCTCCTGGTCCCTTGCGACCACGCCGCATACCAGATCTCCTTCTTTTAAAATGGAAGAAGCCTTTACATAATTTAATATGCACGCACCCAGGTTTTCCGCTGTTGCGGCCAGGGTCATGGCAAGCCTGGCATCATCAAACTGACCATCATAATAGATGACACCTCCCTTAAGTCCCTCAGGTTCCAAGGTGGGTATTTTTTTTAAGGTGTCTTCCCGGGACAACAGTTTGGATGCTTCCAGACCCAGTTTTCCTGCAAGCACATCATACAACTTCATACCTATTCCGTAAAACGGGCCTTCCCACCATCCGTAATTGGGAACAATAAAGGCCTGATGCCTGACCAGATGGGGAGCATTATGAAACAGAAGGCCCCGTTCGCGCAAAGCTTCTAGAACCAGGGAGATATTTCCCTGCTGCAGATAGCGAACGCCACCGTGGATCAGCTTTGTACTCCGGCTGGATGTTCCTTGGGCAAAATCCGCCTGCTCAAGAAGAAGGGTGCTAAAGCCCCGGGAAATCGCCTCTACGGCAGCCCCCAGACCTGTGGCCCCGCCACCCACAATAATTATATCCCATATTCTGGAAGTATCATATAATTGATCAAGCATCTCTTTTCTTTGCATAAGTCTCTCCAAGGCCAGTGATTTATATCCCAACAATCCGTTTCACAGGTATTTCATTGCAAGGATTTTCCCAAATAACGGCAAATGCGAAAAAAAGGGGCGCTCCTCAACATTTTACATTTTGGCTGATCAGGTTCGAAAAAAATGGGGTTACCTACACATGACCTGCCCCAGTTTTTGTACCACTTGTTAAGTTAGAATCCAGGGCATATTTTCCCTATCAGATGTAAACCAAAAAGGCTCAAAGGTCAAAGGTTGAACATCCGCCGGTGCCGGTGACCTATAGCCAAAATTGTTGTACGGTCTGGCAGTATTGTACTCTTTTCGCCAATTCACTTCAGTTTTTCATGCCAATTTTCATCGAAAATTGGCATTTAGATGCCTTTTCCGAACGGGCAATGAGGATAACTACACTCCGGACAGTCCTTGCACAGCCCGCCATGACCGATAAATGCCAGCTCTTTTTTGCCGATTTTCTTACCGGCTAAGATTCGCGGCAGCACCAGGTCCAGCACGGTAATACGATGATACAGACCACAGGCCGGCACACCCAAAAGCGGGACTCCATCAATGTAAGCCACCAGGAACATGGCCCCTGGCAGAGCAGCCGCACCATAATGCACTTCATCGGCACCGGCCATACGAATGGCTTTACGAGTTACATCGTCCGGATCGACACTCATGCCTCCGCTGACCAGGAGCAGATCGCACCCATTATCAAGATGGGTACGGATGGCCTCAACAATCAGAGCGTCATCGTCGGGTGCGAAAACCACACCCGACACTTCGGACCCCAGATCGGATATTTTCGCGATGAGCTTAGGTGCAAACTTATCCTCGATCAGGCCGTGGTAAACTTCGCTACCTGTGATCACCAAGCCGGCCTTTGCCTTGCGAAGGGCTTTGACAGAGAACACCCCACCACTTTGGGAGGCTATGGCTGCGGCACGCTCTACCGGCGACCGCTTCATGACCAGAGGGATTGCGCGAGTAGCAGCGACCAGTTCTCCCTTTTTTACCAGCGTGTGGCTGTGGAGGGATGCGCACATCACCTCATCCACCATGTTAAATGCTGCCAGAGCGGCCGTGTCGACAACCAACAGTCCGTCTAAGTCTGCATGCAGGCCAATTTTTCCTTCTTTGGGATCATCCTCCCAGGTGATGCCATCGCCGGCAAGGTTGCTCGCAAGGATGGATGCCGCCTGGTTCTCGTGAACTTCATCTTCTGCCAGATCGATGAGGTATAGGTGGTTTTTACCCAGCTTTTGCAAATGGCAGATATCTTCGTTGCATACGGTATGACCTGTGCGGAACGCCGCACCCTTGAACTCGCCGGGTCGGATTTCAGTAATGTCATGGGCCAATTTCTTGCCAACGGCGTCTTCAACTTTGATTTTTTTCAGCACGGCGAATTCTCCTTTTATCCTAACGAGCTGGCAAATGTGTGTGCCCTAATGAATATGGAGCAAATTGTGAGCACGTTGGGTGTAATCCTTTTTACTGATGTGCTTGACTGGTGAAGGTGTCCAGTTCATATCAGGCCAGGCTACTTCTTTGGCATGGGAAAAATAGCAATTTTGTGTACATGGTTTACACAGTATCTGCTGGTTTTCGACAACTTCGCGACAGTCACGGACCACCTGACCGCAACGAGTACATGTCACCTTGCTGCGGGTGGGCCCAGGCAGATCACAGGCCTCAACATTTACCTTCACCTTTTGCACACGAAACAGCACGCTGTCGGGCATCCGTATATAAGCCGCCAGTTGCTGGGCCGATTTCCCCTCCATCTCCGGCGCGTATACCCCTGCCAGACTTCGGGCCTCCTCAGTGGAGATTACACGGTAAGCCTTTCCGGATTCGAGATTGACAAAACTCGCTGCCATTATCCCATAATCCATAAACTTAAGACTGCGCCGACCCAACTTTACACCGGTCACATAGGCCACTGCATCAGCTGTGCAGCGGTCCATCTCAACATAGACGAGAAGTTTTTTAATTTGATCCCGCCGCGTCGGGTCATTCAACCCGATCAGTCGACAACCGAGCATGGCCATGCGGACGCCCACCACCTGTCCGGGACAGAGGTGGCCGTGAGCGGCAGCGGACTCGTTCAACAATTCTGCAAAGCTTTTCATCACGGAAGCTCCTTTCCCAGAACTTCATTAATCCACTCCATGGCCGCTATCATGTTCGGAAAACCGATGGTGGTGAGCGCCAAAAGGGCGGTGTGAAGGATTTCTTCCTGGGTCGCCCCGCTCTCGAGAGCTTTGCGGGTCTGGGACATAACCGCCCCTCTTGATGTGGCTCCGATGGCGATACCTAGATTGACTAAATTTTGAGCCTTTGGCTCCAACGGGCCGCTCTCACGGCATGTTTTGCCCAGTTGATTAAAATCCCTGAAGATCTCGGGAAAATTATCGGTGAAATACTGGTATATCTTGGGAAGGTGCATTGCAGCACCTTTGATCCGATGGTAATCACGTTTAAAATCAACACGTCGCCATTAAGGACACCTGATAGACATTCAAACTCGAAAGATAATTCAAATCTTCGGCAATAAAAATCCTCGTGGTCCTTGCTAAATTACGATAGAAATCGCAATCGGTCGAAATTTCTGTATTGCTGCTAAAATTGACTATCCATGCGCCGAGATGGTCGATCAGAAATGATTTCTGACGATACAAAAATTCAGAGCTTTCATCCAATTGCTCTGAACTTATCGCGTTGATTTCATTGGACACGAGAAAATACATAAATTCCAGTTCAGCCGCGATGTGGTCCGGAGCGTCCTTGAAATTTTCTGAAATGGCCAAACCACTGTCGAGGTAACGCTTGCGGACATCTATGGTGGAATCGCCCATGATTTTTCGCTCTTCATCAAGATAGATGGATCCATACGGAGGTGCCGCCAATCGGTAAGGGCCAATAAACAGCCGGGCGAATTCAACCTTCAACTTTTCCAGATTTTCGGTATTCTCCAGCTCATTTCGCATGAACACGGCAGGGGTATAGGCGTCGGAGTTGAGGAATGCCAGCTGCCGTTCCAGTTTTTTCAGCCGTGTGACTAGGCCTGTTACCGGAAGGGTGTAGCAGGCCGACAACCCCTTGTATGCCTCCATTCGGGCCATTTCGCTTACAATCAGGTCGTTAACATTCATTTCGATCTCCCTGGCGGTTCTCTGTTTCAGATTCCTTTAAAGTAGCCCTCCCTACCGGGATATATCTGCAGATGCCGATTTCAGAAGGGAAGGCTGCGATGGAGGATAGAACCTGCAAAACATATCCTATCCGAAAATCATTCAGGTATGGTTTCGAGTTTGAGGTACCGCTCACCAATCGTATAAATCAGCAACATGACCGACAACCCGAACAACGCAACGAAAATTTCGTAAACGGTTGGCATGTAGCTTACAATTTCAGGGCGTCCTTCGGCCATCTGGCCCAGGGGTCTGATCACACCGCTCAGAACAAACTCGAGCCGACCGGCAAACATGCCGACGAGTAATAAAACACTGGCGGTCACTTTGCCCCACACAGTTGTTCGTATCGAAGGAGAGAGCATCAAAATAGTTGGAACGACCAAACCCAGCCAAAACTCAATGTTATATGGAATAGATCCGATCATATGTTTGAAGGCGCTGTATTCCACTGCCGTGGAAGATATTCCACCACTGATCGTACGCCACAAAAAAAGAACCGCCACCATTCCTGCTATAATGCCCATTAATCTAGCGAACTCGTTGTATAATGCACTTTTCTCTTCTGGCACCCCCTGACCCGAGAGTTGCGCAGACACCATGCTAAACAGAATCAAGGCGGCCGCTCCCGAGGCTAATCCCGTAAGCGGGAAATAGAACGAAAAAAACGATGCGTTCAATGATGGCCGCGCATCGGTCATTCCCAGCAGCCAGCCAAGGGTCGTGGATGTGAAAATGGCAATCAGGAAAATAAGCACACCGAGTGTTTTGCTGATCTTGCCAGTGTGTATTCTCCAGAAAGCACTAAGAAGAAGGACAAAATAGGCGCAATAGAGCACGGCCAGCCACCATAGCGGCGATGACGGGTTGGGAGAAAGAAGGATATATATGACCTTCAGCGGTGATCCAAGATGCAGAATGAGACACACAAAAGAACCGATCAGAACTGCTAATTCAAGGTATACCGTACGTTTTTCAATGACTTCGTACCGCTTGATACCGAAAACTACAGGAAATGAAGAGACAAATGCCAGTCCTGCACTTGTCAAACTAAAAAAAATATATGTCGACAAAGGTAGCGTCCAGACTAGCACGTCCGTTTTTGCATAAAGCGAAAACCCGACCGTATATATTCTGAAAGTTGCCCATAGACCAATCAGAATGCCTATTAAAAGAAGCCCGATCCACAGATTTAGTTTCATCATTTATATCCCTCCTTTCGTCCTTGGGTAACCAGCCGCGCTGAAATCTCTTATGTAAAATACCGCAGGTTCGGTGCCCAATGCTTCCTTCAGTCGAAAAGGTCTAAATTTCCCAAGCAATTGGTTTACCTCACTCTTGGGATCGTCAAGGTCTCCAAAGATTCTGGCATCGGCTGGGCAGGCCTCAACACAGCGCGGTAATTTGTCTTCTTTAACTCGATGATCACAAAAGGTACATTTTTCCACAACCCCTTTAGACCGTATGCCAGGAAGCGTCTCGTTTCTCTCCGGATTGTAGTAGGGTATCCCTTTACCACCTACCTGGCGCACTTCCTCAGCGGGAGAAGAAGTTACTCCTTGTATCACGGAGTTCCCTGATTTCCACGAAGGATGAGCATCTTTCCAGTTAAAATAGATGACCCCGTACGGACAATTGATCATACAGTACCTACAGCCGATGCACTTTTTGGGATCATGCATCGTGATGCCATTATCCAGCTTGTGCATGGCCCTTGTCGGGCATCCTCGGACGCAGGGTGCATTTGTGCAGTGGTTACAGAGCGTCGGTATGTAATGATAACGAACATTGGGGAATTTACCTGAAGTTTCTGTTATTTTGTGAGACCAGTAGATCCCTTCCGACACGTTGTTTTCGTTTCTACACGAAATGCTGCAAGAGCCGCAGCCAACGCACCGTTGGAGGTCGATGACCATCGCATATCTTGGCATTGTTTGCCTCCTTATACTTTCTCGATTTTAATCCGTGTTACTCCATAGTATGCTGAGCTGCCGCTCAATGCCTCATACTGAGCAGGAATCAGGTCGTTGCTGCTGCCGCCCCGTGGCTCCTTGCCAAATTTTTTCGAGGCCAATCGACCGTACGCCCAGTGTCCCTGGCCGTAGCACTTGGCTACTGTTCCAGGGCGGACTCCCTCCCAAAGCTTGGCCGTGCAGAAAAGACTTCCGGTGGGTGATGATAGCTTTATTCGATCCTTTGATTTGATACCAAGCTTTTCAGCATCCATCGGATTAATCTTGGCCACATCGTCCCAGACTTCGTCGCCCGGGTCCAGATCCTTAAAATCGTAATACCAACTGCAGTTGGCAGACCGCCCCTCGCGGTTCAACCGTGATTTGTGGTCTACGTGGATAAAAGGATATTCTTTTTCATCACCCAAGATGTACGGCTCTTCATAATGGGGAATGAATGCCGTCTCACCCCATGCCAAATAATTTGTGGCCTTCATAACCTCGTCGACGGTGACGCCGTGTTTTTCCGCGTGCGTTTCAAGGGCGGCCTTGAGGGTTTCGCTGTAAAATTCAAACATGCCGGTTTTGGTCTTCATCTTTCCCCAGCGCTTGCGGAATGGATATGGATCCGAGTTCCACACACCGATCTTGGTAAATTCCTCCCATCCGCTGAACTTATCCCCGCCCATGTATTTTGCCGGATCCCAAAGATTCTGGGTGACGTATTTCAATGCATACAGTGCAAATTCTTTCTCATTGGTAGGTGCTTTTCCGGTTTCCGGATCCTTGTATTCTTTGAAATGTCGCAACATATTGTCGAATCCGCGCTCAGAGAGCTTTTCCGCAATCAACCAGGGGATTTCGGTCTCGTCGACTTTGTAATCCCAAACGTTTTTGATGATGGGCTGCATCAACGTGACATGACGATAGCCGTTACCGATGGATTTGACATATCCCCACTTCTCGAACATGTGGTGGGTGTCCGGTAGAACGATGTCGGCAAACCATGAAAATTCCGAAGCGTTTGTGGTGATGTGAACCAGAAAGGGAATTTTGGAAAGGGCGCGTTCCCAGCGCTCTGGCTGCGGTGCTGAAAACGAAAAGTTGTTCATGTACCCAATGGCCACCTTGATCTCGTACGGGTCGTCGTTAAGAATGCCGTCGGCCGCGTTGTTGGTAATGACTCCACTGCCAGGTTTCCCGGATTTAATACAAGGAATCTGAAGTCGACCACGCTGATCAATCTTTTCATGTTTTTTGCCTTTTTTGGCAATGTCGTCCATGAAATCATCGGGTTTGGGGAACTTACCCGTGTATTCTTTGTTGGCTTTCAGCGTACCGCCGACATTGTCAACTGCTCCGACGATGCCGTTGAGAGCATGCACGGCCATGGCAGTATACCCTCCGCGCACCTGCATGCAGGGACCACCGCCCAACCAGGATATGGCATGTGGCGCAGCCGTGCCGAATCCTATGGCTACGCGGCGAATTTGCTCCGCAGAGATTCCTGTTATCTCGGCCGCCCATTCGGGGGTCTTGTCTTTTAATTCGAGATTCCAGTACTTGACGATCCCGTTGGTATGTAGCTCTTCAAATGCCTCTTCATCCACCGTTTGCCCGCTAATGAACAGGTTTTTGCCCTCTGTAAAATCTCCGACAAACGGTTTGTACCAGAGCCCCTCGGTGAGCAGGATATGAGAAATGGACACGGCCAGAGCACCGTCTTGGCCTGGTTTGATGGGAAGCCACTCATCGGCCTTACCTGCTGAGGCAGATAATCGGGGTTCTACAATTGCAATCGTTGCTTTGTCGACAACGTCTCCCCAAACTTTTGAATAATATGAAACCTGGCGGTTGGCCGCCAGTGGATCGGCCCCCCAAAGTAAGACATAGTGTGCATTCAAAACGTCGTATTGTCGGTAGCTCCAAATACCCTCGGTGTAATAAGGGCCAAATTTTTCTGCTTCGGCGCACAGTGAACTGTGGGAGATGTTGTTGGGCGAGCCGATAATCTTTGTCATTCGGTCATAAAGGACATCTCGCATATACGAGTAGCGCCCCCGCATGAGCATGTACTTGTGGGTTTCGTTGTTGTTGCGAAGCTCCATGATTTTATCGGCCACAGTGTTGAGGGCCTCGTCCCATGAAATCGGTACGAATTTCGGATCTTCATTACGTCCTTTTTTAGTGTTGGTTCGTTTCATGGGTGTTTTGATCCGATCCGGATCATAGACCTGTTGTAATGAAAGGTGTGACCGGGGGCAGCCTGCTCCCTGGTTAACTTTGGAATTAGGATTACCCCTGACCTTGACGGCCCTGCCATCCACAACATAGACCTGTTTCGAACACCAGGAGGTGCACCCCTGACATGTGGCCGGAAGCCACTGGCCTACATCGTTTTTAGACGTACCGGCCGTCTCGACCAGGGCATGTAATTCCGGCTTGAGGCCCGCTCCGATCGCCACGGCTGCACCTGTTGTTGCCGAGGCTTTCATAAAAGACCTCCGCGATAATTTCAGATCGCGGAGAAAATCAGCCATAGACGTTTTTCGTTCGGAAGTGACTTTTCCCATTACGCCTCCTGTAGATTTAAAGTGATGTAACTTTTCTCCTGATATTTTCCCAATCAGCCATAGACATTATCCCTTCCCTTTGGTTTGATTGATTGACGATGCTCCGTTCTCAAGAGCGCTGTTCAATAAAAATATCAGCTCATCCGGGTCAACCGGTTTGGATACACAGGCAAAAATATGTGACCGCATTGATTCTTGTAAATCTGGGTGAAAAGGTTTGGATGAAATGGCAAGAAGGGGAATATCAGGGTTTGCCCGTTTAAAGTTTCGGATATCAATATTCGATATAGCGACGCTATCGAGATCGATTAAAACGGCTCTAAAGGGTTCGTTTTCAGGCAGGTCCTCGAACATTTGGAACGATTGCAAATACTGTGCATTGTAATGATGGATATGGAGCACCTGGCACAGTTTATCGTCTTTATTCTGATCCTCAGCCACGAAAATGATCTTTTTATCCATCCGGTTTCTTCCTATAGTTTCAGTTAATTAGGATGGTTTTTAAAAAACTGATTATTTAATGAGCAATATAAGTGCCAAAGGTTAGACGGTATTGTGGTGTGTGACTCCATAATTCGTTTCGCTGAGCAGAAGGAAATCTGTATTTAATTGAATTTAAACGAAAAAAATTTAGCAACGCAATTAGGGAAAAAATTTCAAATGGCAATGATGTATTAACTACAGATTAAGCCAACAAACAGGATTGATGTGAATTGGTGTGCGGGATTTGGACACAAATTTTACCCGTTTTAATATTAGGTTAAATATCAGGTATTAACAGTGTGTGTGATCTGAACAAACGCGTCCGGGAGGGTAGGATATAGGGCATTTTGAAAGTGTCAAAGGCTGGAAATGGATTAATAAATGTGGGGCATTGACGTGGTAAGATCGAACAGACCATACGGCATGTCCCTCTTTTCAGGAAAAAACCATCGTATCCGATTTAAGGGTACCTTCTGGCCGAAATTTGATATTTTTTAAGCTTGGAGTAAAGCGTGCTTCGACCGATACCCAATCGTTTTGCGGTTTCTTTTTTGTTCCAGTTGCAGGCTTCAAGTGCATCAATTAAAAGATTTTTTTCTGTACCCTGAAGTGTCTGGGCAGGATCGGTGCTAATTGATTGAGTCGGTGGATTCATAATGTTGGCAGGCAGATCGGATGTTTGTATTTCTTTGTTATTGCTCAGCACGACAGCGTGTTCGATGCTGTTTTCAAGTTCACGGACGTTTCCAGGCCAATGGTAATTCAATAAAACCCGCATCGCCCCTGAACTGATGTTGTTGATTTTTTTATTTTGCATTCGGGTATATCGCTTTAAAAAATGCTGGGCCAACAATGGAATATCATTATGCCGTTTGCGTAATGGTGGCATTTCAATCGGGATAACGTTTAGTCGATAGAACAAATCTTCCCTAAAACTTCCATTGATGACCTCTTCCAGCAAGTCGCGGTTTGTGGCCGCAATGGCACGCACATCTACTGGTATCGAATTTTGTCCCCCAATGCGCTCGATCTTATACGTTTGTAATACCCTCAATAGTTTGATCTGGGCTGTGGGAGAAATCTCCCCTATTTCGTCTAAAAAAACAGTACCACCACTCCCCTGTTCAAAACGCCCTGTTTTCAGTTTTAAAGCACCAGTGAAAGCACCTTTTTCATGCCCGAACAACTCATTTTCTAGTAGCGTACTGGGATAGGCTGAACAGTTTATGACTACAAAAGGTCCATTACTCCGAGGACTTCGCTCGTGAACAGCCCGCGCTACCAGCTCTTTTCCGGTTCCGCTCTCCCCCTGAATCAGAACTGTGGCATCCGAGGGGGCCACAGTTTCGATCATTTTATATATAATCTGCATTTCAGGGGCTTTGCCCACTAACCCGGCATACCC
>JGI24024J18818_10001178_pt1 | contig 10641 bp, 10 predicted proteins | sample Cruoilmetagenom2_FD_18818 | JGI IMG/M metagenome (IMG submission 18818) | reverse complement strand
TGAACCATCTTCCCAAATGGTTTGGCAAAGGGTACGGTGTCGCTGATTTTGTAAAAAATAAAGCAAATCATCCAACCAGACTGGAAGCGGGTAGTAACGGAAAGGTTAGAATAGCCATTATTGGTGACTGGGGTTCTGGTAAATATAAACTAAATGGTCTCGCAGGAACTGATGGGCCAGCTTGTGCCGTAATGGATACACTTAAGGCGCTACCTATACTGCCTGATTATATTATTCATCTGGGTGATACCTATTATTCAGGTACCGGGCCAAATCGTTCGCCTGAAGATGAAGAGACTGATAATTTAGTTGATATGTTAAAGTTTTATCCTGAACTGGCTAAATCAGGCAATTGTTTTACTTTGAACTCCAATCACGAAATGTATGGCGGGGCTTACGGATATTATCAATCTGCTTTGTCAGACTCATTATTCAGCGGCCAAAATGGCTGCAGTTATTTTGCCCTGGAATTTGGTGATTGGATCATCGCCGGTATCGACTCAGCTTATTTTGACCCCTCAGTATTGTATATGCAGGGTGGCCTGGGTACTAAAAGTGAAAATCCACAATACCAATTTCTTGAGGAGATAAAAGCTACAGGCAAAAAGGTCATAGTTATGTCTCATCATACAGGCATAAGTACGGATGGTAAGAACGCCTCTAAGTATTTATGGAAAGATGTAGCCAGTGTTATTAGCCCTGATTACTGGTATTGGGGGCATATCCATCTTGGTGCGTTTTATAGTGCTAATGCTTATTCTGGCGATATGAAAACTCGCTGTATTGGCCATAGCTCGATGCCTTTTGCAATCCCTCCTGGTATGGAGAAGTGTGGAGAAAACATCGACTGGTATTCAAATTCAGTACTTGAGCCTAGTATGGAATTAGAGGAGTTATATTATTCTCGGCCACGTGCAAAAAATGGATTTTCCATACTAACCCTTAGCAAGAATGGCATAGCTGAACAGGTTTACGAAATTGGAAATACAGAACCAGTTTGGAAAAATTAGCCTTAAGAATAGTAAAACCAACGGGGTCAGACTCGTTTGATCTCAAATTTATATCTATTTGATTATTTCAATGGAGTCAATGGAGTCTGACCCCTTTGATTTTTTAACGCTGAGCTCAGCGGCGCGTTTACGCGTCCGACTGGAGTGACTTGTTAGATGATATTTTTTCTTTAGTTCTAAACCAGAACCACCATGTTCCAAACAAACATAACAAATACCAAGATAAAAGATAAATAAGTCCATTCTTTGATTTATGCACCTCTGCCTTTCCGTTATCTTTAGNCGTAATACTGATTATATATTTATCATTAATTACTGAAGGAACAAGAATATATGACCTGCTTTTAGTTTTTGTTTCGACACCATTATTGTTATTGTGATTATATGTTCCACCTACCAAAACCGGATAATCATTTTGATATTTATTAAGAATCTCATCAGCAGGTGGCCAAGTAACAAAAGCTCCATAGATTGCCATTAACGGATATAGAATAAGACTCATGGGAAGAGATAGTTTAAATAATGTAAAGATAAGTTTTATCAGTCTTTCCATGCACTCATTTACCTTTTCATCTAACAGTTAATTGGACCACATGCGGTTTTTCCTACAGAGACTGCATGCAGTCTAAATCAACAAGTTTGCATCTGGATTTTCCATAAACTTTACACTGATAAGATCCTACATCCGCAAACTAAATATTTTGTAATTAGTCTGGCCTTTTGTCTTTGACCCACCATCCCCTTTTGGGTTGTCGAGCACTGGAAGGCTGGGCCGGATAAGCGCGGTGCTTGTCTGAGCGCAGCGAGTTCGTCGCGCCCGGTTCAGACTGAAGCGCACAGAGTAGCCGAAGGCCAACACGATGGGGCGGCTTTTCTTTGGTTCTGTTTCTTTTGTGCGTACAAAAGAAATGAACTCGCCCATAAAGGGCGAAAATCACGGATTAATTCAAGCAATAGAATAAAAAAGTAAAACACCCCAACTGTGCGCCAGCACAAGAAACCACCTCAACCACACTTAGACTCGCCGCAATTCAGGCAAGTCATGCAGCCATCCATTTTAATTACGGCTTTGGTATGGCACTTCGGGCATAGCTGAGCATCAGGCGGAAAATCGCTGATTACCTGTTCTTCTGCAGGCTGAGTTTCCTCTACCTTGCTTTCTGCCCCACCTGTTTTGGTATCGTATTCGGCACGCTTGGCCTGCAGGTGTTCGCGTACACAATCGTCCAGCTCATCAGCCTTGATCATACCAATTACTTTCATGTGGCATTCGATAGCATCACCGATTTCGGCCACCAGTGAAGGCATGTACTTACCACCTTTTTTGAAATAGCCACCGCGTGGATCGAAGACGCTGTGCAATTCTTCAACCAGAAAAGTTGCATCCCCTCCCTTCCGGAACACCGCCGAGATAATTCTTGTTAAGGCAACAATCCACTGAAAATGATCCATATTTTTCGAATTAATAAAAATCTCGAATGGACGACGGCGCTCATGTTCAGTGCCCTGGTTAAGGATAATATCGTTGATCGTCACATACAGAGCATGCTCAGATAAGGGTGTCTTGATTTTATAGGTTGAACCAACCAGCATTTCGGGCCGCTGCAGCTTTTCATGCATGTGAACAACATTGGCAGAAGCATCAAATTCTCCCTCTGCAATGCCAGCGCCCTCTCCATTAACTGGAAGCCCTGTATTTCCAGACTCGTCCTTGTTCTCCGATGTGTCTGTGACGGAATAGCCGACAATCTTTTTTTCAATCTTTACTGACATGTTTTTTCCCTGTCTTTAGTCTTTAGTCTTTAGTCTTTAGTCTTTAGTCTTTAGTCTTTAGTCAATTATTTCAAAACTTACCGTAATAACCCTCTTTCATTGCATCATACAAATTTGCTGCAGTGTGGGTTTCACCATCATATTCAACTTCTTCGTTGCCCTTTAATTCCACTACTTCACCATCATCAAGTTCAAAGCGATAAAGGGTTTTTTCCAGATCTTCATCCTTCACCAGCACGCCCTGGAAAGCCTCCGGGTTAAAGCGGAAGGTAGTACAACCTTTGAGGCCCTTCTCATGAGCGTACAGATAAATATCCTCGAAATCCTTGAATGGAAAATCTGTCGGTACATTGGCTGTTTTTGAAATTGATGAATCGACCCACTTCTGAGCGGCTGCCTGTACATCGACATGCTCTTTCGGTGTGATGTCATCGGCCGAGACAAAATAGTCCGGCAGCTTGTTTGCATCATCCTTTGCCAGAGCCATAGCATCGGCGTTGATTAGCTCACGATAGGCCAGCAATTCATAGGAAAACACATCAACCTTTTCCTTGGTCTTTTTCCCTTCACGAATAACGTTACGGCTGTACTGATGTGCAAAAGAAGGCTCGATACCATTACTGGCATTATTGCCTAATGACAGGCTGATCGTACCCGTCGGCGCAATAGAGCTATGGTGGGTAAAACGTACACCGGTCTCTGCGATGCGGTCAGTCAGTGACTTATCAAACTGCTGCATATAGCGACTGTATTTGGCCAGCAGTACACGACCTGCAATTTTGTCTCCAATAGCGTAGCCATCCTTCTTCATTTCGGGACGCATGTTCAGCATCTCGGCAGTGATTTCATAGTCATCACCAAGTATCGGAGCCATGCCCTTTTCTTTCGCCAGTTCAATCCCGGTTTCCCAGCCGACCTCAGCCATCTCCCGTGCAACACGTTCTGTAAATTCCAGACACTCATCACTGCCGTAGCGCATGCGTAACATGGTGCTGCTGGAGCCGAGCCCCAGGAATCCCATACCATGACGACGTTTACTATGGATTTCTTTGCGTTGTTCTTCCAGTGGCAAGCCATTAATTTCCACGACGTTATCGAGCATGCGGGTAAACACAGCGACTACTTCACGAAAACGCGGCCAGTCAAATGAGGCCTCAGCAGTAAACGCATTATCGACAAAGCGAGTCAGGTTGATAGAACCCAGCAAGCAACTGCCATACTGTGGCAAAGGCTGTTCACCACAGGGGTTGGTCGCCCTAATGTCTTCACAGAACCAGTTATTGTTCATCTCATTAATGCGATCAATAAGAATAAACCCTGGTTCAGCAAAGTCATAGGTCGATGACATGATCATGTCCCATAACCGCCGAGCGTGGATTGTTTCGTAGACACGACAGGCAACCTGGTTCAGGTCATTGCTGGTATAGCCTTTGGTGGTCGGCCAGTGGCGCCAGACTATCCGTGTATCCTTGTCTTCAATTTCATGTTCAGAAGCCGGAAAGACCAGGTCCCAGTCAGCATCATCTCTGACAGCCTGAACAAAATCATCCGTGATCAGGCAGGACAGATTAAACTGGCGCAGGCGGCCGTCTTCACGCTTGGCGCGGATGAATTCTCGTATATCAGGATGTGAAATATCGAATGTGCCCATCTGAGCACCACGGCGCCCGCCGGCAGAAGAAACGGTGAAACACATGGCATCGAAAATATCCATGAAGGAAAGTGGACCGGAGGTATAAGCGCCGGCACCACTAACAAAAGCCCCTTTGGGTCGCAGAGTTGAAAACTCGTAACCGATTCCACAACCTGCCTTCAGTGTCAGTCCGGCCTTGTGTACCGAAGTCAATATACCGTCCATCGAATCAGGCACCACACCGGCAACCGTGCAGTTAATCGTACTTGTTGCTGGTTTGTGCGCCTGTGCGCCGGCATTGGAAATAATACGGCCCGCAGGTATCGCGCCATTTTCCAGCGCCCACAAAAACCGCTCGAAATATTTCTCGCGTTTGGCGTCATCGACTTCAACATCTGCCAAAGCCCGCGCTACACGATTGAAGGTTTCATGTATATTTGCATCGACGGCATCACCATTCATTGTTTTGAGGCGATATTTTTTATCCCAGATATCTTCAGATGCGGGTTGCAAGGCAGGCTGCTTATTATTATCAGGCTGGTTTTTCAGGTTTACGACGCTCATACTTCTCCTCTCATTCAGGTTCATAATATCGGCATAACAACCGCGCATATGACCATATATTGTTATATTGTGTTATCTTTGACACTATATATTGTGGTTGTGAGAGTAACGCTGAAATTGGCTTTCGTCAACACAAAATACGATTTTTTTTATTTTAGCTATATTTAAGAATTTGCATGCTAGAAAACAAGACTTCTGCAGCCAAAATAACCGATAATCAAAATTTCCGCCAAACCCTTCAGACCAACTCCCGGAAATCGATGATATACGGACACAGCATCAAACAGATAGTCATTTTTCTCTCTTGCCTTATTCTCACCGGCTGCCAGCCTGCAGTATTTATGATGCCGACACCTGTAGGCATGCAGACAGGAAAACTTGACCCCTTCGCCAGCACACCGGAAAGTGAAAGAAGCAGCTCCATAGGCGTCGGTTATGCCACCAATCGCTTGCCTCTAGGTGCTAAACAAAGCCGTTTTTATACTCGTGATTTTGATCAGGATATTCGCATGGGGGTAGCACAGGTACAGATAGGCGCAGGTGGTCAGAGCTGGGAGGAGATTCACAAGCTCTCTATTGAGGGTGCTGAAAAACATGAATCGCTGCTGAGCCTGCAGCAGGCATCGGAACAGGGTGTGCTTAAAGAAGATGATTCACTGGAAACCCTGCCTCCTGGACTGCAGGATTTGTTTTCACGTTTCAACCGGGCAATTGAAGAAAGCGCGACAAAAGATATTACTATTTATGTCCACGGTGCCAACAACAATTTTTACCGCACCGCTTCGCAGGCTGCTCAATACAGGCATTTTACCGGCCGCCAGGTCATCGTCGTCCTTTATTCCTGGCCATCGGCCGAGAGCATTCTTCGATACGGTACAGACATCCGTCATATCATGAAAACGGTACCCACATTTGTCCGCTTTGTGAAACTGCTGGCAAAACATACCAATGCACGCAGAATCAACATCCTCGCCTACAGTGCGGGTGCTACCCTGACCACCAAATCACTGGCAGTACTTGGTCGTGACAGCTCTCAGCCAGATCGAGAATCCTACCGGCAATCACTGCGGCTGGGCGCCATCTACTTTGCCGCACCGGATACCGATTTTGACCATTTTGTTGAAGAATACCGCAGTTATCAGGATATCGTTGATAATGTGACGATGACCATGAACCGGTACGATAGCGTACTCGGCATTGCTATGGCAGAACACCGCTCGCAAAACGAAGGTATCCTGAACGTCGCCGATCAGCAACGCAGCGGAAAATCCCGGCTGGGAAAACCGGATATTGATGATCTCACCGAGCAACAGGCAAAATGGATTCTGGAACAAACGCGGACAGCAAATTTAACTGTCATCGACATTGACCCGAAGACTATCCCCGGCTTGGCCAAAGGCTCACATGATTACTGGTACCAGAGCCCCTGGGTAAGCACAGATGCCCTGCTGGACTTAAACTTTCATGCCTTACCTGAGGACCGTGGCCTGGTGAACGTAGAGACGAAAAAGGGTGCCAGGATCTGGTATTTCCCGGCCGATTATGAAACACGTGTTGATGCAGCTTTAGACAGATTAAGAGAAAAATTTCAACAAAACACCAAAGACTTCTGACGATCCTGTTCCGTTAGACAGAGCAATGATCTTTTGTCTTCTGCTTTCCACCCTTTTCTGAAACTAAAAACCTGAAAAACATCTAATCCAGGCCAGCCAGGAAATACAGATTGGGTCAGCTTATTCCAAGCCTTGTAAATTTAGATATATCTCCTGCAGGCTACGTACATCAGTTAGCCGCTACAGATTCCTTAACCGGGTGATCAAATCTTCCTTTAGTTAGAAAGTATAGCGTTTGCCGGATCACCTCATCCTGTTTCATGATGGTGATATGGTTATAGGGTAAAATGATAAAATCACTCATCCCCTGTACCTTCGCATGCTCTACAGACACCTTGCCGTCATCCTCTCCAGGTATGATCTCTGCCATCCAGTTATCGATCGGGCTATGTTCATCACCGGCAATGATACCTGTCGGATAATCCACTGCACCGAGTAGCCCAGGAATACCTTCTTTACCCGTACCCAACTGCTGACCAGACGGCCCGGTCAACCACTTAAACCAGTGCTCATTACGGAATTGATCGGCTACCAGAGAACCCTTGTTCGGGGGCGCCAGCATAACTACACGAGCCAGCTGGGGGTGCGAATTTTTAGCCAGATAATAACGTGCCAGAATTCCACCCAATGAGTGTGTCACGAAGTTAATCTGACTGGTCGCCTGTGACTGGCATCTGGCAAGCCCTTCATCGACAGCCAACGAAGCCAGGTCCTGAATCTTCATCGTGCGTGAAGGATAATCGACATTGGCGGTGAGATAGCCTGCATCAAGCAGAGCCTGTTCCATCTTATCCATTGAATGACTGGTGCGGGCCAGCCCATGAAGTAGAATTACGCACTGCTTGTCATCAGCCACTCCCTCATCTGACAATGCGGAAGAACTGAATGATAATGTAGCAGACAGTATGATAGCGGGCAGATAAAGTCTGCTCATGCGCATTCCAATGAGAACTGAAGTAAAAACGATGTAATACATCATGGCTATATGGTGACTGAGGTGAGTTCTTCAAGGCAGGCCTCTGTTTCTGCCAGTGCTTCTCGCATTCCCGGCAACACATCGTCCGGGTTTTTCACTTCAAGTTCTTCTATCAAAAGACGCCAGTAACTTGCCAGGTCTATCAAATCCTTTCCACCACAGTTTTTTAATTCGTTTTTGCTCATCAGCATGTCTCTCGTTTACATTTGGTAGCTGAATACTAAACAGGGTAAATGGAAAATGATTGACTTATCACGCCAAATTTTTGACCTCAGCCAACCATCAGGTCTCACAGTGATAATACATAACTAGTAAGTAACTCCCAACACAACATTTATTCGCCCTACACGCTATAATCTGATGTCATATCTACTATTAATTGACGAGGAATATTTCTTGGCATCCAATAAAGGACGGGCTTACTTCGCACTCGCTGGTTATCATTTCAACCCGGATGACATCACACGCCTGCTTGGCATAGAACCCACCGCAGTCAATGGTGCCGGTGCCAGCAGTGGGTTGGACAAGCCCGTGATCAGTTCATGGGAGTTATCAACGGATACTGTCACTGGTGATGAGGAAGAAGTGGACGTTTATGCCTTGACGGACATCATCATTAAACAGCTTGAGCCCATTGAAGAAAAAATCATTGAAGTGTGTAAAAACCATAATCTATCTCCCAGGATGGGAGTAGTACTAACTTTGTCTGTAGATAAAGATGAATCAAGCCCAGAGGTGGGTTTCGGTGCCCGAACGATTCGTTTCCTGGCAGATATTGGTGCTTTTATTAATGTGGATTACGGACTTTCTGAACGTATTTGATGTACAGGATCTACGAACGCCGCAAAGTGCAGAGACAAGGTGAGACCGAGAATCGGTCGAGAAGGTGGCCTGGGCCATGCACGAGAGCTAAAAAAAGCACGCTATATGCGTGCTTTTTTAACCGAAACCAAGTTTAACTTAAGGCTTCTTAGGCGTCTGGTATGGCTGTTCTTTCTGGAAACTTTTCCACTCAGTAGTGTAGCCAACATGAAACTGTCCAGGCACGATCTCTTTCTGTGTCGTTGTCACGTACTCTGTTACGCCTGTTGGAACCTTAGGTCTAGTAAATTCACCCATAATCAAAACTCCTTCAACTAATATATTAACGGGAGGAAAAATCAGCTATGTCAGCCCCTCCCACTTAAACTGACGAAATTATACCATCATTATAACCATCTGGATTAAACTCCTCATCAATGATTTTTTTCTCCTCATTAATAAGGTCCATACAGGCAGTCACCTCATCGGGCTTCAGGTCGAAAAATCTGGCCACTTGACGTCGTCGGGATGACCACCGTGTAACCAGGGCTTAGCGGGTAAGTATCACGCGCGCTGTAGCAAATTCATCCACTCGCACTATTAGGAAGTGCTAGCGACTTTGCCTTACTCATTTGCTCCTCACAATGCTTTAAACAAAGTGGTTGAAGCGCATGCGGGAAGCACTCCGTAATTAATTCAAATTCATCGGCAACTTCTTCAGCAAGCACGGCATCGTTTGTTATTTCCGCCAGTACATTTTGTGCTGTCGCCTTATTCACGCGAATGATAACCGCCAGGTGGAAAGGCCGCTGCTGCTCCATGCAAACCATCAATGCTTTTTCATACGATTTAATGGCCTCGATCAGGCGTTCCGGATTTTCTTCTGACTCACCAAGATGGTGTAATACGGCAGCACGGTTATTATGTGTCGCGGTTAACTCTAATGGATAGTTATCTGCATCAAGTACGGCAAGTGCATTCTTATAGGCGACAACAGACTTTTGAAAAGAACGGTTACCTTTAAGCAGTTTTCCGTAGGTATGGAAAGTCGCACCCAGTTGATGCATGGTAAACATCCAGTCTTCTGGCGACTCATCTCGCGACCAAACCAGTAAGGCATTGGTATAAGCATCTACAGCAGTTTTTAATAGCTTTGCATCTTCTTGCAGTCGACCAAGCGCCTGGCTTGCGGTACCCAGGTTATATTGTGTCGCTGCCCATTCGAGCGCTGATTCTTCCTGGCTGAATACTTCTAACGCATGGTTGAAACACTGAATCGCCTTTTCAAACGACTCTACATCTCTCTGCTGCTGCCCCAGTGCCGCAAGAATATTTCCAAGACGATTCTGAGTCTTGGCCCAGGCTGTTGGCTCCAGCTCACGATATTCATCTGTCAGCGAATCCTCAAGCGACTCACGCAAACTTTCAAAGACATTGGAACTAAAACTGCGCTGTTCATAGTTCCCCCGTGTGTGAAGAAAATTATCAGCAACAGTCACACTGCTATCCGGTGCGGATGCCTCGACCAGCTCTTCACTCAGCATGCTTAGAGAGTTAGCTATTGCACGTTCCAGAACTCTATTGTCGGGGTAAAGTATGTATTGGTTTGAGTATTTCATTCTGCCCGTTCAAGTATCTCGTTCAATTCCGGATCCGCGCCAACTGCACCGCCAAGGTCGATCTCTTCGTCCGTGGCTTCACGAATAGACAACACTTCCAGTACGAAAGTAACGTCTCTGCCACACAGTGGGTTATTACCATCAACGGTTAAGGTTTTGTCGTCGAAACGAGTGACGATAAAACTTCTGGGTTCACCATTTTCATTTTCCATGGTGATGGTCATGCCAATTTCATGAAATTCTTCCGGGACATTTTCGATACGGTCGGTAAATACCAGTGACTCATCACGTTCACCATATAAAAGTTTGGTGTCAATCGGCACTTCAATAATATCACCGACTTTTTTGCCATACAGATGTTTAGTCACTTCTTCTGTCATGACATCATTGACACCATGAACATAACCCAGGGGGTAGTCGACAGTGACAAGTACATCATCGGTTTTGTCATCGACGACTTTATATTTTAGTTCAACGAATTTTTCGTCTTCAATTGTATCTGACATATTGAATAAACCTGTTTTTTACTAATGCTGTTTTTAAAATAACGTTGCACCAAAAATTTTAACTTTATCTTTTTCATAACCGAGTACCAGTCTACCCAGCCATTCACCTTTATCTTTTTTGTTAATCACTTTATAAAGAACGGTTA
>JGI24024J18818_10001174_pt1 | contig 10656 bp, 8 predicted proteins | sample Cruoilmetagenom2_FD_18818 | JGI IMG/M metagenome (IMG submission 18818) | reverse complement strand
CGACTGAATCTGCTACTCGTTCTGGTTCTGCAAGATCTAATTCGTTTGGAAGACCTGTTTTAACAGCACAAAAGCGGCAAGCTCGCGTACAAATGGCTCCTAAAATCATGAAAGTAGCTGTACGTCGTGTACCCCAACATTCATGAATATTTGGACAGCGTGCTTCTTCACATACTGTATTTAAGTTATTTTCTCTCATTAGCTTTTTCAAGCTACGATAATTGTCATTAGTATTTAATTTAATTTTCAACCACGCAGGTTTTCGTAAATGTGTTTCTTTTGTTGTCAAGCTCATCGACCCCATTCTTTATCGACTTTTACGATACAGTTACTGTTGACAATGTACCATATAACACCCTTTCTCACAACCACCTCAGTTGTTGAAAGCAAAAGAAAAAGCGCCTCTAATTTTAGAGACGCTTTACTTATTTATACTCGATTTGCTCTAGACTTTCCTACTGCATACATAATGCTAGCTGCAAGTCCGCCCCAAATGATGACGACGCCGACAATCATCATAACGATTGCACTTAATGACATTTGAAGTCCCCCTTATTCGCCATCTGCATGTTGATATGCATCAACATCCGTATTTTTGTTCCATTTCATAGCTGTGAAGATAAATCCTAAAATAATGACGCCAGCAGCAACCATCCAACCGAAGTTTAGAATGAAGATATCTGAATATCCTTCATAGTTGCCGATAACCTCGCCATTTTTAGTATGTTGTTTTAATAAGTTTAGTTTTAGTAATCCAAACATCATATAACCTAAAACTAAAGGTGTAATNAATTTCAAGCANATCTGCCACCAAGCACCTAAACGAATATCAGAAACAGCATTTGCGTGATCTTGTAGTTCTGGAAGCTTTTTAAAGAACCAAGCAATTGCAACTACTTCGATTAAACCGATTGCAGCAATACCAAATTGGTTGATGAAGTAATCCGCTACATCTAGGAAGTAAAGACCGCCATTTGTTGCAAATAAGAATGAAATAACAGCAGCTAAACCTACACCAAATGCTACTGCTTTGTTACGCGTAATTCCAAATTTCTCAGAGAAACCAGCTACATAAGTCTCACAAATAGAAATTAGGGAAGTCAAACCAGCTAATGTAAGTGAAAGGAAGAATAATACGCCAAACAAGCCGTTCATTCCAGGGAATTCACTAATAATTTGTGGGAATACAACAAATGCTAGACCCACTCCTGCTGTAGCTACATCACTTACTGCCACTCCTTGTGCGGCAGCCATAAAGCCTAAAGCTGAGAATACCCCAATCCCTGCAAGCAATTCAAATGCAGAGTTTGCAAAACCGGTAATAAACGCGTTATTTGTAATATCCGATTTTTTTGGAAGATAACTAGAATACGTAATCATAATTGCAAATGCAATAGATAAACTAAAGAAAATATGTCCATAAGCTGCTACCCAAACTTTCGGATTGCCTAGTTCACTAAAATTAGGTTCAAAAAATGCATTTAAACCAAGAAGCGCTCCATCCAATGTGAGTGCACGAATGACGACGATCAAGAAGATTACAACTAGAGTTGGGATGAAAATTTTATTTGCAAGTTCAATACCTTTTTTAACTCCTGCAAATAAAATACCTAACGTTATTACCCATACTAGTAGTAATGGGATTGCAACTCCTGCAACTAAGCCACCAGCTTCACCAGGTACATCCCCTAACTTAAGAACAGTACCAAACAAGAAACCAGCAGTGTCATCTCCCCATGCCTGATTGACTGAATACACAGTGTACTTCATCGCCCAAGCAATGATGACTGCATAGTAGGTGGAAATTACGAAAGAAACAAATATTGCCCACCATCCAAGCCACTCTGCTTTTTTTCCTCCCATTCGGAAGAAAGATAATGGTGCTGACCCACGATACTTATGACCCATGGTGAATTCGAGAATTAGAATAGGAATACCAGCGGTTAAAAGAGCGAATAAGTACGGGATAAAGAAAGCTCCTCCACCATTTTCATAAGCGACGTACGGAAAGCGCCAAATGTTTCCGAGACCTACCGCGGAACCGACAGCTGCTAATATAAAGCCAGCACGTGTTCCCCATTGAGAACGTTGTTCCATGTTTTTTCCCCCTTTTTATTTCGCCTCCGAAAACTTATTTTGCAATATTAGGAAGCTTGTTTATTTTCAGATTATTTACTAATCTAAAAATAGTATACTATAGGGATTCCACAAGTCAAAGTGATTTTTCACAAAAAAATTACTTTGACTTATAAAATAAAAAGCAAAGGTTATAAACCCTTGCTTTTTGTTAATTTCTATTCTATTCATGCTTCACTATTTTTTGATGACTTTATTCCCCAGGCAATAAATAGTATTGCTAGAATAGCAATTACTACCCCTAAAGCTAACCATAACGACTCGCTTAAACCTAGTACCAAATAACCTATAGCTGCAACCCCTGCGCTAATAAGTGCATATGGTAATTGAGTAGTGACATGGTCAATATGGTTACTTCCTGCACCTGTTGAAGATAAAATTGTCGTGTCTGAAATAGGTGAACAGTGATCACCAAATACTGATCCAGCTAATACTGCTGCTAATGCTGGTAATAACATAGTCGGTTCTGCACTGATCATGATCGATCCAGCAATCGGTAATAAGATACCAAAAGACCCCCAAGATGTACCTGTAGCAAACGCCATCCCACCTGCTAATAGAAATAACATCACAGGAATTAAGCTAATAGGTAAATTAGAGTCTGTCACTAATTTAGCTAAGTACTCACCAGTAGCAAGTTCACCGATAATGAATGTTAACGACCAAGCAAAAACTAAAATCAACACAGCAGGCATCATAGATTGGATACCATTCCAAATACCTTTTCCAATATATGAAGTATTCGCTTTCTCGTTTTTACCAATTTGGAAACTGTATAAAAGAATCGAAATTATTGCTCCTGAAACTCCACCGATTAATAGTGACTTTGGCACATCTGTATTTTCAAATATTGCCCAAATATCAAATGTTCCAGCGTTATTATAACCTGTCCACACCATTGCTGAAATCGTCATGACAACTAGTGTAACAATTGGTAGGACTAAATCGCGTACTTTTCCGTAACTATGAACAGGAAATTCTTCTTTTAGTTGTCCCGGAATTTCTTTTGTCGGATCAAATAATTCTCCATGTTTTTGTGCACGTTGTTCATGTTTTTTCATTTCAAACAAATCAAAATCTGTTATTGCTACGAAAAATACCATTGCTAAAGCGGCGATAACATAGAAATTCATTGGTGCCATCATGACAAATGCCGTTAATGGTGAATACGTAATGACTGTTTGTGTTGCTAGTATGGTTCCGATTAAACCTATTAAATAAGCTCCCCAACTAGAAACCGGAGAAACCACACAAACTGGTGCTGATGTGGAATCAATAAAATAGGCTAACTTTGCACGTGAAACTCGGTGATGATCCGTAATTGGTCGAGCAATTTGCCCTACAGCAAGAGCATTGAAATAGTCATCAATGAAGATGATTATTCCTAAAATTGCTGTTAATAGTTTGGCACCACGACGTGTTTTAATTCGTTTTACTGCCCATTCTGCAAACGCTCTACTTCCGCCAGAAAGACTAACGAATGCAGTAATAATTCCTAATAAAAATAAAAATAGAAGTATAAATACATTATACGTATTTAATCCTTCGTCCCAAAACGTGACTTGGAACGATTTCCAAAGAGTAGCAAAAGAACTAACTGGTGCAAATGAATGAATTAATAACGCACCTAAAATAATCCCTACTCCAAGAGAGAGTAAAACTCGTCTTGTAATGAGAACCATTACAATTGCGATAATTGGTGGTAAAATTGAATAAATAGTTCCTGACATAATCTAGTCTCCTTCTTCTCAAGGGTTACACAGAATACGAGTAAACATACAAAAAAAACTGACTTCGTTAACATTCAAATAGAATGTTTTACGAAGCCAGCTTTACAAGTTGCGAATAGACAAATTGATGTACCCTACCCACGATCTGTAGCTCACCATTTAAACGTAAAGTACGTTTAAATGACAGTGTTATTCTTCTTTAGAATAACCCCAATGTAATAATGTTTGACACGATCATTACACTTCGGCATAACTTCCTTTTGCATACGGTCTCTGTTGTCATCCTCACGTATACTACTCATAAGCCATGCGGCCTCTACCCATCGATATAATTTTCTTAACTAGCTTATCAATAAATCAATAGGATTGCAATGGATTATTCTGGTGGATTACTTCTAATAGGAACCTCGATCGAAGGTTGAGTTGACCCATCCCCTCTTGTATAGATTTGCGGAACTTGACCTTGAACTAGACCCATTGCGACAGGTATTCTTTGTTCAACTGATGATATTTTTGTTGCTAATGGCACGATTATTTGCACATTTACTTTTACGAATATGCTTACCTCAACGTAAGCATTATTAATTCCAAACTCTCTAATTTCGGACTCTACATCTGCTTGAACATTACCGATGATATGAAACCGAATCGGTATTTTCGGCCCTAAATTTCCAAGCAAAGGGATATTGGTTGCTTGACCAATGGGTACAAAGAAAACAATGCCTCCTTGATCCTCCATTGCTTCCGTATCATATTCAATATCATCTAAATAGGGAAGGTTATCAAGATTCCCTTCTTCAGCCTGTTCTAAATGTGTTTGTACCAGATTTTGAGTATCTGCTAAGACCCTGTTAATGATTTCGGTATTAAATTTAGTGGTCACCATATTCGATTGATCTGAAGGCACATGTTCAATGATGTCATTAACATCTAAGACATTTGATGTTCTAGAGTTTATTGCCTTACTTATTACGAGGGATGCGATTTTATTGGACTGAATTTCAGCATACTTTAAATAAGTTGGCGTAAGCCTTACATTGACTACATAAAACAATAAACCTGCAGAGATAACGATGATTAAAATAATAATAGGCATGACGTTATTACTTTTCCAAAGGACAGAGCGTTTTGACACTTTCGGTAGTCTCAAAAAAAATCCTCCTGCTTCATTCTACGAGAAGCAGGGGGACTTTATGTCACTGTTAAACTGTTAATTCCATTTGAACATCCCTAATTACTAAATCTGATGTTCTTAAGTCCACTTCAAATGTTGCATCCAACACTTTTCCATTTTTTTCAAAAACACGAGCCCAAGGTTTATTTGGAGCATGACTATTTTGTTTGGATATAATGGCCCTACTTCCATCCGACAAAACGACAGTAGTCCCATTCGGATAATGTGCAATAATTCCAGAGAATGCATCGACAATTTTGGCATCGTATAACGTGCCTTTCCCCGCTTGTAAAATGGAAATTCCTTGTGATGGAAACATTTTAGTTTTATAAACTCGATTTGAAGTCACTGCATCAAAAACGTCTGCTACCGCAATAATTTTGGCATACGGGTGTATTTCAAAATCAATTAGTCCTCGTGGATATCCGCTTCCATCCAATCTCTCATGATGTTGAAAGGCACAATGAGCGATTAAAAGTGAAACAGAATGTAACCCTCTTAATACATCAAAACCAAACGTAGTATGTTTCCGTACTTCTTCAAACTCTTCTTCCGTTAACTTTTCTGGCTTCATTAAGATATCCTGCGGAACTAACATCTTACCAACGTCATGAAGAAGAGCACCTAGGGCAATTTGTCGAATTTCTTCGTATGTATAGTTCAACTCTTTTGCTATAGCAATAGCATATGTAGTTACTTGGAATGAATGTTGATAGACATAGTTATCGTACATAAACACATCACTTAGAACGGTAAGAATGTTTTGATCTTCTAAGATGTTCTCTAATAGTTCATCTATAATTGCATATAAAACTTTGGATTGCTGATCAAGGAAAAAGGATTCACTACCACTTTTTACTTTTTGCATGGTTTTAAATGTCTTGGTTATTTCCGTTACGACTTTTTTTCTAACTTCAATAGGTACAATATCAAGGGATTCAATATCTTTTGACAAGTCGTCTTTTATATAGACATATTGGATTTTTAAATCGATTAGTCTTGATATAACTTGTTCACTCACCTGAATGTCTTCTTGCAGTAACGGACGGCCAGCTTCATTCCAAATTGTCCGCCCTAATACCATACCTTCTTTTAATGATTTAATTGATATTAATCTCATATTAATCTCCACTTCATCCGTAATTACTTGTTGTTTGTCGTTAGAGTTCTTCCATACCATATGAGTACATCACGAATAAAGTCAGGCATATAATACGTTTTTTTTGTTTCTTTAAAACTCGGAAAAAAATAACCGAAAGTAAACATATCTAACGTAGCTAACCGGATGGTTTTATCATGTTGTATTTCTATGTTGTTAATATATAACTTATTGTCTTCTATTTTCATATTATGTGCAATCATTTTTCCCATGACTGTTCCCCGAAACCCAAGACCTTTAACTTCAAGATTCGGCCAGTCTTGATTTAACGATTGCTTATATATGTCTATAAGTTCAATTCCATTCAGTTCGATTACACACGGATTTATCGGATGTGGAAGGCACTGATGAACATCATAGGATGAAACCCAACCACTTGGTAAATCATGCAAAAATAATCCAGCGTTAAAAAGCGCGCAATCAGCATTGCAATAAGTCATTAATGCATCACCGAAAAAATCAGAAAATATGGAATCCTTAAACCACTCTTTTTTTAAATATAGGTTTTGATGGAACACCAAATCCGACATGTTTTCTTTTCCAACTCGTTCTAATTCATGTAAGAATTGATTTTCATTCTGGGTTTCTGCTAAGTCATTTGTATCATAAAGCAATGCCTTTTTGTTCACAATTTTATTTTTCGTTAAGTCAAAATCGATTGAAACATGCCCAACAAAATATCCGAATTTTCCAGCCGCAGCTAATAATGACTCATTAATAATCTTACCTTCATGTAAGACATGATGTGTATGCGCACCAAAAATAACGTCAATTTGAGGAAACTGTAAAGCCATTTTTTCATCTTCTTGTATACCTAAGTGAGATAAACAGATAAGGATATCCACTTCTTCATGAAGAAGTTCTATCGTCTTTTTCAAAGTGGTAAAAGCAGATGTTACCCTCCATCCTAGACATTCATAAAACGAAGAATATTCTGCAGTTACGGCCATAACACCAATCGTAGTTCCCATTTGAGTTTTAAGGATTGTGAAGGGTTTTAACCATTCAGGTGAGTGGCCATTTGCTTCAAACAAGTTCCCTACAATCACTTCAAAATTCGCCTCATCATAAAGGTTGGATAAATCATCATGAGACAATGTGATTCCTTCATTATTCCCGATTGTTACCACATCGTATAATGCTTCATTTAACAATTGAATATTGCCTTTACCAAGTGTACCTTCAGTAAAAATGTGAGATCGATCCAAATGATCCCCGATATCAAATCTAAAACTTGATTCGTTTTCTTCTTGGTGCCAGGTCTTTCTTGTCGTAACTAACTCATGGATTCGTGGCCAATGTTGAAAATGACTATGTAAATCATTCGTATGATAAAAATGAATCGTTTCAATCATTTGGCCAACTCCTTAATTGATTAATCCTGCGATTATGGATCTTATTCCTAGTAATAGTAAAATAATTCGTAAGGCAATGACTAACGTTTCCGATTGAATACGCTGATTAAGTGCTGCCCCTATTTTTGCTCCAATAAAAGCAGCTGGCACCACGGGTATTGTGTATAGCCAAGGTACATTACCTAAAGTAATATGACTTGCGGAGTTAATTAATGCAGAAAGGAAGACCATCAACATTGACGTTCCAACTGCAACATGTGGAGGGAATAGGAAAAGCAAAATCATGGCTGGGACAATTATTGATCCTCCACCTATTCCAAATAATCCAGAAGCAAATCCAACACCAAAGGTCAACAACAGAGCAAACCATATCGGATATCCATACACATACGATTGCCCTTGAGAATCAATGAAAGTTGTTTTTTTACCATTGTTTACAAACCAATTAACTGGTTTTAAGTATTTTTTTACAAGCAATAATATAGATAAAATAATTAGTAATATTCCAAAATACAAATTGAAAGACGGTAAATCCAATCCTTTATTGACCCATGCTCCTAAAATCGTGCCCGGAGCACTTCCCGCAAAAAATATCATTCCACTTTTGTAATCCACTGTTTTGGCTTTCATATAGGATAATGTCGACGCCAAACCGGTGAAAATCATCATAATTACAGATAGACCCACAACATTTTGCGGTGTAATTTCGGGGTTTAAATTGAAGGCTCCTCCTAATAAGAGCGTCGCTGGAACTAAAATAACGCCCCCTCCAAGCCCCACTAGAGCACCAACAATACCTGAAAATAGTCCAATGAAAGCTAATAGTATATATTCCATCACCATTCTCCTTCAAATATGTCCATTTGTTTCGGGCTTAAACCCTTGTATTGAATATGTAAGTTTTTCATAAATTGCTTCGCATTGTTGGCTGCATGTCCGCCAGAATTATTATTAAACAATACGGTTACTTCTTTAGCTTGAGATTTGAGTGAATGGACAATCTGAGCAATCTCATTCAATTCTTGTTCATTATAATCATACAAATAGCGAATTTCACGCCATTTTTGACTATTGCCTGGATTCCTCCATCCATGTACATTCCGTCCATGAAGTCGAAATAGTACATGTTCCTTCGATGTAGAAACAGGAACTAAAGGTATACTTCCTTCGCCTGACTGTGGCTCATCACATACCGAATGAATGAATTCATATTGCTTAAGAAAATCTAGTGTCTTTTCTTTTACTTCCGGGTAATACCAAGACTGGTGTCGAAATTCTATAGCAACCGGAAACTCCCTTAAGCGCTCTTTGACTTCTTTAATGTAATGCACATGTTCCTTTTGGCAATTAAACCATGGAGGAAATTGAACCAGAATCATGCTTAATTTATTCGCTTCTTTTAAGTATTGAATGGATGACTTATAAAGAGTAAACATCTCTTCTGTAGACTCAAAGGGTAAATCCCCACGATGATGCCCTGTTATCCCCTGATATGCTTTAACGATAAATTTGAATGTTTGAGGGGTTTCATCAATCCACTTTTTCATATTACGTTCTGGCTGAATTGCATAGAAAGCAGCATCAAGTTCCACAACTGGAAAATGTGCACTATAATCAATAAGTTTTTCACTTTTTTTTGAATCTCTGTTATATAAATCGGGATGATCTCCCCATCCTGTAAGTCCGATATGAATCATCAAGAATCACTCTCCATATGTAAAACATCATACCATAATAGCCTAAAAAAGTAGAAAACCCCGCCCAGAGGCGAGGTTTAATTTAAACGTATTATTATCCGATTGAACCTTCCATTTCGAACTTGATCAGACGATTCATTTCAACTGCATATTCCATCGGTAATTCTTTTGTAAATGGCTCAATGAATCCCATTACGATCATTTCCGTTGCTTCTTCTTGTGAGATGCCTCGGCTCATTAGGTAGAACAATTGCTCTTCTGAAACTTTTGACACTTTAGCTTCATGCTCTAAAGAAACGTTGTCATTTAAGATTTCATTGTAAGGGATTGTATCAGATGTTGATAAATTATCCATGATCAACGTATCACATTCAATGTTTGAACGTGCACCTGAAGCTTTTGGTCCAAAACGAACGACACCACGATACGTTACTTTACCACCTTGTTTCGAAATTGATTTCGAAATAATAGTAGAAGACGTATTTGGTGCTAAGTGAATCATTTTTGCACCAGCGTCTTGATGTTGACCTTTTCCTGCAAGAGCAATCGATAATGTCATACCACGTGAACCTTCACCTTTTAAGATGACAGCTGGGTATTTCATTGTTAGTTTTGAACCAATGTTACCATCAATCCATTCCATTGTTGCTCGTTCTTCACAAACTGCACGTTTCGTCACAAGGTTATATACGTTGTTCGCCCAGTTTTGAATCGTTGTATATCGGCAATATGCATCTTTTTTGATGATGATTTCAACAACAGCACTGTGAAGTGAATTTGTTGTATAAACAGGTGCAGTACATCCTTCAACATAATGTACATGTGCGCCTTCATCTACAATAATAAGCGTTCTTTCAAATTGACCCATGTTTTCAGAGTTAATACGGAAGTAGGCTTGTAACGGCGTTTCTACTTTAATACCCGGTGGGACATAAATAAATGATCCACCCGACCATACTGCAGAGTTTAATGCCGCGAATTTATTATCGGAGTTCGGTATAACAGTACCCCAATGTTTTTTGAAAAGTTCTTCATTCTCACGTAATGCAGAACCCGTGTCCTTGAATATAATTCCCATATCTTCAAGTTCTTTTTTCATATTGTGGTAAACAACTTCAGACTCATATTGTGCAGAAACACCTGCTAAATATTTTTGCTCTGCTTCTGGAATACCTAGTTTATCAAACGTACGTTTAATTTCTTCTGGAACCTCGTCCCAAGATGTTTGAGTAGCTTCGGATGGTTTTACATAATAGGTAATTTCATCAAAATTAAGTGACGACATATCGCCACCCCATTGTGGCATTGGTTTTGAATAAAATAACTCTAGGGATTTTAGACGATAATCTAACATCCATTGAGGCTCTTCTTTCATACTAGAAATTGTTTCTACAATTTCACGTGT
>JGI24024J18818_10001171_pt1 | contig 10681 bp, 6 predicted proteins | sample Cruoilmetagenom2_FD_18818 | JGI IMG/M metagenome (IMG submission 18818) | reverse complement strand
ACATCTTCCATTGGTGCAAGTACGAAAAATGGTCGTGGTAAATCACGCCAAAAATTATCTATCATTTTCAAACTCAATTCCTCTCATTATGGATACAACTTGAAACTTCATAATTAATATCATGTTCGTATAAATGATTGGCAATGATCACTTCAGTTCCTAACTCTAAAAACAGTAAAAACGTTTATAAGAGTAGTTTGTACTTTTTTTAAAGTTCGATTTATGAAATTACCTCATCTAACAGATAATTATATCTTAATTTAGGATCTAATAATAATCCCCTATCCTTTCCACAAATAATTATGCAGAAAAACTGCCCTGTAGAAAATATTCTACAAGGCAGTTTTATAATAAATTTCAGATTCTTTAAGACCTCTTAATGTCTATTGAGTCATCTTTATCCGTTTGTACTGTCTGAGGAAAATCAAAATTCCTCCTGTCACAAGTACAGTTCCAATTAATATCAGATTAAATTTATTTGAGGACGTAATTGGCATGTTGACCCAGGGCATTATCACGGATAACAAAAACTTGATTATTCACATCTATAACGTATTCTACAAAGACTATTGTAGGATTATCAAGCTGTCACAGTACTTACAATAATTTGATTGTCCAATCACTACTTCATTACTTGCGCCGCATGTTTGACACTTAACTATCTTCTTAACAAACTTTTCAGGAATATAATTTCTATCTACCAACAGTCCCTGCTTATAGTCAATATAGTACCCATTTATGTAATTTGAATCGATCATATTTTGAAGGTCATTCATAACTCGGCGTGGATTTGAATTATTAATATCCGCGACTTGTTGAATTAATAGTTTGTCCTTACCTTTGATAATAGCTAAATATTTTTTATATCGCCCAAATAATAGAATCAATTTTAATGCAGTAACAAGACAAACAACTGCAACTATTATTAAAACTATAGCTCCTATAAGATATGGTATCCTCTCACTCAAATCATGATGAATCGTGGTTTCTATTGTTTTTTTCCAGAAAAGGTGTCCTGATTCTTTTGTAATCGTCTCATTTTCTTCGGTAAAATTCATGAAGAATAATAATCCAAATCCAAAAGCCAAAAATGCGGCATAAAACAGTCCAATTCTAAGTCTATTTTGATATTTCACCGGAACTTTACTTAAAGCATTTGTTAACATAATCTACAACCCCAGTATCTCTTTCTTCTTAGCGTCAAATTCATCTTGCGACAAAATTCCGTCATCGAGTAAATCTTTAAGCTTCTTGACGACCATGATTTGCTCATCAAACGACATTTCTGGTTTAGATTCACTTTTGGAGGCGTTCAGTGGGTTCAAACATTGAGCCATATTCATTCCAAAAATCATACCTGTTCCATTCCCTAAACCATTGTCTTGAATGCCCTGTGCAATTTTTTGTTGAGCAGCAATATTTGATGACCTTTGAGAAATATCTTCGAAGGATTTAAGATTCATTTTATTTGAAGAGTATTGTTTAACTAATTCTCTTGATTCGGGTGAAAATTCAATATTTTCAATACCCACTTTAACAATTTCAAAACCAAAACGATCTTTCCATGTTCCAGCGTTTGAGTTGGCATCAGAAATTTTAGCAGCAATCTCGTTAGCTTGTGATGGCAATTGTGAAATTCGATATTTTATCGAGAGGGAATTTAATGCACTCACAAAAGATTGAAGAAATTCTGATAGCACCTGTGCTCTCGCTTTTTGATCATCGAATGAATAGAAATTTACATTTGTGGGTATATAGTTTTTGATGAATTTTTCTGCATCTACTATCTTTAATGAAAATGAACCAAAAGCCAATATTTCAAGGTCAGTACCATAAAATAAATCATTGTAAACAAGTGGCCCTTTTGTACCGAATTTTATGCCACGAATTTCACGTAAATTTACGAAAGCGATTTGTTTTTGGTCGGATGTTTGCCCGCCATACCCGATTCTATCTTTTACTTGTTTTATAATAGAATTTGTAATTCCGTCACCATTAAAAATACTTTTTTGACCATTTTGGTATTCATATCCACCGGGATTTGTAATAATTTCTTCAATTCCAGATTGACTAAAAATGAAAGCAGATGTATTTTCAGGAATATAAATTTTCGAACCATTTGAAATAACACCGTTTGAACTATTATAGTTTGAACCACGACCTTTATTTGTTTGTTTCAATATACCTGGAGATACAACAGTATGTTCATCAAAATGACTGGCAGTGATAATTTCTTTCCATTGATAAGCGAATGTTCCGCCAATTGCACCTGTAAACGCTTGAATTATACCCATTTTATATTCACCTCTAAAATCTTTTAATTGTTGGACAGTAACGCTACACCAATATGAAACAAACAGTTACAGGACACACGACGGTTTTCTTGTGTTTAATTCATCCCATAAGAAAACCTCTTTTCCCTAAATTGGCATGGCTCTATTCCCAAGCTGGCCATGCATGTGAAGGAATATTTTTCAGATAACAGATATGAGGGAAAATAGCGAGTTATCTAATTTTGTCTGTTGGTTGGTGGGAATAAATCAACAATTATTAATCCATGTTTGAATTTTACTATCTATTAATGTTGCATTCATACTTCCGTCTATTCCATCCTCTGTAATTATCAAATTTCCAAGGGTTTCTGCAATTCCCACACTTTCATAATTTGCTCTTTTCTCGTCCCAATGCTTTTTATATGTTTTATTCCTTAGCATTCCAAGATGCTCAAAATAAGCAGTTTTACCTTGGTAGCGTAGAGTAAAATCAGGAATATAAGTTTTACCATTAACATCTAATGGTTCTTCATAGGTATACTCAATTTTCATCTTATCGAGAATGTTAGCCACAATTACTTCGGACTTTGATCTTACCATTTCACCACGAATCGTTTTATGAATCAATTTTTCTTCAAAGTACCGTTTTTGTTTACTAGACTTTATCTCAATAATGTTTGGAGCTTCAAATAAGTCTGTATATCGTTGTTTGGTATCTGAATACCAGTCATTCGCATACTGAACTAATTCTTGAATTGACAAATCACTTAAAACAATTAGTTTTTCTCTTTGACGTGAAAACGCAGTATACAAAAGTTCTTTTGTAACAAATGAACTTTTACCATTTATGACTACTATGGTTTTGCCATAACCAGAACCCTGTGACTTATGAACAGTTAGAGCATATGCAAGTTCTAATTTAGAGTCACTGTTAACTCCACCAAAATCAGAATTAGTATATGAAAATAATTTTCCTTCAAATGAGCCAAAACGGAATTTATACCAACTAGAATTCTTATCGTTTTTACCATAGTGGCCAGGGTAATCCGCCATAATACCAATTTCACCATTTGCAATATATGCTTTCCCCTTTGAACCATCCCAGTAATCCTTTTCACCATTTACATTAGATATGACTTTATCTCCGTAAACGATATTCTGAACAGATAGAGGGCTATATTTTGACCATGGATATGCATTCCATTGCTCGACAGTATCTTGACGATATTTTTGGTGAAGTTGATTATTCAAATAATAGCTTCCTGCACCAATAAATTTAGTAGGAGATAGAATTTGCCAGTCTTCTATATGTTCACTAGTTGGATAATTTGTATATTTTCCTATAGTAGCACCTAAACTTTTATTAAAACCATCAATATCATCTTTAGTTGTCATATTCGCAGTTTCTACCAATTCTTCAAAGAGCACTTTTTCTAACTCGTCTAAATCGGTGTATTGAATATATTTAAGACGATTATCTGTTTGATTGTTTTGAATACGATAAATTACATCTTTATCAACTGAATTCGTATTAGAGAATATTTGAGCAAATGTCAAATCATCGCCTCCTGAACCCTGTCTCATCTCAGTTTTCAACGTTGCGACCTTATCCGGATAAGCACTCTTTAAATAATTAATAAAATCGACAAATGGGCGCCCTGCTCCTATCGGAGGTAATTGATTTGGATCTCCTATGAAGATAATTCTCTCAGCATGAAAATCAACAAGCTTTAGTATGCCAGCAAACATATCTTCAGTCAGCATTGAACTTTCATCGATAATAACTGTTTTAGCAATACTCGTACTAGGTTGGCTTGGCATCTTATAAGCCATTGTGTTCCAACTGAAACCTTTTGAACGGATTAAAAATTGTGCCACAGTCATAAACTCAGCTTCAACACTATTCTTCTTAAATGAATTCTCAAGTTGAACTCTTGCTTTCCCAGTAGGGGTCAATGCTAATACTCCACCAGCTTTAATTTCTTTTGAAGAAGCAAAAATCCCCAATGCTGATGTTTTACCCGTCCCAGCTCTCCCCAATAAGACAGATATTCTAGATGATTCAAGAATCTTTAACGCTGTCGCCTTTTCTCTACGAGCCAATTGATCGTTTTCTTCATTATTTTCTTGAAGTTTTCCAAATTGATCGTTAATAATTTCCCCCCAGTTTTGTTCACTCGATAAACTAGTTTCTAAACGGCTATTTACTATATCGACTACCAATTTTTTATAATCTTGATATTCTTTCAGTTTGATGTAAGTATTTTCTACATCAACGTACAATTCACCATCCTGCAAGAACTCTAAAACACCATCAATTTTTTCAGTTTGAAAATCCGTTTTTTGATCTAATGGTAATTTGTTAATTTCTTCAACAATTTGATCATAGTTGAGTAAAGTATGGCCTTGATTTGCAGCTTTAACTAAAACAAATATCACCATAGATCTAAATCGGCGCTTATCACCTTCAGTTCTCATTTTAGTTGGTTTATTTAGAGGATACCTATTTTCCACCAACGGATTCACAAACATCGCATTGTCGATTTGAGAAATAGTAACTTGATGTTCGTCCTTTTCTTTTCGTGTAAGTTCGAATAATAGGTATGGGTTATCAACAATATCATCTGCATAAATTTTCAGGTCACCCCAAGCATAAATAGCTTGTTCAACAGAAAGATTCAATCGAGACAAAAGTTCGAAATATCGAGTTTTGTTTTCATTTCTTAGTAAACCAGAAAACTCATCCTCTTTGTCAGCCAAGCTGTCATCTAGTTTCTCGTTGCCTGTTTCTTTCTCCCCTGAAAAATATAACTTCAATTCAGAAATCAAGTCGTTTTCAAAAGTATCAACATGATGAGCAACATCGAAACCATATCTAACACCGAAGGCTGATAAAATCGAACCTAATCCTGGAAAAATACCACGTTGATTCCATACGCTTTTTAATTGATTATTAATATATTCAAGTTGAACAATAACCCATTCATGATTGGCTTCTTTTAGCTTGAGTTTAGAAATATTTTTCAAAGCAATTTTCGCTTGATTTAGCACATCAATTGCCGCATCGTAGCTAACCCATTCAGCTGCATATGAAAATTCCGATCTAAAACCTGCCGGTTCAAACAATGTGACACTCGATACATCAAAATCAGGATGTTTTTTTACATACTCTGAAATTTCAAGGTATGGCATTAGAAAGCCATCCTTGCCATTAACTCTTATTGAATGGGCTGCATTTGTCTCCCAAATGTAGTTTTTTTCGTCACTGCTTCCATCAGACTCGTACTCATGAATTTCTACATTTGATACTATATTTCCTATTCCTGCAATTACACGCCGGTTATCTTCGATAAATGGTACTTGTTTGTAATATGGAAATATCAATGAATTGTGCGGATTAATTCCGGAAAAGAAGTAATCGAAGATTCCTTTTTGAGATTCTCCATGCGATACCCAAGAACTTGACCAGCTCAGCATTTGTTCTGTTTTTTCTAAGTCAAAATAAAAATTGTAATACTTTTGTTTCTCATTGGCATTATCCTTTAAAGTCCATGAAAAGGGACGTAATAAGAATGAATAGGGGTCCATCTCAAAAGTTGTTTCTTCGAAATGCTTGAACTTAGCATTTCTTTCTTCATATGGATGGTTCATTTTAAGATTAAGCTTGGTATTACTCATGAACGCAGCGTTCTCTGTAATCCAGCTTTGCATTCTTATTGGTCCAACCTGTTCGTAACTTTTACCTTTATTTGTTTCCTCAAACTCCAAGTCCCGTGATGATGCAATGTTGGGGATTACTTGAGCAGCTACATTATACCTAGGATTATTGTCAATTCGCCCAGTATAATCGTTATCTTTCCATGGAATTCTTGTTGAAAAGTGTTGTACATAGATTGTTTGTGGTTTAACTTTCTTTTCTTTATCACTCTGAAACATTAGCCCTCTCCTCCTTAACCTCTCTCACATAGTACTTTCCGTTATCGTAAATCTATCTCTAGAAAAACTCGTATCTACCTTTTAATGTTATACACTCTTTCCCTTGCAAACGACCGCTGGTTTAAAGATTTGGCCAAAAACTGCATACTTTTCTCGAAAGTATCTATAAATCCCTTGGTTGTCTCACCTCTTAAAATGACCTACCTGATATAAGGTAACAGCAACTATTATATGAATCTCTATCCTTAAGCTCCTTCATGAATTTGATATCCCTCATGAATGAATACATCTGCTCCGGAAGCTGTCCGTTTAGCGTGTACTTTAGCTCAATGGCCTATTTTTCAGATTTATCTTCATTAAAATAGTTATGTCTATTTCCTTCTCACTGTTTTTCTTGTCACGAGTGAATTAAGACACATTTCTTTCAAAACCCCCAAGGTCTTTATCGTAGGAATATCCCAGGTCCGGCTTTATTTACGTGGTTAAGAAATAAAGTTCCAAGCAGAAGTCAAACCTACCTAGGTATACTTTTCATACATAACCTTTGAACAAATCCTTACCCAGAAGACTTCAACTTCTTTCAGATTTTTAGTTTTCTCCCAGCAAGTCGTTAACATCAGTCATGTTAACATCATTATATACACGCTTCCATATTTAGTAAAATGTAAATTAAAAATCGCCATCTAAGAGATTTTTTCTCCTGATGACGATCTGCTACCAATATTATTTTTATATCTACCTATCTCCACAACCTTATGAATGTTTGCCTTGTTAAGTAATTTGACTTAAATACAAATTATATCTTCAGAAATAACATTTTATTATAAAGGCTAGTGGAGACATTTCCATATATATTCTATTGTTTATTTTTTTTACGTATTATGTTTATTTTAATTCCAACCAAGCCACAGCTTCACAATGTGCGGAGTGTATGTGGCAACACAATGGATGTTAGTGGTTTTATCAACACCATTGCAAGGCATCAGGCTGCTTAAGCAATTCAATTATTTTTTTAAAGTGTCATGATTTAATCGGATAAGTGTCTGCTCTTTCAAACTAAACAATTCTCTTTAGAGTATTGTTTATGATTCCTATAAATAACGGATACGAGAAGGCCCCCATGCAGATTTAGTCCTTATGAAAAATCTCTTTTAATAACATCGATACTTTTGTTCGTTTTTGTGAGAATATACTCATATAGCTTAGCAATATCTCCACTATTAATTAATTCTTTGAATTTTAATATTTGTGCTTCATATCTCTCAAAATAAGTACTTTGATAATCAGGATTGTTATAAATTATTAAATATTCATGATAGTCCTTTGCAGAAATTTTATCTTCAATTTGAATAAGGATTGCATTCCAGTTATTTAATCGCTTAGAATGAAGTGGTTTTTTTACTACTAATTCACTTCTTTCTTCATTATTTATCTGTTGAATAAATTGTTCTACTTCTAACTTGTAATCGAATAGCACACTTCTATTTTTGTTCTCTAATTCTCTTAATATTTTTGTTTTATACTCTGAATAACGAAGTTTTCGATAGTGAAGCTTCTCTTTATATTGATCAGAATTCTTACTATTTTTCAATCCACTTCCTATTGTACTTACAAAACTCGCAGTCCCAGAGATTTCTTTCCAATTTTGTTTAACAAACTTTGTGACAGTTGGTCCTTGAGTTTTAACTATATCAACTAACGGTTTTATACTAGCCATCTTCCCAACTCCTCAAAGAGATAGTATTATTTAGTACTATCTTACATCAGTCGTTAATACTTTGTCTCTATTCTTTGTAAAATAAAGGATATATATATTTTTAAGTAGTATTTTTCCAGTCATCAACTACTTAATTACATCTCCAGTAATTACGTAGTAGTCTACATATTCCGAATATAATTCTCTTTGCTCTTGTATCTACTCCATTTTTTCTTCGTAATTAAAATCTAATGAAAAATTACAGTCCTGTAATACGACCTATGTACGCCACATGTCCAACTTCTTACCTAAAGAAGTTAAAGCAGGCCAGTTATTACAAAGCGCTATATTCAAAATTCCAATCAAGTTAAAAATCCCTCCTACTCGAATTAAATGATCTTTCAGAAGAGTTCTACATTAGTTAAATAATTCCAGTTACTATTTTACTCATTCTTGGACGTTACCACAGCCATATTTTAGTAATTTTGTTTCATCGTACTTTCGAGCTGTTTGTCCATTGATTGAACGGTATGGCCGATTGTACGCATGAACGAAGGGGATTCTCGAATTTGGTGGGAGACCTTTGAATATGTTTCAAATTTATATCCCTTCTCCAGTGCAATACAGTGGGTGTGCAAAGATACTAACGAACCGCAGCGCTTCTCTAAAAGCCACTTGTCCATTTCGTCCCAATTCCATATCGGTTTCATATCTTGTTCAGAGATCGCCAGCCAGAAGAAAGGTGCAATGACCTTATTTGAAACTGGCGCATTGTGCAATATCGCCCTTTTCCAAAAGTAACATTGCAAATCCTTCAGCTCACGCTCCATTTTTAATTTACGATACCAACGAATAAGCTGTGTTGCATGGCTGAACTTTTCATCTAAAATATTCGTTAAAAATGAGCGGTGCTCTTTCTTAGTTGAAAACAACGGCTTCTTCTTTTCACTTAATAGTTCTGTATACCAATCGATCAACTTCGTTTTATTGTATTTATTATGTATAACATTCCATTGAACGAGCTGCTTAAAAATTGCAATTCGGTCTTTCAGAGGTGTCATTTTATTGCGTGAATGCTTATATTCAAGATTAACATCATCGTCTGACCAATCAGGATGTGTGAGTAGCGATTCATCAAATTCCCCCAAAAATCTCTGAAGCGTGTTTAACGTTTTGTCATCCATATAGGAAGGAGTTGTAATTTGCTCAACGGTCGTAATATGACTTGCCAATTGTGATGCAACGTTCGATTGTAAACGATCCAATACTGCCTTTAACCTTTCAATTTTCTGCTCTTGTTCGTCGATTTTTTGATAGAGTGGCGTACAAACCGATTCAATAACCTTCGTAAAATCCGACTGCAAATCAGTTAAAAATTCTCCCTTCGATGTCATGTAATCACCTCCTAGTAAGTCTCAAACAATCGTTTCAAATCGTAATTCCATTCGCTAATGGAATAGCTGTAGCGTTTCTTTTGCTGAGGTGTTGTTGATCGCAGCTTAATGTTTGACTCAATTACATTTGTCACACGAGCTAAGCCGTACTCTTTAACTGCTCGCTGTAATATCACCCAACGAGTCGTGCGAGTAGTGTCTTGAATTTGATAGCCCATTTCCCGCAAGATGCTTTTTTCCTTCAATTTCAACTCAGGCTTCGTCCCTTTCTTTCCAATCACAAGCTGATTTAAAAGGTCCTTGTGCTGTTCATATAAATCATCCAGCTCAGGATTTGTTCTGTCACCATTTATCCAACGAAGAAAGATTGCACGTAACGAAGGCTGGAAAACCCGCTTTGCGAGATACACCATATCCTCACGTGGTAATTCATCGATATCCTCCTGGATTGTGGCGAAAAGTAAAAGCCTTTGTAGTTCCTCGTTGCTCGAAGACGACACCATTTCCCAATAAAATTGTACAAGCTCCAAGCGCATCTTTGGCTTTTTCAAGTAAAGTTGAAAAAGTGTCACAAAACTACTCGACTGCCAGCTGGCAACTTTTCTAAGGATTTCACTATGCTTTTCGTACGGAAGTGTAATCATGAGTGAAGGCGCAACTAATTGCCATAATTGGAACGCCTCTTTTGAAGGTAGCGACAGTACATTTTGCACGAGCGAATAGTACGGATGAACATTGGCTAAATCAATCTGCATTTGCTCAAGTTGTTCCTCCTTTTCCTCAAGCTTTGCATGTAGCAAGGCAAGTTCCTCATTCTTTTCTTCCAATTCGAATTGTAAGCTTTCATTCTGATCTTTTGCTTTGTGAAGTTGCCCATATAAATCATCAATCTTTTTTTGATACGAACCAAGGAGGCCATCTAGCGACTTTCCTGCCCGAATCATTACCTGTTCAATTTGTTTCAATCTCATAACCACCTGAAAATTTAATGAGTACATATAATAGATAATTTTATCAAAAATCTGGTGAAAGAGTGGCTATCGTATTAGATTCCCAAAATTTTTATATGATTTTTGCGCCATTGTGTCAAAATAATCACGTTAACTTGAACTTTTGTGAATGTTTATATTTTCATGATTGTTTCGGACACAGGGACATGTTTCATGAAATATCTTTATATAATTCACATATATTCAATGGTGTTTTACAATCAAAAAAGACTTGGAATCGAAGTAGATTCCAAGTCCGATAAATTTTTAATTTTTCAATTCCAACCAAGCTACCGCTTCACAATGCGTAGTCTGTGGGAACATATCGACAGGTTGAACTTCTTTCGTTTCATATCCACCGTCTTCTAAGATGCGTAAGTCCCTTGCCAGTGT
>JGI24024J18818_10001169_pt1 | contig 10694 bp, 11 predicted proteins | sample Cruoilmetagenom2_FD_18818 | JGI IMG/M metagenome (IMG submission 18818) | reverse complement strand
AGTAAAAAATTCTAAAATGTGAAATATTTTTTTGAGGTGAGCCTTTTGGACGAACAAATAAAAGATTTTCTACCGTTTTATAAATTTGCTACCGAACAGGTTGCAGTTGGTATACACGCCATAGACCTAACCGGCAAAACCATTATTTATAATGAAAAAATGAAAGAAATTGAGGGTCTCAACTTAACTGATGTCGTAGACCGGTCTATCTTCGAGCTTTTCCAATTTGAACAGCAAGAAAGCACTTTGTTAAAAGTTTTACACAACGGCGAACCAGTTTTACGTGCGAAACAGACATACTGGAATCGTAATGGACAGGAAATAACCACTATAAATGATACATACCCTATATATCTTCATGAAAAACTTATAGGAGCAGTTGAGTTTTCTCGCGATATAACCGCTCTTGAAAGACTAATTTATCAGCCTTTAAAACGGTACAATGAAGCAATCACCCTTTCTAGCATTACAGCAGTGTCATCGGAAATGCAGGATATATTAGAACGTTCTGTTAAGGCTGCACATGTCCGTATGCCTGTCCTTTTAGTTGGAGAAGCTGGTACTGGGAAAGATTTGATAGCAGAAGGTATTCACAATCAACTTTCACCCGTTAATAATCAGTTTATTTCACTTTACTGCCATAGTTCAGATAGTTTTTTAATAAGTAAATTTCAAAAAGAGCTTTCTGATATGACACACTGTACAATATTTTGTGAAAGAATTGATTTATTATCCATAGAATTACAAATAGAACTTTTGCAAATCCTATGTGCAAATGAAGCAGGGCAAAATCTTTATATTGCAAGTATTGGTGAGGACCCTGTAGATCTTATATCTTCCAATAAGTTAAGTAAGGAGTTATATTATTATTTTGCACAAGTAACGATAAATATTCCACCTTTACGTAAACGTACGGAGGATATCCTTCCTTTTATGAATGATTACTTTAATCGATATTTGAATCGCTATGGCTCTACGATCAGTGAAATTGATGAGGATGTTATTCAAGCTTTTTTAAAGTATGAATGGCCAGGTAACTTGAAGGAATTGGAACTACTCCTGGATGAGATAAGCTCAATGGTAACAACCGAACAAGTGTTAAAATTTGATATGTTGCCTCTCCATTTTAAGCTGAAGGTTCAAGACTTTAACGAAACTTCCGGAAAAGCGAAGGATTTTGTTATTACATCTGAAAAAGAATTAGTTCCATTAGATGAGTACTTACGATCGGCAGAGGTGTATTATTTACAAAAAGCATTAGACAAATACGATGGTAATATAACTAAGGCTGCAGAAGCATTAGGAATGAGTCGGCAGAATTTACAATATCGAATACGGAAGATGAAGCGATAAGTAATCAAACTTGCACAAAATAAAATGAGTTAAGCATTACTGTAAAATAGGTAAAATAAATAACAATGCGAATTCCGTTACAGTCAAATTGTTTTAGCTGAAATAGTTCCTATTTGTTAACTTAGTATTTCTGATATATAAAGTAAAAGCAAGAATGAGTTCTTAGATGAACAACATTCTTGCTTGTAAATATTAAACAGCTTTACGAGAGGATTATTTTTACAGTGCTGATTTTTTTATCCAATCGCCTAATTTTTCTTTTAACGAATTAAATCCTTCTTCATCTTGTTCGTCTATCCGATCTTGAAGCGATTTTCGAGGCCTATCATCACGTTTTGGAAGTGTCGGTTTTTCTTGGAGTTCTCTCATGGATAAGCTTATTTTACCAGCCTCATCATCAATCTCTAGAATTTTCACCTCTACGCCTTGTCCTACAGTTAAAAATTCTTCCACTTCTTTTACATACCCGTATGTTATTTCTGAAATATGCACAAGACCCTGTGTTTGCTCGTCTAAGCTTACGAAGGCCCCGTATGGTTGAATCCCTGTAACTTTACCTGTGACAACATCTCCTACCTTATAATTTTGAGTCATAGTCCGTTCCTACTTTCTTATATACGTTATAGTCATGTTAAATTATAACATAGTAGGAAGTATGACAGCAAAAGTCACTGTGTTGGCATAAACGTAGGTCTCCATCCATTGTCCGTTCGTACGAGTTGAAAGCCAAAGACGTTCTCCTGTTCTTCAGGGTATTTCGTTAATGTAACAACTCCCTCTCCATTCAAACTTGTTTCAAATTCCATTTCTTTAAATTCTAGTCTAAAATCTTCTATATGTTGATGCTCTGCGTTCATGTATTCCTCTTTTGGTAGGTAAAGGTGCCCTTCTTCCTTAATATATAACTCATACTGTGTTTCAAAATCCTTTAGCTGAGCTGAATAATAGTACAAGCCTACAATTTCTACAGGGGTGGCCTCTTTTAAAACAGTTTGATCATATGTTCGTACAAATGATTTATATAAATCATGAACTCGCTGAAGAAATTTATCATCCACTGGTTGTACTTTACTTATTAAGTAATCTTCTTCCCCTTGAATTCTCCATATTTCATCATTTTCTAGGCGGAGAAGAATATCGTAGCTAATATTATTTCCTTTTTCCTGTCCAATATAGGTTTTCAAATTATTATTGTCCGGGATTAGATATTCTTTATTGAAGTAAAGATTTTTAGCGCTGTCTCCAATAATATTTTGTAGAGTTGGATTCTCTACATATTCTTCTTTTTTATATTCATTTTTAAAAGCACTAGTCATCAATTCCCACATCATTTCATGATTATCTTGCCCATCCGCATAGTGATACAAAAGCGTGATATCCATAGGCCCAGTTCCATGTAATACTAGAGGATTAAAATTTTCATTAAACTTTTTATATAATTCATGAATCCCATACATTGTATAAGGAGTCTCTAAACTTTTCTCTACTCCGTCTGGCAGTATAGATAACCAATCTAATTTGTTAATTTCTAGTTCGTTATCCAAAGCTAATAGGTAATAATCCCTCAGTTGCTCTACGTCTAATAGTTTATACGTCTCATTGTATGCCCAATCACTTGATTTCATTGAAGCAACTACCGGTTTCATAAAAGTAGCCAATGGTGATACACCTGGAATATTCACTAATGATTCCCAAGCCATCTGAGTTTCGATATTTATTTTATTGTCATCATTTAAGATTTCACCAATGTCAGATGGAAAAATAATCATTTCTGCTAACTCAAAGTAATAATTTTCAAAGCGAGAATGCATTGCCGAATTTTCACTTGTATTTAGTAATGTAAATTCTATACTAGCTAAATAATAGCCTAGTTGAGATAATTCCTGCTCCTCTACTAGAGTGGCTATCCCATAACCTGGGATTAAATCATAAATCCCTAAATAACGCGCCTCATTTTCATCTAAAACGGAGAAAAGGTCTCTTGTGAACAAGGCCCAATCAGGTTTAATTTGGAATTTTGTTCCTTCCACATTAACCGCTAATTTTAATCCCTGCTTTGGTAAAACTTCAATCATGCTCTTTATTTCTTCTGGGATATTATATCGATTGGCAATCAGCACATGTTCACTAAGTCTTCCCTCATGTTTTGCTATTTTGAGAGCCTCTTCATTGTCCCAAAGTTTTTGTTCATAGAAGGCCATTAAATGTTCCGTTTTAGTGACAAAGTCATCCACAAAATAGGAGCTTTCTTTACTATCTAGTTTGCCTAAACTTTTAGCTACCTTTATCATTTCAGAAGGAAGATTTAACCCTTCAATAGCTAAATCATATGCCACTTTAACAGAAATATTATCATTCTTACCTTCTAAGGTTCCAGGTTCAATCTGTGAGGCGAAAATATTGTCGGCGTACTGTACAAATCCTAATGAAGTAAACTCATCTTCATTCATCTGAAGCATATGTTGACGTTTAATTCGTTCGTCTTGATATCTTTCTCTCAATTTTTCAATATCTTGATCACTGTAGTTTTCATTGCTAGTTGTTGTATCATCTGAATCAGTAAAATAAGTTATTCCCAAAATTCCAATCACAAACACACTCGCTAGGCTCACTGCCCACACTGTAATTCGTTGACGCTTGGAACCTCTGGTTTTCTTTTCTATTGGAAGAACATTTTTCTCATTTTCTATTTTTGTTAAAATCTCCTCCGTATCTACAGTTGAAGGTAAGCGGTCATAGGATGATTTTAATAGATTTAAACGTTCTTCTAATTGTTTATCGTCCATGTTTAACCCCTCCATTCGATTGTATTGATGATTTCAACAATGCTTTTGCTCTCATTAAACGAATTTTCAACGTAGATAAGGGTAGATTTAATACTTCTGCAATTTGTTCATATGATAATTCATGGAAGTAAAACATAATAATAGGATGCCGATATTTTTCATCAAGTGTTTGAATGGCATTATGGAGTTCACGGTCTTCCTCAAATACTAAAACTCGTTCCTCTGCTGATTTCGTTGTATTATTTAATCCAACTTCTATATGGAATTTCTTTTCCTTTTCCTTTTCTTTTGTTTCTTTTCTGTAATAATCTCTTGCAGTATTTAATGTGATCTTGTATAACCACGTAGAAAACCGTTCACGCTGAAATTGATGTAAAAACCGATATAACTTTACAAATACTTCTTGAGTAACATCTGGAATGTCATTAATCCGAACGCCACACTGAAATGCAAACTTTTCAACGGTTCTGTGATGTTTATGTATGAGTTCTGTATATGCAGCTTTGTCCCCTTGTTGTGCTCGTTCTATTAACTCAAGTTCTAACATATTCCTCCCTCTCTCTCTGTTGCTCTAGTGATGATACGAAAGATTGTTGTAAATTGTTTCGTAAATTAGGTAACATTTTCTATAAATCCTCGTGTACAATTAGACAGTCCTAATAAAGGAGGAATTATCATGACAAATCGAGATCGTTTCGGATCTAAAATTGGATTTATATTAGCAGCAGCCGGGAGTGCAATTGGACTAGGTGCTATTTGGAAATTTCCATATATGGCGGGAACAAACGGAGGAAGTGTGTTTGTTATCTTGTTTATTTTATGTACTCTACTTATAGGTTTACCTATATTACTGGCTGAATTTATAATTGGAAGAAAAGGTCAAGCAGATGCTGTTACTAGCTTTAAAAAACTTGCTCCAGGTAAACCCTGGTTTCTAATCGGATGGGCAGGATTTGCCTTTTCTTTTATCATATTATCATTCTATAGCGTGGTAGGTGGGTGGATTTTATCTTATTTGTTACGAGCCTTAACATTTAGCTTAAATGGAAGTAAAGAAACATTTTTTAACGACCTGTTTAACAAGGTTATTTCAAATCCATGGGAGGTAATAATTGCTCAGGCTATTTTTATCTTACTAACGATTTTGATTGTATCTGGGGGAATTAAAGGAGGAATTGAGAAAGCCAGTAAGTGGATGATGCCTATCTTACTAATTTTCTTTGTTGTTCTTGCCATTAGATCCCTTACTTTAGATGGGGCAAGTGAAGGGGTTAAGTTTTTATTAGTACCAGATTGGTCATACTTAACATGGGATACAGCCTTACTTGCTTTAGGCCAAGCTTTCTTCTCTTTAAGTGTAGGTATTTCTGGAATGATTACTTATGCATCTTATTTACCAAAGGAAACCAACTTAAGTTCATCCGCGTTAAGTGTGTCTCTATTGAACATAGGGATATCTATTATGGCGGGTCTTGTTATTTTCCCTGCAGTATTTGCATTAGGATTTTCACCAGATGCTGGACCTGGTCTAGCGTTTATCATTATCCCTGCAGTATTTGATCAAATCATTTTCGGTCAATTTTTCTTGATTTTATTCTTTATACTCCTATTGTTTGCAACGCTTACTTCTTCCATCAGTATGTTAGAAATAGTTGTATCAATTGGCATTAAGTCTAAATATGATAGAAGGAAACGGGCTGCTTGGAAATACGGATTCCTAATTTTCTTATTAGGGATTCCTAGCGCCTTATCTTTTGGAATACTATCTGAAGTTCACATTCTAGGTATGTCGTTTTTCGATTTTGCCGACTTTTTAACAAGTAGCATTGGATTACCGCTCGGAGCTTTATTCATATCTTTGTTTGCTGGTTTCCATTTTTCTAAGTCCATGCTCATTCATGAACTTAGAGTGAATGACTTTTTGTTGAATTCTTGGTATATAATTGTCCGTTTTGCTGCCCCACTTGCTATCCTTGTCGTTTTTGTGCAAGGAGCCATGAAGTTATTAATGTAAAAAATGTACTTTTTCAGACATTAATATCAAAAGTTCTAAGAAATATTATGTTATAATATAATAATTAAGACAGGGGTGGATGAATCATGAATAAAGAATTACATGAACAATTACGTCAACTAAGAGAAGAACGTAACATTACGCTAGAAACTCTTGCTTTAAAAACAAGAATTGGTACGGGGAAGCTAGAAGCATATGAATCAGGCGCAGAAAAGCCATCAGTGCAAACAATCTTGAGATTGTCAAATGCACTTGAAGTTCCTGCTTCTAACTTATTAGACGGTCTACAAGAAGCTTAATCATCATAAGAAAAAAGCTTTCGGCTTAATAACCGAAAGCTTTTTCACATTAAATAATACATTTCATTTCGTACTTTAAAGCAATCAGCTTGTAAGATATATCTACGCACTTTTCTAAAGGAATCCATTCTTCAAAAGAATGTTCATATATTTCTTGAATTCGCTTCGCTAATTCAGATGGATGATCTATATCTTGTAAGAACGCGACTACGTCTGCCGTTTCCGTTTCATAGGCATTTTCTCCAATTTGGAAGGGATCCCATTGTTGTAATGTCCATACTGCTTTTCTATTCATTTCTATTGTGTCCATATAGTTTCACCTTACTAGTTTTATTAGATAGGGTTATAATAACATAATAAATACAAATTGAAAGGGGAAATTACTTTGTCAATCTTTTCTACTGTTTTTAACCGTCGAAATACATATTCTGCAAAATGGGATATGTTAGAGGAGGTATATTCTATTAATGATGCATCTGAAGTACTCCCTATGTGGGTTGCGGATATGGATTTCGCCATCCCCTCTGTTATTATTGATGCATTACATAAACGCATGGAGCATCCATTATTTGGTTACTCAATGGCACCCGAAGATACAAAAACATCACTTACTAACTGGGTTGGAGAAAAACATCAGCTTACCATTGAAAATGAGTGGATCATGTTTCGTCAAGGAGTTATACCAGCCATAGCTGATGCTATCGAAGCCTTCACTGAAATAGGAGACAAAATACTTATCCATACACCTGTCTACCCTCCATTTACGAGTATACCGACAAATTTGGATAGAAAAGTGGTCACTAGTCAGTTAATAGAAAAGAATAATTCGTATGAGATGGACTGGGATTCCTTTGAAGATTGTTTAAAGAATGGTGTGAAAGCTTTTATATTATGTAATCCTCATAATCCGGGTGGAAAAGTATGGGACAATGAGGATTTAACTAAAATGGCTGCACTTTGTCAGCGGTATAATGTATTAGTTTTGTCGGATGAAATTCATTCCGATCTGATTTTTGAACCAAATAAGCATATACCTATGCTTAATGTAGCTGAAGATCCAAATAACGTTATTACTTTTTTTGCTCCAACTAAAACGTTTAATCTTGCGGGTATCCAAGCTGCCGCTATGGTTGTTCCCGATGAACAAAAACGGAAAAAGTTAGAAAAACTTGCGATGAGCCGTGGATATATGGGGTTAAATATATTTTCACTTACAGCGCTTCAAACTGCTTACGAACAAGGCGCTCCATGGCTGGAAGAATTACTAGAAGTGCTTACGGTAAATATAGATTACGTGGTACAGCATCTCTCAAAATTAGACGGCATAAAAGTTTCAAAACCGGAGGGTACATATTTGGTTTGGATTGACTACCGTGGGACAGGCCTTTCTGAAAAAGAAATAATGGATCGTCTATTAACCGTTGGTAAACTGGCTCTTGAACCAGGTACTAAATATGGAAAATCTGGAGAAGGATTCTTACGAATGAATGTAGCATGTCCACTTTCTACTGTTGAAGATGGTGTAGAACGCTTTGTAAAATCACTACAATAATTGGCATTTACAGCCTATTTCTAAAAAACATTAAAAGGCCATCCCTAACGGTTGGCCTTTTAATGTTTTTTTTCTGTATTAATGGTTTATGGTCTATATAATTATCTAAGCTCATCTTTTTTGGCTTGCATAATTTTTTCTTCTAAAATTTTTGCGTTTTCGGCATCTTTTTTAGATTTTTTTTGCAACCATTTAAAAACAAGTACACAAATAGTTACTAAAACAATTAATTCGAGTACGACAGGTATATATTCCGATTTATCTTCTGGAAAATATAAATATAAAAAAGCTAGATGTAAAAACGAAAACATATATACACTCCTCTAATTATTTCTGAACTATTTCGATTGAATCTATTGTAATATCGACTAGAGGTTTGTCCTGAGCACCTTTCTCAACCGCTGCCATTTGGTCCACTATTTCCAGACCTTCAATGACCTGACCAAACACAGTATGTTTTTGGTCAAGATGTGGAGTTCCACCTGACTCCTCATATGCTTCTGCAATTTCTTTCGGCCATCCGCCATCAATCATTTGTTGGGCTGTTGCAGGTGGTTCAGAAGCTTGAACGATGAAAAATTGACTTCCATTTGTATTTGGTCCTGCATTTGCCATAGAAAGAGCTCCTCTTAGATTAAAGAGATTCATCGAGAACTCATCTTCAAACTCTGCTCCGTAAATACTTTCTCCCCCCATGCCTGTACCAGTGGGGTCTCCACCTTGAATCATGAAATCTTGAATAACACGGTGGAATATCAATCCATCATAATAACCGTTTTCTACATGTGTTAAGAAATTCTCCACTGTTTTTGGTGCGAGTTCTGGGAATAATTTAATCTTAATCGGCCCCATTGAAGTATTCATAGTTACTAGTGCTTCATTTGAAGCAACCTCTTTAGAAAGTTGTGGATACATGATTATCTCTCCTTTTTGTTGGGAATCAGAATTAACAGTAGCATTTTCTTTGTCTGCCACCTCTTTTAGTGCAATGGAATCATCTGTTCCACAGCCACCTAAAAAGTAAATAGATATTGCTATTCCTATCATTAATAATATTTTTTTCATGAATCTTTCACCCCAAATTAGTTTAACATAAGAATACATCATAATTCAGTGACAAAGTATCTAACTTTCTTCGACACACTAAATGTTCTATAATAGTAATAGTACAAGCTAAGAAAACAATAGAGGGAAGGGATTTCAGTGAGCGTACAAAAACGCAATTTTACGATCATGTGGTTTTCAATCTTTCTAGTTTCTGCCACTATGACAATGATTATGCCGTTCTTATCCTTATATATAAATACCATGGGTGATTTTTCAGAAGCGTATGTACAAAAATGGTCGGGACTCGTATTCGGCGCTACATTTGTTTCTGCATTTTTAATGTCACCTATCTGGGGAAGAATAGCTGATAAATATGGATATAAACCTATCTTAATCATCAATGGGTTTGGTATTGCAATTAGTGTTTTGTTAATGGGGTTTGTTAACTCTGTAGAAGCCTTCTTTGTCCTACGTTTGTTCATGGGAATTGTCACCGGATTTATCCCTACCTCTTTAGCCTTTATAAGCTCTCAAACTCCAAAGAAAATAGCTGGAAAAACAATGGGTACTTTGCAAATGGGTAGTGTTTCTGGTACATTATTTGGCCCTATTATAGGTGGGTTACTAGCAGATACATTCGGTTTTCAATACACATTTATGATTACTGCAACAGCTGTCTCTATTGCGGCTTTAATCGTTCTTTTTGGAATACATGAAATTCGCAAAGAGAAAAAAGAAGGAGATCATGAATATTCCAGAAAAACTGTTATCTCCAGTATATTTCACCACCGTCTCGTGCTAAATGTTCTAATGATAACTTCCTTAATACAAATTGGACTTTTTAGTATTCAACCACTTTTATCTTTATATGTTTCTCAATTAACGAACTCGAAAGAAGTTGCCCTTCTTGCAGGTATTACCTTTAGTGCTACCGGAGTAGGAAGTCTACTGTTTGCTAGAACTTGGGGAAAACTAGGAGATTCTATTGGATATGAAAAAATATTATCCTTTCTTCTAATTATAGCCTTTGTTTTTATCGTGCCTCAGGCATTCGTCACCGAATTATGGCAACTGATAATACTTCGTTTCTTGTTCGGTATTGCATCTGGTGGATTAATACCAATTACTACCGCTTTAATACGAAGAGAAGCCCCTATCGAGGTTCAAGGTGAACTAATGGGATATAATACAAGTTTCCGTTTTTTAGGTAATATAATTGGACCAATGTTTGGAGGATTTATCAGTGGTTACATCGGTATTTCATCAGTCTTTTTTGTTACTGGTGCGTTGTTCTTAATAGCATTCGTTATTATATACTACGCTAGAAAAAAACCTCGAATAGATTTTGAGGATGTGTTAATAGAGGAAGAAATGCATGCGAAATTAACTTAAAGATAGCACACTTTCCATATCGAAAGTGTGCTATTCTTTTTATTAGAAAAGAGAATATATGCTTTGACATATTATCTGTCCAGATCCAGCGCCTTACCTATCGAGTCGTTACAAAATGTTTTTATTTTACGACGCCCTTCTCGCAGAAGTACCTCGATGTCGTAAATTTAAATTGACATACCCTAGCTCTTTCCATGGGAGACATGGGTGTTTGCGCTTTAGTTATTAGATTATTAGAATTGGAGTGCAAG
>JGI24024J18818_10001168_pt1 | contig 10701 bp, 7 predicted proteins | sample Cruoilmetagenom2_FD_18818 | JGI IMG/M metagenome (IMG submission 18818) | reverse complement strand
CCTTGGCCATGCGTTTGCTGTGGTAGTAAATCCGTTTAAGCTTTTCAATTATATCTACCTCCACGCTGTAGGCCTCGAATTTTCCTGAATCTTCACAAACAAGGCGCTGGGTCTGATGCAATTCGGCTTGATCTATCAGGCGATTCATATCCTCTTTCATGGTGATGACTCTTGCGGCCAAATCGTGCTCATCTTCCACAACCGCCCTCACCGCTGCTTTTAGCGCATCAGACACAACCATATGGAGGGTGTTTATCACCTTCTGGGTCGCTTCGCTTATCTTGAATCCTTTCTCGATCCTTCTGAGTCCCAGTTCCACCATATTAATTTCGATCAGGTCGCCGATGTGATCCAGATCATTGATCGCCTCCATGAGTTTTATCATTTTGTTGGTTTGGTATTCATTCAATTTCAGCTGACTGATTCTTGCCAAATAAGTGGAAAGATGTTTGTGCAAAACATCGACCTCCTCATACATCTCCCGCACTTTCAGCAGCGATTCCTTGTTCCCGGTCAATACGGCCGGCATCATGGCGATATTCATCAAGTCCACCCTCTTTCCCATCCGATCGATTTCATGACGGGCGGCATCCAGCGCCAGACTGGGCGTATTAAACAGCATTTCATTCAAATATTTTGGTTGGAGTTCTTCAACCTCTTCGACGGGCTTATCCGGAACTATCCGGTAAACAAGCCGGGCAAATTGGGAGATGAATGGAAGAAAAAGAATGCCTATGCCTATATTGAACAATGTGTGGGCATTGGCCACCTGGCGCGGCAGCACCGAGGCTGCAGCTTCCAGACCGGTAAGACCTTCTGCCGGGGATGGAGAGATATAAATGATGAACTTTGCAAACGGCCCAATAAGAGGCAACATAATCAGGACACCCACGACTTTGAACAGCACGTGAGTCGTCGCCACCCGGACCGCCTCGCGAGGTTTACCGAGCGCGGCAATACCTGCCGTCACACACGTTCCGATATTGGCGCCAAGCGCCAGCGCGATTCCAGCATTCAGGGTGATCAATCCCTGCATTGCCAATACGATCACCACTCCCATGGTTGCAGAACTCGATTGAACCAAGGCCGTAAAAAATGCAGATATCAGAATACCCAAAATCGGATTGGACATGTTGGCCATTAGGTCAATAAATGGCTGATAAGTTCTTAGGGGATCCATGGCATCTTTCATCACGCCCATACCAAAAAAGATCATTCCCAGTCCCATGACCATATAACCGTATTGTTGGATTTTTTCTTTTTTGGCGATAAATAACATCCCAAAACCGACCGCCACCAGCAGCAAGGCATACTTGGTCACCTTAAAAGCGACGATCTGGGCCGTGATGGTGGTGCCGATATCCGCGCCTAAAATCACGCCGATGGTTTGAGAGAGTGACATCAAACCGGCGGTCACAAAACCGACCAGCATGACGGTGGTGACCGAACTGGACTGAATAACGGCCGTTACAATGGCCCCGGTTATGAGCCCCATAATACGGTTGCTCGATAACATCGCCAGGATATCCTTCATTTTTTCCCCGGCCACGTTCTTTAAAGCGTCACTCATTTTGTCCATCCCAAAGAGAAACAGGGCCAAGCCCCCTAGCAGCCCGGTAGCCAGGAAAAACCAACTGATTTCACCTGTCTTTGAATCGCCTCCTGCCAGTGCGGATAAGGGAGAGAACAATAAATAAATACACAATCCGATCAATCCCAATTCTAATGTCCGACGAGAATAGATTGGTTTCATTTGGCATCTCATGTGACGCCTCCTTAGATATTAAAGGATGAGGATGAAAATCTCATCCATAAGGAAAATTATTTTTCTTCTTCCCTTGAGGATTTAACGACCGTTACCGGTATGGGTGACAGTCGCACGACCTGTTCGGCCTTTGAACCTATCAGTAAGTTAGATAGCCCGGTGCGTCCATGACTTCCGATGATAATCATCCTNGCCTGTTTTTTCTCGGCGATTTCCACAATCCTGGTTACCGGTGTACCGACCACTAAAATCGGGATGGCTTTTTTAATCGGTGTGTTATCTGGATGAAGNTTTCGTATTTTTATAAGAAATTCATCCATCATTTCTTCTGCGGCTTCTTCCATGTTTCTAAGAAATTTTTTCTTTTTCCCTTTATGAGCATAAAANCCCGGAGCTTCNANCGGATCATGGATGACATGGAGCACCAGAAGCTGGGCCTCTAGTTTTTCTGCCAGCTCACTGGCAAAAAGCAGGGCTTCTTCCGAGAAAGGGGTAAAGTCTACCGGAACCAATAGTCGGTTATTATCCTTTTTTTTAGCCATATTCCCTCCTCCGAAAATTTAAGGCGCGTTAGACCTCATTAAGGTTTTTGGTCTACTTAACATTCAATCGCCCATGCTCATCTTCATTATGAAATGCTGAGGCTTTTTTATTCATAAACACCGTAAAAGAAATGGGAGTTTTTTGTCAAGCTGAAAATATATAACGTTTGACACAGAATTGCGTTTTCTTTATCATTTGGGATGTGTTTGACGGTTTTGAAAAAAAGTAAAAAATCGGCTTTGTACGAATTCCTTATATTTTTTAAGCGAACCCTAAGGCCCTAACTCTAGGAGTTGATGATTATGAAGGTTAAAAAGTTATTGGATAAGCTAAAGAAAGATGTGATTACTATCTCCCCGGATGCCACGGTCTACGATGCCTTAAAACTAATGACGGAAAAAAAGATCGACATCCTGGTGGTGGTTGAGAAGGAAAAGATGGAGGGCGTCTTATCCAGGCGGGACTTCACCCGCAAAATGATCCTGAAAAAGAAGAAATCAAAAAAAACACGGGTAGGGGATATCATGACCTCAAAAGTGATTCAGGCCACCCCCAACCAGAAAGTGGACAAGTGCCTCTCTTTGATGACGAAAAACCGCTTCAGCCATATTCCGGTATTGGATAAAGATCGGCTGGTCGGAATTCTGTCCATGGAGGATATAAAAAGCATATTATAATAACGAGCTGATTTCAAAACGTTCAAGTATGCTCAAGATCAAAGAAGGTTAAGAATCTAACAGGCGTAGTGATTGGGAAAAACCGGAATTTTATATAAGATCGGCGATCTCTCTGAACAATTTAATTAAATTATCCGTAGTGTGATGAAAAATGCCGTTGGCCACAAAAGAAGCTAAGGCGCTATGCCACATCAAAGGTATCAGTTTTCCGCACGGGGAACAGTTTCGGCGGATCATTATTACCGGGCCTCCCGGCAGCGGGAAATCCAACCTTATCCGAAAACTGGGCGGTTGGCCAATAGAAGGCTATCTTGATTTGGCTCAAAAAAATTGGTGGCGCAGCTCCATCCTTAGCTTTCGTCCCAGGGAAGTCCATTTTGGTTTTCCGTTCCAGGGACACAAGGTAAGTCGCGCAGTCTATGAACAGGAGTGGCTTGAACGTCCCACGCCGGTAAACCTGGGCGGTATTCAAATCCCACCGGAAAAACGATGGTTTCTGGGCACCGAATGGAAGAATAGATATACCTTTTACTTCCAGCTGCCACCCCCTCGTATGACCTATGTGGCCCGCTCACTACGGGCGAGACTCGGTAGTCACCACGTGGATGAACTGTTAACCCAGGAACTTGTGGAAAAACAGATCACGGCATATGAGATATTGGCCCGGCATTTCCATTGTCATGGTCTGAAGGTATATATACGCAACAGCTTCGAGGGCACCCCCCGGCGTATCGTGAATAATGAAGCTATGATGACCGATAGAACTCTGCCTTAAGCAAGTTAGCGTCCTGCGGGCGGAATTTTAGTCAGGATAAACAGGGTAACCGTTTGGGGGACCCGGATAGAATAAAATACACAATCTTACTTGTCTTTTTGCCCGTGTTCTGCGTTGCATCAGAGGTTACAACCAAAAAGGTTGCGCCCCCTGACGCGCCTTGAACACGAACAAAAATCCGGCGTCATCTCTGTGTATTTTATTCTTTCCGGATCCTAACGTATTCTTAGCATCCATCCCTTGAATGGGAACGGATGGAGGGGAGCATAAACATGGTTCGTTTCTTTAATAACCTGCGCATTGGCGAAAAAATCGGTCTTAGTTTCGGCTTGGTAGGCTTATTGTTTCTGGGGGTAATCTGGCAGTATCAGATGACCTTGAAACAGTCCCTTTCCGACTATCAAAGACTTTTGGATGTTTTTGAAGCCAAGAAGAGTCTCGCTTTGAATATCGAACGCTTTATGTTGGAGGCTCGCCGAGCGGAAAACGATTTTCTGATCCATAGAAAAGAGGCAGCCGTCGGCAGGGTCACGCAGTATGTCGGCCGGGTCCGGGAAGAAGCAGCCAAATTAAAGAAAATCGACGCCGAAGCCCTGGCCGTTGGGGAACAGATCTCCAAATTCATGAAGACTTACCATACCCGTTTCGAGGCCGTTGCGGTGGCCTGGCGAGAAAAAGGGTTGGACCATAACTCCGGTTTGCAGGGAAGATTTCGAGACCGGGCCCATGATCTGGAAGATTTGCTCAAGACCCAAAATGTGCCCGACCTTGAAAACAATATCCTTCAACTCCGGCGGCGGGAAAAAGATTATCTGTTACGCCATGATACACAGTATGTAGACATGGTTAAAGAGCTGGTTCAAACCCTCCGGTCCCAAGTGGCTCAGTCCGCTATCGCAGCCGGAAACAAACAGAAGCTATATGTGCTTTTGGACAGCTACCAGAGTGATTTTCTCGCACTGGTAGCGCAAAACGATATCATCAACCGCCTTGCCGTGGAAATGAACGATGCCGCCGATAAAATTACACAGATGGTGGAACATAATGTGGAAGCGGCGGATCAGACCGTGCGGGAAACAACCCAGGCCATTACCGCAGACTCACAAGCCAATTCCAACTGGATGCTGCTGATTGTGTTTGTGGCGTTGCTGCTGGGCGTGTCCTTTGCCACATATATCACCCGATACATCACCCGCTCATTGCATAGGATCGGGACGGTGCTTAGCAGAATGGCCCATTCCGATCCCACGGACCGTGTGCCTGTCACCGGGGGACGGGATGAGCTCGATGCCATGGGCTCCGCCGTGAACACCATGAGTGATCACATGGAACGGTTAATTGCGTGGTCCATGGCCACCATCAGAGAAGATGAATCCCACTTGCGCAGTATTGTATACAGCATCCCGCCGGGCCTTTTTATCGCCGATAGGGACGGTATTGTTGAAACCCTTAATCCCGAGTTGGCAAGCATGTTCGGATATTCACCTTCAGAATTGATAGGGCAACCGTTTAGCAAACTGTTCACCACAAAAAATGGCCCTGATGAATGCCAATCTTTGCTGGATCTAATGGAATCCCAAAGCATGCCGGGATTGGGTGTCAAAAAAGAGATGACCGGGTGGTCCCAAGATGGTCGCAAAATACACTGCTCTCTTATGATCGGTACTGTGGGGCAAGGTAAAGAACGACGTTATGCCGGGCTGGTTCTGGATATTACCTTATGCCGGGAGACGGAAGCGAATTGGCACCAGGCCATGGATGAAAGGCAGGAACTCCTGACACTCATGAGTCATGAGATTTACACCCTCATGGACAGCATCGTCGGTATGGTCGATGATCTTGCCGAAACGGATCGCGCCGGCAAAAGGCGGAGTTACGCCAAGATAATGAAACAATCCGGGCAATGGGTACTTGATATTGTAGACGTCATCCTGGGCCACTCCAAGGTGCACACCCAATGGTTGGAGCTTAATGAAGCCGATTTTGATCTCCACCTTCTCATAGATAATCTATCGGTTTTTTTCAGCAATTTTGCACGCATAAAGGGCATTGAATACCGAGTGCGGCGCCATAAAGACCTGCCGGATACCGTATACGGGGATTCCGGCAATTTGAACCGAATTCTGATGAATCTGCTTTCCAATGCCGTTAAATTTACCAAATCCGGTGAGATCGGTCTCTCCATTGACCTGGCTTCTGAAGACCCATACGGATACCGGATTCGCTTTCGGATACAGGATACCGGTGTCGGCATCGATTCCTTCAAAATAAAACACCTGTTTGAACAAATCAGTCCAACGGATGAATCCGACACATTTGAATATAAAAGACCGATCCAGGGGTTTGTCATTACCAATCATTTGGTCGGGCTGTTGGATGGCACTATCACCGTGTCCAGTAAACCGGGAGAAGGCTCGACCTTCACCGTGAACATTCCCATGAAAAAAGCGACAATTGCCCGGGTCCATGAATAAATCAACCATTTTGAACTTAGGGGTTTCGCCCAATTGGAATAGTTGAATAATGGGTTTTCTAAAAAAGGCAAAACGTCTTTTCACCCCCTCAACGAAGTATGAGCAGGTGGAAATCAGCGAGCCGCGGCGTATCAAGGGAGAAGGTATCCGGGTGCCGTTTAAGGGGTTTCCGCTTCAGATAAGCCTGGGATCCGACGATAACAAGCTGCACCTTTTTCCGGAATGTCCCCTCAAATCGTCACGGAAAGAATTCCCCCCCAGCTTTATCCTGTTTAACCCCGAACATTTTTATTCCCGGATCAGCGGCTTTATCCGGTTGGAGCGAGGTAAAAAACTGATTATAGGCAGGAGTGATCCTGAACAGACAGCGATTCTTTCGTATTCAGATAGGGTTAACAACCGCCATCTGGCCGTTACCCATCTGGGTGATGCCCTTATTTTCAAGGATCTTCATTCCGACGCGGGTACGACCCTATCCGTTTTAAAGGATCCCGATCAGATCGAGCGGCTCACCCGCCGGCGGCAGAAAAAACTTTATCGTTTCCGGGAAATTTTTGGTGGCCCGATTCAAATCTTGCCCTTATTAGAGGCCCAATCTGATCTGGAAAAAGTCAACCAGATCATGGCTGAGGAGGCCCACCGTTCTAGAAATTCCCAAGGTCAGCCGGGCGCAGTAGTAAGACTTCCTGATGAAATAACCCCGATTCTCATGGGCGACCTCCATGCCCAGCTCGACAACCTGATTAATGTGCTTTGCGAAAACCGGTTTTTGGAGAGCCTTGAAAATGGTACCGCCTGTTTGATCATGCTCGGGGATATCGTCCATTCGGAGATAGATGATCAAATGGAGGATATGACCGACTCAATGCTCATGATGGATTTCATTTTCAAGTTGAAAATCAGATTCCCGAGCCAGATATTTCATATCCGCGGCAACCACGATAGTTTTGCTCCGGATGTTGCAAAAGGGGGTATTCCCCAGGGACTCTTGTGGGAAAAGCGTCTTGTGGACGAACGGGGGGCGCGATACAAGCAGGAGATGGATCTGTATTATGACCAATTACCCTATGTGGTCCTCGCCAAAGACTTTTTGGCCTGTCATGCCTCTCCCCCATCCCGCAAGGTTAACCTTGAAATGCTGATCAACACCACCGAAAATCAGGGTCTGATGGAACAATTAATTCATAATCGGATTAAACGGCCCAGTTATCCCGGTGGATATACGCCCAGGGACGTGAAACGGTTTCGCAGTGGGCTGGGTCTTGAATCGAACTTTCCCTTTATCGTCGCTCACAATCCCCTCACCGAAACAGAAACCCTATGGTTGAATGTCGGTAATATTGAGAACCACCATATCGTATACAGCGCAAACCTTCACTCCATCGGCGTATTTACCCGTATTGGCGATGGGATGATCCCGTTATCATATAACACTGAGCCCTTATTAGAAGCTATCAATGCCCTTCCTGAGATGATGGAAAACGACCAGTAGATTCTAAGTAAATATGCCTTTGAGGGTGAAATAGAAAAACATCGCCATGATGCCGCCGGCGGGAAGGGTGACTATCCAGGAGATAATAATATTTAAGACTACCCGCAAATCCAATGCACCAATGCCCCGGGCCAAACCGACTCCCAAGACCGCCCCGACCAGAATGTGGGTGGTGGAGACCGGCAAGCCGGTGCGGGAGGCAATGACAACCGTCGAGGCTGCCGCAAGTTCAGCGCAGAAACCGCGAGAGGGGGTCAGCTCGGTAATCTTCTTTCCCACGGTAAGCATCACTCGGTAGCCGAGTGTAATAAGGCCCAACACAATTCCACCACCACCAAGCAAAAGGATCCAGATCGGCATCGGGGCTTTCTGAAGAACCTCGCCGCCGGAACTAACGATGCTTACTACCGCGGCCAGTGGACCGATGCCATTAGCAACATCGTTGGAGCCGTGGGCAAAGGCCATGGAGCAGGCGGTAAATAACATCATCGGTGTAAACACCTTTTCAACGCTGGCAAATTGAAACGCCTGATCGCCATCTTCATCTTCTTGAACTCTTCTGACGAATAGCCACCCGATAAAACCGGTAAAAGCCCCGAAACATATGGCCACGATAATGCTTTCCCCGATCGACAGGTCCAGTTTCAGGTGTTTTAATCCCTTAAACATGGTGACAAGGGAAATGATAAACCCCACGAAAAATACGTAAACAGGTGCATATTTTTTTGCGTTTTTTAACGGCGCCTCCGTGTCCAAAATAAACTTTCGTGTACTCATCACCAGAAGAAAACTAATGGTTCCCCCTACTGCCGGAGATATGACCCAACTTACCACAACCTTAATGATTTTGTCCCACTTGACCGCTTCGGGGCCGATACCCACAATGGCAAATCCGACGAGAGCACCCACAATGGAGTGAGTTGTGGAAACCGGCCAACCTTTAGAGGAAGCAATCATTAACCAAACGGCAGCCGCTAGAAGCGCGGAGAGCATCCCGAAGACCAGAATTTCGGGGTTGTTAACGATAGGAGTAGGATCGATGATCCCTTTACGAATCGTTTTGGTCACATGTCCTCCCGCCAACACCGCACCGAGGAATTCAAAAACAATGGCGATCCCGATGGCTTGTTTGACCGTCACGGCACCGGCGCCCACAGAGGTGCCCATGGCATTGGCCAAATCGTTGGCTCCCACGCCCCAGGTCATGAAAAGCCCGAAGATCATCGCCATGATGACCATGGCCGTTCCATAGGTTGCAATGATTTCCATTTCCTTTTCCTTTTCTTTAGGGTTCGATCAATAATGCCAATTTATTTTTGAACGAGCCCCTACTGCGCGATGAACAGCGTTAAACGGTCACCCATATTTTCGGCATGATTGGAAATTTCACCGATCAATTCGATCAATTTATACCAGAACATCACCGACACTGGGTTCAACCGGTCTTCAACGGAAAAGAGTGTGCGGTTAAGATCTCTAACTAAAAAATCGATGTTATGTTCGCTGCGCTTCACGTTTGTGATCATTTCAGAAACAAGACCAGATTGTTTGCCGCCAAAGCCAACGGCTAACAGTTCATCCAGGTGTTCAATCATTGCTGCTGCCTGGGAACAAATGTCTACTGTGTGCCGAACCAGTTTAAGGAGAAGTTCTTTAATCGCATCGGGAACTTCCATGTCACGCTGGGTTACGATTTGGCCAATTTTTTCCACCGTATCTGCAATGGCATCTTGCTGCTGGATGAGGGACAACAGGTCTCTGCGGGCGACCGCCAATAATACTCTTTTCGGCATATGAAGGCGAAACTCATTTTTAATCTGATCGGCCTCGCTTTCCAGCTCTCCAATTTTTTCGGCCAGGGTGTTAACCTGCTCCCGGTCCTTTTTTATCATTACATTAAACAAGGGTTGCATCTCTGCCACACAGCGTGAAACGACCCGCATATGCTTCTGGACCGGTTTGAAAGGGGATTGCCGCATCAAACTGGCAAATGGACTGGTTGTTTTCATGGCATACCATCCTCCTTATTCATGGTATTTTTACATGGTATAAAAGCATCATTTTTTTTAATGGGTCGAAAGAGAGGATTTTTATTTCCACCCATCCCTCTTTCTACCGTTCATACGGTCCAATTATTGAGGAGTAGGCCTGGTATGTCAAATAAAAAATAAGCAACTCAATGTTTTGACAAAGACAGGCCTAATGCTATTGGCTTGATAAAATCAAAGAAAACAGAGATGATTTCTTCGTCTTGCAAGTTATAGTGCGATTTAGACCCTCGGGGCTTGGACTCTTTACTTTTACTTTGTGCAAGTTGGAAATGATCCACCCGGCCGGATGGTGTCTACAACAAAAAAGTAGGGCGCCAGCACAAGCAGAAACCAGAAAAATGAAATGAGTGTATTGATCGCGTCACAGACGGAGTTGTTGGTTACGGGCCAAAAATACTTGTCGTGGAATTTAAGGAAGGGATAATCTTTTTTTTTTACAGAGGTCCGGAACAACACATCGAAGAAATAAAACATCTGCCAGGAGTTTTGACGGATATAGCGTCCGATGTAAAACCAGGCGCGGATGCTTCCAGAAAAGCCCAGATCATACACAAACATTTTGATGGCCGCTCCAAAATAGGGTTTTAACAGCAGATACCCGGTTTCACCCTGGCTGGCGTAGATGGCTCTTGCTCTTTCAAAATATTCCATGCGACCGGTGCTGTAAAGTGCCATGAGCATGCTCATCAGTATGTACCGGCGGTGNAANCCTTCGGCTTCAAAACGGCGACTGGAAGTGTATAATAGCCCGGGCAGGGTGATCCAAGTGCCTCGGGTCCTGATTTTTTCAGCAAATTTCTGATCTTCTAAAAAATGCTGGCTCTCATCAAAACCGCCCAGGTCTTTAAAGAAAGAACGCTTCAATAGAAAGCCCTGGTCTCCGTTGGTGGTATTTACCCTGTTGAAATGCGTTTTGCCTTCGGT
>JGI24024J18818_10001166_pt1 | contig 10704 bp, 13 predicted proteins | sample Cruoilmetagenom2_FD_18818 | JGI IMG/M metagenome (IMG submission 18818) | reverse complement strand
ATGGTCTTTGCAGAAGAGATCAATGAAGAGAACATTGCCATAGAATATACAAAGAATATATCCACTCCCAAAGAGGAGCAAAAAAAGTTTTGTATCTCTGATGAAGATGTTCTGCTTTTAGCAGAGTATGCTATTAAGATAGAAGAACACTACTCTAAACAGGCAGGTTACGATAAACCTATGGATATGGAGTGGGCAAAAGATGGTCTAGATGGTCAACTCTATATCGTACAGGCACGACCGGAAACAGTTGAATCCAGAAAAGAAGTAAATACTCTGGAAATGTATAGTCTTAATGAACGAAGTAGAGTGCTGTTGGAAGGTCGAGCGGTAGGAACAAAGATCGGTTCTGGGAAAGTACGCAAGATTACAGATGCAAGCAGACTTGATGAATTTGAGGCTGGAGATATACTTGTAGCTGAGACTACCAGCCCTGACTGGGAACCAGTTATGAAGATAGCCTCTGCCATAGTCACAAACAGTGGAGGGAGAACCTGTCATGCTGCTATCGTCTCTAGAGAACTGGGTATTCCTGCTATTGTAGGTGCCCAAAATGCTTCAGAAGTCTTAGAAGACGGGCAGGAAGTCACAGTGAGCTGTGCAGACGGTGAAACGGGTTTTGTATATGAGGGAGATCTTGATTTTGAGATCAGAAAAACAGATCTTAGCACCATACCAACAACAAAAACACAGATCATGATGAACCTTGGTAATCCTGAGCTTGCTTTTTCTCTAGCTTCTCTTCCTGTGGATGGCATAGGTTTGGCACGGATGGAATTTATTATCAGCAGTTCCATCAAAGCACATCCTATGGCACTTATACACCCTGAAAAACTCGATGAGACTACACGACAAAAGATTACCGTACTCACCAGTACCTATGAAAATCATGAAACTTTTTTCATAAAAACACTCTCTGAGGGTGTTGCCAGTATCGCAGCAGCAGTCTATCCAAAACCATGTGTTGTGAGAATGAGTGACTTTAAAACCAACGAATATGCCACACTGCTCGGAGGGAAGTTTTTTGAAGCGCATGAAGCCAATCCTATGATAGGTTTTCGCGGAGCAGCACGTTATTCGCATCCAAGCTATGAAGAGGGCTTTGCTTTGGAGTGTGCAGCAATGAAACGTGTCAGAGATGAGATGGGTTTTGATAATGTCATTTTGATGATACCATTTTGCCGTAGAGTAGAAGAGGGGCAAAAGGTACTTGAAACAATGGCCAAATATGGTCTTGAACGTGGAAAAAATGGATTAAAAATTTATGTTATGTGCGAGATACCAAATAATGTCATACTGATAGATGTGTTTTGTGAACTTTTTGATGGCATAAGCATTGGTTCAAATGACTTGACACAACTTACACTGGGAGTTGATCGTGACTCTGAGATAGTGGCGTTTGATTATGATGAACGTGACCCTGGAGTAATGAAGATGATAGAAATGGCAGTGGAGGGGGCAAAACGAAACCACCGTCACAGCGGTATCTGCGGACAAGGTCCTTCAGATTACCCTGAGATGGCAGAAGCACTTGTGACTATGGGAATAGATTCGATGAGTCTAAATCCTGATTCTGTACTTATGACCATGGAAAATATCAGTGAGCTTGAAGAAAAGCTCTTTTCTGAAGAGTGATCTTTATCTAGAATGAGTTTTTAAAACTCATTCTGCACATTTGATCTTTTTTGCTTTTTTTGCTACTTTCTCTTTTTTCTTATAGTCTTTAATGTGTTTTTTGATCTCTTGTTTCAACTCTTTTTTAAGCCTACTGTCCATCTCTTTTTTAATGTACTTTTTGATCTTTTTCTTTTTCATCATTTTAAATCCTTTATGTATTTTAGGCTAACTATTGTTTATAGCACCTTATTATATGATAGGATAAAAAGACTTTAAAATGCATAAAAGCGATTATTGTAGATTACTGTTGACAATCCTTAAATATTGAACTAGAATAAGATATAAGGAGTTAATATGAAAAATAAAATTGAAGAAGTCATAAACCATGTACAAAAGTCAGACAAAGTCTCTGAGGAGAACAAACCATTGATCCTGGAGAAGCTTAATGAGTGGAGAAATGAAGATAATGCTATCAATGATATAGCCATAAGATTTGAAAACTGGTGGATGGAGATGAAACCTATCTTTGATGAACTGGGTTGGAAGTAGTGAATATCTACACCCAGTTTACTTATGAAAAAAAATGGATGAAAACCAGTCAAAAAGATGCACTTCGTATGATAGAGGAAGAGATGCCTGAGACGGATGCAAATGGTACGCTGAAGTACATCTTGGCTGAGATCCAAAAAGGAAAGATCATCACACTGGGTGAATGTCGATTTAAAACATAGAATAAAATTTAGATAATGCTTTTCCTTTTTTACCTTTTGTAAGAGTTAAGGTAACCTCTAATACTAGCCTTGTATAATCTTTTTTAAAATTTAACAGAAGAGAAACGATATGAAACTATATGCTCCATGGGAAAAAGCTTTTAAAAAAGTTTCTACACCATTTGAACATTTCTTGCATGCACAAACCACAACAGGTATGGTCTTGATGTTTATGACTATACTCGCACTGATACTTGCCAACTCACCACTTACTGAAACTTACGCACATTTTTTTCATACAAAAGTAGATTTTGATGTGGGTTCATGGAAACTTTCTTATACCATTCATCACTGGATCAATGATGGTTTGATGGCTATCTTTTTCTTTATTATCGGATTAGAGATAAAAAGAGAGATATTAGTAGGGGAACTTTCAAATATCAAAGTGGCTATTTTACCTATCTTGGCAGCTATTGGTGGTATGTTAATTCCAGCATTGATCTATCTTAGTATTACCACAAATACTCCAGGGGCTGGTGGTTGGGGTATTCCTATGGCTACAGATATTGCTTTTGCGATTTCTGCTTTGGTACTCTTAGGTAAGCGTGTACCTCCTGCATTGGTTACATTTTTAGTTGCACTTGCTATTGTAGATGACTTGGGTGCGGTTTTGGTGATAGCACTTTTTTATACAGAGCAGATACATATGCTTCCCTTGGCTTTGGCTGGGGGTTCTTTTTTAATTATGGTTGCATTTAACCGTTTTGGTATTCACCTAATATTGCCTTACTTTATAGTAGGACTTTTTATGTGGTTTTTCATGCTTGAATCGGGTGTGCATGCGACTATCGCAGGAGTTATCGCTGCTTTAGCCATACCCTCTAAACCCAAACGTGTCCCTGGGGATTTTAGAGCGGATGCAAAGGTTTTACTAGATGAGTATGACAGCTACCCTATAGATGACAAGGATGGTATGAGTGAAAGACAAAAAGCCATCCTTCTAAAGCTACAAGATAATATAAACGACATAGGTACACCAGCTGCGAGACTGGAGAAGGACTTACACCTACCAGTGGCACTTATAGTCATCCCTCTCTTTGCACTGGCAAATGCTGGTATAGCCATAGACTTTAGCTCTATAGGTACAACCATCATGACCCCTGTCTCATTGGGAATTATTGCTGGACTTATATTGGGTAAAGTATTAGGAATCTTTGGTGTAGCTTGGCTGGCCGTCAAACTTAAGATGGCAACACTCCCACAAGGTAGTACCATGAATCAGATCTTTGGTGTGGCATTTCTAGGTGGTATTGGTTTTACGATGTCCATCTTTGTGGCAGACTTGGCGTTTATAAATAGTCCTGAACTGATCTTTCAAGCCAAAGTAGGGATATTGGCAGCCTCGCTCTTTGCAGGGTTGTTTGGATACAGCTGGCTTAGGTTTATAGCGAAATCGGCTAAGTAGGTATTTGCCCAAAAGCTTTCCAAATCTTGCGTCACTTGCATAGAGTGTGAGGCTGAAGACTGATGCTAAAGGTACTCTGAAGTACATCTTGGCTGAGATCCAAAAAGGAAAGACCATCACTCTGGGGGAATGTCATTTTAGAGCACATATCTAAACGAAATAAAACAAATACAGGATATAAAATATAAAATGGATAAATGTTATTGTAAAAGTGGATTGGGTTTTTCTGAGTGTTGTGAACCTATTTTGCGTGTGTTAGAAGTTGCACCTACAGCACTAAGTCTTATGCGTTCTCGTTATTCTGCTTACTGTTTGGGTGATGTGAACTATCTACAAGCCACTACACATGACCACACATGGTCGGATGAAGAACTAAAGTTTATACAAGACTGGGCAGATAACAGCTTTTGGCAGCATTTGGAGATCGTAGATCATTCTGAATATATGGTGGAATTTAAAGCGTACTACATCTTCAAGGGGAAACAGCATATACATCATGAGAAATCTATATTCAAAAAGGTCAATGATATGTGGAAGTATGTAGATGGTGAAATCTATGAAGATAAGGTTACGTTTTTAAGAAATGAAAAGTGTATTTGTGGAAGTGGGGACAAATACAAACGTTGTTGTTTTACAAAGTTAAAGTAATTCAGGGCAATACTTTTTCCTTTATGCACCTGTCATACTCGGTATCAAAAAAGTGTTTTATTTTGTATTGACTCCTATAGCTTAGAATAAAACATGTATCATGAAATTTTTCAATAAGAGCACAATCATACATCTTTTGTTTCGTACAAGATTTTAAAGTCTGCTTTTTGATCTTTTCACTCATATCTCTATCTCCTTTGAGAGAAAAAACATAAGATATAGCAAATATGATAGTTACAATGATCAATGATTGTTTATTCCATTTCATATGTATCCTCTTCAATAAATTTTAACACGCCCTTAGCAACTTTTTCATTATCTAAAATACTCCTATGTCCTAAACCTTCAGACATTACAAGCTTGCCCCATACTACACATCTTACATATCTTTTTAGAGTGTTCTATGCCTACTTCTCTGTCTTTCTTATCATAGAAGAGGAGAAGTAGGGACATGCTTCATTGGAAAAATTTTATTTTACCTTTGTAGTTTTTTTATTTTACTGTTTGTTTCTTTCTCTTTCCCTAATGTTCTTAACAGTATTTAGGCGCTATTGAGTGATTACATAGAGACTACACAGTCAAAAGTATATAATTTTATTATGTAATATTTGTGTAATTGGAGGAAGTTATATGAAGAACTTTTTAGCTGAAGTTTCTGTTCTCTTTACCTATCCTAAAAATCTCATTTTTTTAGCTGCAAGACTGACTATTGCGTATGGCTTTGCCATGCCAGCACTACTCAAGATAAATAATTTTGGAGATACAGTCAAATGGTTTGAAAGTCTTTCCATCCCTTTTCCTTTATTAACATCATATTTGGTTTCTGGCATTGAAGTTATGGGTATTGTACTTCTGATTCTGGGTTTATTTACCCGGTATATCTCTGTATTGCTCTCTTGTGTGATGTTGGGTGCCATACTTTTTGTCCATGCTCCCAATGGATTTTCTGTTGCAAACAACGGATTTGAGATTCCTCTGTATTATCTAATGTTTCTCCTGCTCTTTGCAAGTTTTGGTGCAGGTAAATACAGTTTAGACAGCGTACTGTTTAAGGATGGGAAAGATGAATAAAGAAAATCTGCTTGCACATTTTCCTCTTTTTGCTGCAGACTGGAGTGTGCTGCTTAAACTTTTGATTCTAGTACTCTTTGTGGTTATGATAGCAGTTGCCATTTATGACAGATTTATCCAAAGAGAAAATCAACTTCTTATCAACTACCCGCTCATAGGGCGTATAAGATACCTCTTTTATATGTTGCGAAACCCTATGCGCCAATACTTTGGAGATGAAACCTTTTATGACTCGTTTGAAAAACTAGATTGGATAAACAAGGTAGCAAGAAAAGCAAACCCTTATCTCTCTTTTTCACCTACAAAATCTTATGCCAATCAAAAGACACTTTTTAAACATGCTAACTTTGTTAAAGAGGCAGATGAAGTACAAAAAGATTTTTCTGTACTTTTTGGTAAAAATAGAAAAGAACCTTATGTGAGCAAAAGTATCGTTGGACGCTCAGCTATGAGTGACGGTGCTATTTCACCAGAGGGGACACGGGCGTTTTCCATAGGGGCACATAAAGGTCATTTTCCTATAAATACAGGAGAGGGTGGACTTACTTCAAACTTTTTAGCTACGTTAAATGTAGAAGATTGTCATTGTACTGAGTACTTAGAAATTAAAAAAGGGACGATATTTGCAAAATTAGTTTATAAACTTCTATGTCTTATAACCAATAAAGAAGTTGCGCAACGTGTCCATAGAAAGATGGTTGTAAGACAAAAGGACAGGGGTACTTTTATCTTTGATGATAAAAAACTGGTTTATTTTCGTATAGATTGGAGACAAAAATTAGAGTATTTTCCTAAAAATGTACCCGGTTCTGTGCCGGATATCACTTTTCAGATGGGATCTGGACTGTATGGTGTGAGAGATGCTACCGGTAAGTTTGATGAAGAAAGCTACAAAAAAGTGATCTCTTTTTGCCGTATGACAGAGATAAAACTTGCACAAGGTGCTAAACAGACAGGAGGTAAGCTTCTGGCTGCAAAAGTGAGTGATGACATCGCTTACTACCGTGGTGTACCTGCACATCAGGATCTCATCAGTCCCAATCGTTTTCCTTATGCCCAAGATATGGATACTTTCTTTGATTTTATCTCCAGGCTGCAGGAACTCTCAGGTAAACCTGTAGGATTTAAGATAGTTATCTCGACCAAAGAAGAGTTTGAACTCTATGCCAAAGCCCTTAAAAATAGAAAAGAGGAAGGTAAAAGTATAGCTGACTTTCTTACTGTAGACGGTGGAGATGGTGGCTCTGCCACTGCACCACTGGAAATGATGAGTAAAATAGGGTTACCCATACGAGAAGCTTTGGTTATAGTTAATGATGTTTTAAATGAGTATGGGCTGCGTAAAGAGCTAAAGATCATCGCTGCAGAAAAGGTCCTGACTCCAGATGATGTGGTAGAGCTTTTATGTTATGGTGCTGACTTTATCAACATTGCCAGAGGTTTTATGATCTCTGCAGGTTGTATCCGTGCCAGAGAGTGTTCAGGAGCAGGGGGAAAAAACTGTCCTGTTGGTTTAGCTACCATGGATGAATCAAAACGAAGTAAATATCTCGTTTTGCAAAAAGCCAAACACGTAACCAATTATCATAATGAACTTCTGCATGGTGTACGTTCTTTACTCGCTGTCATGGGCAAAGCAAATATATGTGAGTTAAGTATGGATGATCTTATCTCACATAAATGATGTAGTACAGTAAATGATTTTTTATCAAATTCACACTTAATTAACACTTCTTTGTTATACTATTAGTGTAGATTAGTTATTGAAAAAGCCAAACCTATCGCGAGGTAGGGACGGAAAGCTATGGGTCTTGTAAAAGATCGCCAGGTTGCCAATATCTTTATGATATTTCTCCTTTTTCTTCTAATTACTACTAAATCCAAACTATGCAATGATTTATGCTTTTTGAGACTCCTTCTATTGCATAGTTCGGGTAAAAATTAAAGGATTTTCCATGAACAAAAGTACAAGTGAGAACAACCGTAGAGGTTTCTTATCAAAAATGTTAGTAGCTGGTGCAAGCAGTATAGCACTTTTTTCATCTTCAGCTTATGCAAAAGGTAGCAGAGCGAGTGGTGGTAATACAACACCTAAACTTACAAAAGAGCAAAAAGATGAACTCTTTTTTATCTATCAGGAAGAAAAGCTAGCTAGAGATGTTTACATTACATTAAGTGAAGAATATCCAGAGGAAAACACCTTTGCAAGTATTCAACTCTCTGAGCAAAGACATATCGATGCAGCACAAGGACTTTGTGAAAAATACGGTATTGATATATCAGAAGTAAATGAAGATGAAGTGGGTAATTTTGTACTTCCTGTGCTACAAGGCTATTATGATAATCTTGTTGAACAAGGAATGAAATCTTTATTGGATGCATTAGAAGTTGGTGTATTTATTGAAGAACTTGATATTGGTGATTTAACTCATGCTATAGAGGATCTTGGCATGCCTGCTGATGTAATTAACGTATATGAAAATCTAAGAGAAGGTAGTTATAATCACCTTGAATCATTTCAGGGTGCCATTAAAATAGCATCTTCATAAACGAAACAGAAATATAAAAATGACAAACGAACCTAGTGAAATAGTAAGTCAGTATTATCATGCTCTTTACAGTGGTGATCTGACTATAGTAAAAGATTTGATGACTGAAAAATCGTATATGATGACACTGGAGTCTTTTGGATTAGGCTTGTCTTTTAAAGATGCAGTATTTAAATCACTTCTTAAAGAGATAGAAGAGAATAACTCATCCTTGTTAATAGTGGAAGCCTTACTTTCAGAAGAACTCATCTCCAGAAATAAAGCACCAAAAATTGAGATCATAAAAAGTGAAGCAAATGGTGATGCAAGACAAACTGTACATTATACAGAAGATGAAAAAATGAAAAGACTTTACTTTTCTAAAGAAGAGACTGGTTGGAAGATCAACTACTATGCTGGTCGTAAAGTTGATTGAACAGAGCATGCTAGTGTATTGTCTACTGAAGATATGCAAGATACTGATCTAAAATATAATCAAAAGGAGTATAAATGATGAAAATCTTCTCAATAGCCGTAACTGTTACGGCTATACTATCATCAGGGTATGGTAGCAGCAATAATCAAAGTAAACAGGGGATAACAAAAGCATTTTTTGGAGATAAAGAACTCAATCGAGTTGTAATCGCTAATATAGATGAAATGGAGTATTCAAAACCTGAATATGATGCATTTACAGAACATGAGATCACTTACGCCGTAGATAAAGTCCCAAATAATCCGAAAGCCTATATAAGTAATAGAGGTAGCAATGCGATTGATATTATTAATACAGAATCAAACAAAATTATTAAAACTATAAACACAGTACATTATCCCAGAAGTGCTGATGCGATGAATACCAGTAATCACTTGGCAGAAGTTTCAGGTATGAATAAAGCAATGGCAAGTATCATTGATATAAAGACTGATAAAATCGTAGCAGTGGTTGGACCTAATGTAGAAAAAGATCCTGAGAACCAGCCTGAAAAGGGTGGTTCTCATGCTACAGGACACCCTTATTGGTTAAATGATACAAATTTTATAATTAATGATAGATACAATAAGAAAATTGTTATGTATAGAATGCAAAATAAAGAAGCGATAGAAGTAAATGAAGTAGAGACATTAACATCCGTACATCAACTAATACCTCGAAAAGGTTATCAAGGTCCTGATCATATTTATTATGCTGTAGAAGAAGGATCAAATACTGAGTATCCAAGCATTATTAAACTTAAATTAACAGATGCAGGGCTTAAATTAATAGATAGAGTATTTTTGAAAAAAGAGGGAGTAAATGTACTGGATATGAAGGGGCATCACGGTGATTTTCATCCATCTCAAAAGCTTATTTATGTAGGTTCTGATGAAGGTAATTTATTTATGGTGAACTATGAGACTATGCAGATAATTAAAACTGTACAAGCAGGTAGAGGGGCAGGACATACATTTATGTCACTTGAGAAGGGTATAGCCATTGTTATCAATCACAGTGATGTGTTTGTTAGTATCATTGATTTAGATACAAATCGTAAAATTACTGATACAAAGGTTTCAAATGCTGATGATCTAATAGGTAAAAAAACGCTTCAAGCACATCCTGAGTACTATATTTCAGATAATAAATTTTACATGGCTTTAACTGAAGAAGGAAAGATCATAGAACTTGATCTGAATATATATGAAGTGACAAAAAGTGTGGACTTTGGTGGAAAAATAACTATGGGAGCATTTGTAGAGGGTCATTAACTTGTCCCAAGCTATCTTCTCGTTCCCCATCAAGATAAAATGGGGATGAGGGTAAGTATTATATACATATCTCTTGTTTAAGCTTTTCCTGATTAAGTTTTTTAATGAGTTTGGTTGAGAGTTCACCATAACGCTCTTCATCCAGGTTTAATGAGGCTTGTACTGCACCTGCAGGTAATCCCTCTGCCCATGACTTTAAGAGTTTTAACTCTTTCTTCGTAAGCTTTACCTTCAATACTTCAAGTAATTCTTCTTCATCTTTTAAGGGGTGTACGAGTTTTTTAATATGTTTTTCTATCTCTTGATTTAATGTTGACAATATTTTTCCTTGATTGTAATTGTTATTTTGTAAATTGTAATACTAAAAGGTACCCTAATCCTGCCATGAGGATAGTACCAAAAACGTTGAGTGCCATATTGGCAAAAGCTTGGGTGTAGTGACCTGATTCCAATAAAAAGAAACTCTCTATGGCAAAAGTAGAGTAGGTCGTCAGAGCACCGAGTATCCCTGTCACCATAAAAGTTTTGAGGTGAGGAGAGAGTGCAGTGTTAAGATGAAAATAGGCAAAAAGTACCCCTATAAGCAAAGATCCCAGAAGGTTCACTGTCAGTGTTCCCAAAGGTAGGGCATGTACAAAATGTTTATTTACAGTACCGTTAATGAGAAGTCTCAATGTAGCCCCTATTGCTCCACCGCTAGCGACTGCGATTATGGTTAGTGTATTCATCATCTATTTCTTTTTGCATTTCATCATGTAAGGTTTCAAACCACTCTTTGTCCGCTTTACTGACATCAATAGTAGGTAAGAATTTATAATGTACCGTACCACTGTGTCCAGTTCTTTCATGTTCATTGAGTACCCATTTACTCCCAGAGATCACTATTGGCTGCACCTTCAATCCCAACTTGTTTGCA
>JGI24024J18818_10001164_pt1 | contig 10712 bp, 7 predicted proteins | sample Cruoilmetagenom2_FD_18818 | JGI IMG/M metagenome (IMG submission 18818) | reverse complement strand
CAGACAAAAAAGTTGGTACATTCGTTCGCCTTCCAGAACGTAGCGAATTATCTGCTGAAATCAATGAATCATTAATCGTTGAGTACTACTCACGTTAATCACTACACATTACAAAGTGTAGATTTAAAAGTCCTAGAATCCTTGTTAAATCAAGGTTTTAGGGCTTTTTTTTGTTAGTTGATAATGCAAGATAAAGCAAAAAAAGCAGGTTATTAGGTTTAATTGAGATTAATGAAAAACATTAATGCCGGTATTTGTACTGAAGTTTTTCTATTACATGAATTGCTTGTCCCAAAAGAAATCAATTTGCGGCTGGCTGTTCTTTAGCTTGGTGTTTATTTGTGTAATTCGATTCAACATCCTAATTTCTCTATTTATGCAATTTGTCTGCCTCCTCTAATTAAGTTAATAATTCTTCCTGGTTCTTGAAGGTATCAAAAATACTGGCCTTTCCTTTTGCAACTCTCAGTCCACCCTTCCGAATCAAATTTCAGTAAACAAAAAGAACACCAGGATAGGCGTTCTTCTCTATTTTAATTCTCTTTTAAATTCTCTATTATCACCTAAATTTGTTAAAAGCCTGCTAGTGCTTTTGCATATTCAAAAGGTGTCGTTAGTATATAGGGTAGAACTCTCTGCTCATCTTCATCTCTAAAAGCCTTAATCTCTACAGCATAATTTATCTGGACTTCACGTAAATGCTAATCAATCATAACCACGGTAGAAACGAATAAGGGTTTTTAATACCGCTTAGCAAGTTGTGCTTTTTCTAACTGAAGAAATATGGTGAAAATGAAGAAACGAAAAAATATTTCTGATTTTTATCAATTGTGTGATGGGAGAAATGTTGGAATAAAGCCTCAGAAAGTATCTATCCTCCCCCATCTTTGGATCTACATTTTCATTTCGGGACTCCATGTCACCTAAGTAAATCCTAAAATAGCAGAGTCAAAAATTGTCCGATATCTTAGGTTTAACGTTTATGCCGCTTTGTTTCTTCATGATTTCTTCGCGGAACTTTTTTTGTTCTTCATTCGTCATCGCCTTATGTTGCTTCAAGAAATTTTCATATTCAGGTAATACTTCAATTACAGGTCCATAGTCTTTTATTTCACCATACTCAAGCCAGATTGCTTTATCGCAGAACTCCTTCACCTGGCCCATGGAATGGCTGACAAAAAAAATTGTTTTGCCTTTTTCTTTAAACTCAAACATTTTGTTCTTGGATTTTTGTCCAAATACTTGGTCCCCTACCGAAAGTGCTTCATCGACAATCAGAATATCCGGGTTAACGGTCACTGAAATTGCAAAACCAAGGCGGGACCTCATTCCGCTTGAGTACTTTTTCACAGGCTGATCGATAAACTTGCCAACATCTGCAAACTCAATAATTTTAGCTTCCATCTCCTGAATTTCTTTCTTGTTGAAACCGAGCATTAAACACTTTAATTCAATATTTTCCCTGCCAGTCAACTGATTATTAAGTCCTGATGAAATAGCGATAATAGAAGTCTGCCCAACGGTCTTTACGGTACCGGATGTAGGTGGGATGACACCGCCTAATATATTAGAAAGTGTTGACTTTCCTGAACCATTCATACCGACAAGCCCAATTACGTCCCCTTGATTCGCGGTAAACGAAATATCTTGAAGGGCATAAAAATCTTCCCCATAGCCTCCAGGCAAAATAACGTCCAAAAGCTTTTCTTTCGGTGATTTGTACATCTTATATTTTTTATAAACATTTTGAATAATAACCGTCTCACTCATTACGTCTCACATCCAATTTATAAGAAATCAACAAAACGATTCCTAAATTGCAAATGCAAAGTGGAACCCAACAGCAGCATAAAAAGAATCAATACCCAAAAATAAAGTGTGTATTGCGCGTATTCAAGAATATACCATGTTGTCCCTAGCAATGAAGCCCTGTATCCTTCGACAAGGTAATACAGTGGATTTAGCTTTAACAGAAAGGTTAAGTTCACTCCATTAAGTACTAATTTATCTGTATGCCAAAGAAGCGGAGTCAAATATAACATCATTCTTAAAACCGATTGAACTACTTGCTGTACATCACGGACAATGGTGGAAAGAGTTGATGTGATAAGTGAAAGAGCTAACAAGAAGATTAACGTTGCCAGCATGAAATAAGGCAGCTGGAGGTAATAGACGGATAGCTTAAAGTCGGTAAATTGCAAGAAAAACATTACAACTGCAACCAACATTAAATGTGTATAGAAATTAGCCATAATGACAAAAGAAGGAATTGCACTCATTGGAAAGCTCATTTTAGATATCAATTGTATTCGCGAATAGATTGATTTGGAGGAGTGAGAAATAGCTGGATTCACAAAAAACCAAAGAATCATCCCTGTTACCATCCAAATGAAAAAAGGAACCTGGGTCCCATTTTCCATTTGTATCTTTTGGCCGCCGCGCACTCCAATCCCGAATACTAACCAGTAAATAGAAAGTTGAATAATCGGATTTAGAATTTCCCAGAGTCTTCCCAAATAATTATTGGTATGGGCACTTTTCATCTCAAAGGCAGAGAGTCTTAGAATAAGGTAGAAGGAACTAATTTGCTCCCTTACAATTGTAAACAGTGACTTCATAATAAAAGGTTGTCCTTCCTAAAAACAAATAATAACTTTGTTCATTAGTATATGTATTGCCAAAAAATAGACATTATAAAAATAATGCTTCGAGAAATTGTACATCTCGAAGCACGAGGTTAACTTAATGAAGCCTTTTCTTTTTATTCAATGCTTCTTTTGGGAAACATATAATGAACTAAATTACTGCTAGAATGACCTTTGGAATACTTATTCCATATTTTCGCATAACAATTAATAGTATCAAGGTCAAAACAATTGGTATGTATTAATTCAATAATTGACTCTGTATCTCTCACAATTGGACCCGGAAGTTTACTATCAAATCCCTCTAAAACACCTCGAGACAGTTTATATTCTTCTAAATCATATGCGAAAAAAATAATTGGTTTTTGCAGAAGCGAAAATTCGAATGGAATCGATGAATAATCCGTAATTAAAAAGTCTGCAACAACAAGCAATTCAGTAATATCATATTGTCCTGAAGAAACATCAACGATGAAATCCCGGTATTGTTCAGATAAAATAACCGCGTTCTGAATTGCAGGATGTAGCCTGAGAAATAGGATATGATCGTTACCTAGTTTTTCAACCATTTTCCCAATATCAAGCTGAAGCATAAAGTGATCCAATTCAGGGTCTCGGTATGTAGGAACATACAAGATGATTTTTTTATTTTCCCTTAGCGGATGTAGAAAATCAAATTTCTGCCTAGCATTTTGAACTGCTTCTTGATTAAAAAAGAAATCTGTCCGCGGAACACCGGTGGTTAATATTTGTTCTTTTTTAAGATTGAAGGATTTGATAAAAATAGCAGACATGACATCCGAGCCCACTACCACTTTATGAAAATTGCTGTAAACCTTTAAAAAGCGCCGTTTTGCTTTCGGGCTTCTATTTTTTATTGATTCATCTTCAAGTCCAAACTTCTTCATTGCACCTGATGCATGCCATAATTGAATACATTGGACTCCTTTTTTAAAATGAACAGCTGCAAGAAACCCATAATAATTATCCAACATAATATAGCGCGACGTTGCCAAATGATAAATGGATTGTATCCAATGAATACTATTGAATGTTTCAAGAGGAACCAGATCAATATCCTTATAGTTCATAAAAAGGTCCATAACATTTCTTTTACAAAGGACTACCACTTTAATTTCAATGTTTTGTCGTCGAATTTCGTCAAAAACACATTTGCTGTTATCACCAAAACTAACAACAAAAGTGGTCTTTTCTTTAAGTGGCAAAAGATTAAAAAGAAAAAACACACACTTAAAGTGAAGAAGAAAAAGAAAAATGGCTAGTTCCCTAACCATTTTCTATTACCTTCAGATCAGTTTTGATTTTTGAAGTTGAGATCCCGATTGTTCTTGGAAGGTATATTACCTCACAGTGTTCTTTAAGAAAATCGAAACTCCCTGCCCAATCATCCCCCATGACAAAAATATCAATACCATGTTTAATGACATCCTCAATTTTCTGTTCCCAAGTGTTTTCTGGAATGGCCTCGTCAACAAAGCGAATCGATTCTAAAATCATTTTTCTATTTTCAAAGCTATGATAGGCTTGTTTATTCTTTCCACCATTAAATTCGTCTGTGGAAATGCCTACGATTAAATAATCCCCTAATTCTTTTGCACGTTTCAGTAAATTGATATGGCCAAAATGTAGCAAATCAAAAGTGCCATAAGTTAAAACCTTTTTGATATGTTTGTCCCCCTTTTTGTGGGCTAAGAAAAATTTTTCTTTAGTCATTATATTGGGATAAATTTCAGCTTTTATGCAGAGACAAAGAAAAATGGTTTTCAAATAATCATGGGGATAAGTGGGATGCAAAAAAATACACGAAATTAACTGGAAAAAAGTAACATAAAGCGTATATATTTATTCATTAGGTTAAATACTAAAAAGGGTAGGAAATTTTCTTTATGTAAGGAGAAATATTTTGAAGAGAAATAAATTATTAAGTAAAAATTGCCTTTTGGATTCAATATACTTTCAAAATAACAACTTATACTTTCAAATTGGGTGTCCTAGAAGGACTGCAATTAATCAGAAGAAATTGACACTTCTATTTGTTGAACGTTATACAACAAAAAAAATAGAGTATGCCTTATCAATTGTAAATAATAGTGGAAACATACTTCAAACATATTTAACAGAAATAGATTTGAAGCGGCTTTTGACCGAAGGAAAAGATTGGGATGTTTATGTAGCGGATAACTTCGGCGAAAGAATACGATTAAATAGTAATTTTATGGAGTTAGAGCTGTTGTTCTATCTAAAAGACGGTAAAATGTTGACCCCCTTCACTACAAACAATGGAAATATTTCATTTAAATCGCAACTGCCCTGCCTTATTACTAAAGTAGAACAGATTGATTTTATCAATAATGACAGTATTGGAATAAAAGGTTATATGGTTAATCCTTTAAGGTTCGAACAAACTACCGATATAAAAATAACACTGGTATTTTCAAGTGATGGAGAATATGCATTCACAGTACCCTTAAAATACGTTGATCGTGGTTCCTTAGCGAAAGAATATAGACGAGGGGACTTTCATTTTTTTCTAACAGGTTATGATGCTGTGGTTCCTATTAACACTTTACTTTCAATTAAAAACGAAGCGGTCACATTAAAAGCACAGATTGAGGTCTCTTATTCCAAGGACAATAGGATTGTTGCAACCGATACGTCTCCTATTATATTTAAAACACCTGATTTTACTAAAAAAACTTTGGTAAAGACAGTGAATGGTAAACAAAAGAAACTTATATCCATTAACAGAACACAATCGGCCAGACAATTAACTTTTGAAATCTATAACTATGATTTTAATAATGAAATAAAGGCGAAAACTAAGGAAAAACTCGTATACATTAAAAGACACTCTATGATAAAAGAATTATACAAAAAGGCTTTTTATTGGATTGGGATGCTTCCTGCAAGTAAAAACATAGTTGTATTTGAAAGTTTTCTTGGAAAGCAGTTTAGTGATAATCCACGTGCCATTTATGAATTTTTACAAGATCAGCATTATTCTTATCAATTTTATTGGAGCGTTGACAAAAAGTATCTTCATAATTTTCAGGACAAGAATCTAAATTGTATCTGCAGATTTTCAATCAAGTGGCTCCTTATCATGCCTCGTGCCCGCTTTTGGGTGACAAACAGTAGAATGCCTTTATGGCTACCCAAACCGAAATATACCGTTTACCTTCAAACTTGGCATGGAACTCCATTAAAACGCTTGGCAGCAGATATGGAGGAAGTATATATTCCTGGAACAACTGCTGAAAATTATAAGAAAAATTTTATTAAAGAAGCAAAGAATTGGGATTATTTAATTTCACCTAATGCGTATTCAACTGACATCTTTCGAAGAGCCTTTCAATTTGATAAAGCAGTTTTAGAAACCGGCTATCCACGAAATGATTTCATATATAATCACAATAATAAGGAAACCATTAGTAAACTGGCAACGGACTATGGAATCCCCTTAAATAAAAAGGTGATTTTATATGCCCCTACATGGCGGGACAATCAATTTTATGCAAAAGGTAAATATAGCTTTGATATAAAACTGGATCTTGATTTAATGCAGGAGAAATTGGGAGAGGATTATGTGATACTCTTTCGCCTGCACTATTTGATTTCAGAAAATCTTGACTTATCCCCATACGAAGGATTTGTCTACGATTTCTCCAATCATGAAGACATTAGAGAATTATATTTAATGGCAGATATCTTAATGACAGATTATTCCTCGGTATTTTTTGATTACAGCAATTTAAAGCGGCCGATGATTTTCTATGTATACGATATTGAACAGTATAGGGATAATCTTCGCGGCTTTTATTTTGACTTTGAACAGGAAGCCCCTGGTCCGTTGGTAAAGACTACTGAAGAAGTAATTGATACGGTTAAAAAGATAGAAGCGGATGGATTTCAACTATCCACAAAGTTTGATTTGTTTTATGAGAAGTTTTGTTATTTAGAGTCCGGGGACTCAACCCGTAAAGTCGTAGAAAAAATGTTCTTGAAATAAAAAGGCGAACCGGTCATATTAAACCAGTTCGTCTTTTTGTTTATATACTTTTAGTCCGACATTCGAATGAGCGGTTGTATAAAAGATAAAATCACGGTCTTGATATTGAATTTGATTTTCATTGATTTTTCTGATATTAATTTTGTTGTAGTCATTATATCGCAGGAACATTGCATAGCCTGACGATGGAAGTTGATTTAATATCTCGAGATCCACTTCAAGCTTTCCATGTCCGTCCCTGTCTACCTGTACGGGAATGGAATATTCCAGATTGACATCTTCCCGGTCCCTGATAATAACATCGGTTATATTATCGAGATAATCACCGTACACCATGAAATCAAGGTAATATTTATTATCGTAAATCCGGTCCTCTTTAAAAATAGCCAACATCGGTACTTGGATGTTTCGGTGCTTCTCTTCAAGGAACGGGGCAACATAGTAAGGAAGGTTATCCTTAATTAAGACATTCTTCACCTTTTCTTTTTTCTCCCACTCAAAGAGCTTCTCCAGTTGTTTCGTCTTTCCTTCCTTAAAGAGCTCATAAGCTACTTTATTTAATGGGTTAAAAAAGTTGTCCGAGAATTCGTAGCGCAATCCATTCGTTGTTTTCAGTATCTCGTTGAATTTATTATAATAAAGCGGCTTCAGCTTCGTTTTTTGAAAATGGCCTGTATTAAACAACCGTGTAATTGAATCAAACTCATATAAACGATTCAAGATCATTTTTTCTTTCTCAGGTTCCAATTTTTTTTTAATAATATAATGAATAACCTTGATATTACTATCTGTTTTTTGCATAATATTCGTTTGTTTTGTTAGGGACGCATTATTATCATCTAGCCGGTTCAAATAATAAATTAGTGCTTTTGTTGTTGAAATCTTATTGCAATGAATCAATACGTCCATGAAAAACTGTTTATCCTCTGCAAACTTCATTTCGGGGAATACAATTCCATTATCTTTAATGACGTTGGCTTTTACCATCCTCGCTCGTGGTCCCAAATGTTGGAATATATGTGGAATCGAGTAGGGGGAAATATTTCTGCGCTCTTTACAAGATTCATGCTCCCCTACAATTTTGGAACCCCCCGATTTTAACTGTATCGTTTTCCCAACTACATAATCATCCCCTGTTTTCTCTAAGATATCATGCAAGGTTTTCAATCCATTAGATTCCAGCCAATCATCCGCATCTAGAAAGGTTATGTATTTAGAAGTAGATAACTGTATCCCAAGATTACGTGGCTTGCCAGGTGTTCCTGTATTGCATTCCAAAAAAACGGCAATAATGTTATCGTATCTGTCAGAGTACTCTAACAATATATCTCTTGAAGAATCAGTCGAACAATCATCAATCAAGAGGTACTCAATATGATCAAATCCAATTGTTTGGTTGATAACAGAGTCTATTGTTTTCCTTAAATACTTTTCCGCATTATAAACCGGCGTCACAACGGTTACATTGGTTTTATTTACTTTATTCTTAAGTTTGTCGGAAACTACATAATAACCGTCTTCGTTATAATCAAATGAACGGTTTCTGTGAAACTTCATTGATTTAAAAATCCAAGATACATTAACCATAAAATTTGACCACCCTTCTACTTAATTTTTTTTGAATCAAACCAGTTATTTACTCTGAGGACCATAAATCCCTATTTACTGAAGTTTTTAGACAATGACTGCTATTATATATTTTATCGACATAAATCTATAAATTTATTCTGATGACGGAGCGTAAATGTATAGATTATACTTGTCTACATGATTTTCTTGTCTTCTCTTATTCGGCTTAATATTCTTAAGAGCCCACAAAGAACAATATGAATAGGAGACTGCCATTAAAAGACGGTATTCCACGACCTATTGACTCCGCCTCTTATTAAGAATTATTCAGAGCCTGCCTAGCCTAGTACAACCTAATTCAAACTCTGAAGATAAGAACCAATGTTTTAAACTAATCACTTCGTCGACTTAACTTCGACAGCAGTACTACCATGTAGCATTCTCTCCGTAAGTACTAGAAAAACAAAAACAGGCAGGACCATTTGCCTTTTAATCCGACTTGGTTCACATAGCAAACGGTAAAACCATTCTAATCCCAAATTTCTGAATATAGCAGGAGCCCTGCAGATTTTGCCGGATAGAATATCAAGACTACCGCCGACACCCATCATGACGGTTGCGCTAAGTTCATTTCTATACCTATGGATAAATTCCTCTTGTTTTGGGCTACCAATACCGACTAATAGAAGGTCAGGTTTCTCACGAGAAATAAGTTCCACGATTATGCTTTCCTCGTCTGAATTTTTTTCGAAATACCCATGATGCCCACCTGTGATTCGAACATGTTCATACTGTTTTGCTAAATTCTCACCCGCAACTCCAACAACATCCTGCGTACTACCAAGCAAAAACAACTTTGTAGAAGAACCTTTACTCTCCCGATACTGAAGTAATGCGTGCAGCATATCATAACCCGCAACCCGCTCTTTCAACGAATGCCCTAATATCTTAGATGCATATACAATCCCTATTCCATCGGGAGTGATCATATCGGCAGAAGAGATTACTTCGTGAAAACATGTATCATTATTAGCTTGCATAACCGTTTCCGGGTTAGCCGTTACAATGAAAGTGGGTATGGACTTTTCAATTCTTTCATTTGTCCATCTCACCGTTTCATTCATATTATTCTCCGCAAACGGAACAGATAAAATTTTTAGCATAAAAACCCACCCTTTGAATGAATTTCCCATCTATTGCGTATAGTATTGCCCGACATCAGCAAAATATGTTTTTATAAGCAGTAGAAAAATAATATAAAAAAACACCTTTCCTAAACTTTGAAATGGACACTTTTTAAGAAGAAGAGATATGTATTGAATTCCCCGTTTTCAACACTTTCCATTATGAAGCTAAGCTTGGAAAAGATAGATTTCTAAAGAAGAAAAAGCGACTTCTCCTTTTGGGGATAAGCCGCCTTGTCATAATATTACAATTCATAGCTTTAAGAATTTAATTCAGAAAGACCGGGACTGTGTTAATTTAGGCATATCAGGCAGCTCTGATACCAGGTGTCCTTGCGGAGGATTTGTTACACTGATCCGTTATGCGTGTCATCTAATCTGAAGTCGAACTGTGCATTAGGGATATTTCACCCCATTCTACTCCCAATGTTTCAAGTGCTTTAGCAAATTCATTTTGGTGTAGATTATCACGGACAATCAAGAAAGCAAGTGTTTTCGCTTCTAATATTTATCAGCATTATTAGTAGTTTTCTTAGAATTTTTATTCATGAACTTATTAAGAACTTTCCATATGATAAACTATAAAAAAGGTAAAGGAGATAAAAATGAGACTAATATCAATTTGTCCAAGCAATACAGAACTGATCGTTTACTTAGGATTGACAAAATACTTAGTTGGACTCGATGATTTTTCTGATTGGCCAGCTTCTGTTCAACATCTGCCTAAATTAGGACCTGATTTGTCTATCGATATTGATGCACTTGAGGCTTTGAAACCTGATTTAGTGTTAGCTTCACTGAGTGTTCCTGGTATGGATAAAAATGTAAATGAATTAATAGCTCGTGGTATCCCACATCTTGTGTTGGATCCTCAAAGTTTAAATGACATCGCGGAGGATTTGTTAACAGTCGGAAATGCATGTGGTATAGATTCGCAAGCCGAAACTCTCGTGAGGGCATATAAATCTTTTGTAAGTGACATGAAACAAAGAGCTGAAACAATCGAAAAAGTACCTGAACTTTACTGGGAGTGGTGGCCAAAACCGATATTTACTCCAGGTAAAATTAATTGGTTAACAGAAGTCAGTGAGATTTCTGGAGGACGCAATATTTTTCGAGATGTGGAATTAGCTAGTGTTCAAACAGACTGGGATGATGTCATGCGTCGCAATCCAGATTACATCTTTTTAGCATGGGTAGGCGTCAGAATAGAAAAGGTGAACAAAAAAGTGATTGAAAAACGACCTGGATTCGAAGGACTGACTGATGAACAGAAAAGGCAAG
>JGI24024J18818_10001161_pt1 | contig 10721 bp, 10 predicted proteins | sample Cruoilmetagenom2_FD_18818 | JGI IMG/M metagenome (IMG submission 18818) | reverse complement strand
CCCAGAAGCCAGTAAAGGTGGGCTCTTTATAATAAAACGTTCCGCCAAGATCGGCCCCCCGGTACATACGAAGCGTGTGGATTACCTGTTCACCCGTATAAGGCGTTGGGTTGTCTACCCACGCTTCCACAAAGATATCTTGCCCATTCAGTTGCGAGGGCACTTCGGAGGGGTCGAGTTGGTTCCCTGTGTCATCCAACTCCTCCGGAAGTGAGAATCCAAAAGCGTTTAGTAAACTTGATATGGACGGGAATCCGGGCATCGCCGGAAAGGCGGGTGTCGCTGATTGGGCGGGGGCCTGACCGTTTCCCTGGGTGACAGTGATTTTTATAGGATCGGTGTCGTATATTTGACCGTTCTCACTTACCGATATTGGACCAATGACGAGTTCTCCCACTTTTGTTGGGCGCAATACATACGTATATACTTTGTGAGAACTTCGAGCACCGTTGACAATGTTTATGCTCGTGCTGGTGGAGTGCGCGATAATTTCTAAGCCATCCAGCGCTGGCAAAAAGGGCTCGGATACGTCATTATTATCCCAATTGATGATCACGCTGAGCGTTAGTGAGTCGTCTGTAGTGATCAAGGTGCGGTCTACTTCAGCGCTTACGACTTCCGGTGTTTGTGCGTTCGTTGGCAGCGCGAGGAGTGCCAAAGAAATTAAACCGATTACTGCGATGATGATTATTTGTGCTTTTCTCATCTCTGTATTCCTGATGAATTTACGTTGACTTTAGACCTGGCGGGGGTTGGGTATTTGTTTGGACATCCCACCAGGCTTTACTTTATTACCAATCTTGAAGAGGTGGGGACTGGCGGAAGAGAAAATACTGCCCGAGGCGCTCTTGCAGGGTTTGCATATTGTCTGCGATAGCAGCCAGCAACTGTCTGGCCTGTTCGGCCGTCATTCGCTGTCCGGGTGCTGGAACCTGATCCTGCTGCTGCTCAGCGTCCTGATTTTGGCTATCCTGAGGCTGTCCCTGCCCATTATCCTGGTTCTGATCCTGCTCTTGATCGCCGCTTTCGGATGGCTCTCCATCCTGTTCCTGGTTTTGATCATCCTGATTTTCGCCACCTTGAGACTGATCCTGTTCGGTCTGATTTTCACCGTTTTCTGATGGGTCTTCACCTTCTTGTTGATCCTGTTGGGAATCTTGATTCTCGTCAGATTCGGATTGCTCTTGCTGCTGCTGTTCTTGTTCCTGCTGCTGCTGCAGGGCAAGTTCAAGGTTGTATTTTGCATCCTGGTCGTCGGGATTTAGCAGCAAGGCTTGTTTGTAAGCTTCAACGGCGGTCTCCAATTCCTGTGAATTAAAGAAAGCGTTTCCCATGTTGTATAAGCTGCTTTCAGCCAGCGATTCTTTATCTATGTATTGAAGTGCCATTTGGATTTGCTCCAAAGCCTCCGGGTAGTTCCCCTGGCGATAGAGAGCATTGGCCGCGTTGTAGTACGGCTCGGCCAACTCCGGTGATTCTATTTGGGCGGATTGGTAAAGTTCCAGGGCCTCGAGATAGGCCTGTTCGGTGAATGCCTGGTTGCCGTCCTGGTTGTATTTTTCGGCAGTTGGACTGCATGCCGCTATTAACAGACCCAGTGCAGCCAGGGCGATCCATAAGATTCTTTTTGAGTCAGTCAGTCGGGTAGTTGACATAGAATAGTTCCTTTGTTATTGCGCCCACGAAGGCGCCGCGTCTTTTGGTTGGTCCTGGCGCTTTTTCCATATACGTGATGTCCAGGATGGAGATATACGTTCAACCAGCCGATCTGGGATAAGTTCACTGATCACGAAGGCCACAAGTCCCAAGGCGAGGAAAATCTGGTAACGTTCGATGTGGCGCGTCTCGATACGGTTCTGCAGTTGTGCTTTTTGTAAGGTGTTAATTTCAGTAAGCAGTTTCTCCAGTTCATTTCCGTCTGCGCTGGCGCGGTAGTATTTTCCGTTCCCAGCTTGAGCAACCGCTTTCAGGGTGTCTTCATCCAGTTTCGAGAGCACAACTTCTCCCTGCTGGTCTTNTTTGTAGCCAACGATCTGGCCTGAACTATCCGTAATGGGGATCGGCTCACCTTCGGGGGTACCGAATCCAATGGTGTAAATTAAGACACCTTCGTCTGCCACCTCTTGAGCCGCGGCAAGTGGGTCCGTCTCGTGATCTTCGCCATCCGTCATTACGATCAACACCTTTTGGCTGGATAAATTTGAGTCAAAACCATACATTGCGGTGCGGATCGCATCACCGATCACTGTGCCTGGTCTGGATATTACACTGGGATCAGCGCTGTCCAGGTAGGTGAGGGCGGTGAAATAATCTGATGTGAGGGGAACCTGGATGAAGCTGGCGCCAGAAAAAAGTACCAGACCAATTTCGTCCCCGTTCAACTGTTCCATCAAATCCGCTATTTCCAGTTTGGCGCGATCCAATCGAGTCGGTTTAATGTCTTGCGCCATCATGCTTTGAGAGACGTCCAAAGCGACGAGCACCTGCAGCCCCTCCTGTTTTACCTCGCGCACTTCACTACCCCACTGGGGACGAGCCAAAGCGACTATAAAGAAAGCCAGGGCAATCAGCAGCAGGGCATTCCGCCAGCGGCGACCACTCCAGTTGATGTTGGAACTCAATCTCCGCAGCAAGGCGCTTTCTCCCATTTTTGCCAGGGTGCGCGCTCGTTTTTTATTTGCCCATAACAAGAACAAAAATGCTGCCGGGAGTAATAGTAATCCTGGTAAATATTCTGGGTTTGCAAAATTCATAGTTTACCTTCCGCAAATGAGGCGAATTGGGAGATCCAATTACTCTCCAGGCAGTTCGCCGCACAATTTGAACCAAATGTCTAAGGTATAGTCCTGAAAATCGTGTTTCTGAGTACGATTTCAACGATAAAGATGAGTAAAGCGGGTGCTAAAAATAGAGCGGCTAACTCTGTGTATTGGTTGAAGACCTGTATTTCCACCTGGGACTTCTCCATGTTATTGATTTCATCATAGATTTCTCTGAGCCCTGAAGTATCTTCCGCTCGGAAGTACTGGCCCCCGGTTATATCTGCCACCTGCTGTAAAGTCTCTTCGTCTAAAGAGCTCTCCTGATATACGATCCTCGTACCACCATCGATAGGGACCGGTACCTCGCCAGGTCGAGCAGCGCCGATGGTGTAAACCTTGATTCCCAATGCACTTGCAGCTTCTGCTGCTGAGAGGGGGTCTATTTGCCCTGCATTGTTGACCCCATCTGTGAGCAAGATGACTAATTTACTCTCTGCGTCGCTGTTCGCGAGCATGTTGGCGGCGTTAGCTATACCCAATCCAATGGCGGTCCCGTCCTCTATTCCTAGATCAGTCGCAAGCTCCACCTGCTCCAGAGAGCGGTTCATCATGTTGTGGTCCAGAGTTAACGGGCTCTGGCTGAAGGTTTCGGTAGCGAAGACGACCAGGCCAATCTTGTCGTACGGTCTTTCATCGATAAAATCACTGATCACACCCTTGGCTGCTTCGAGCCGGTTATTGGGTTCAAAATCAAGAGACGCCATACTTCCGGAGATATCCAGGGCGAGGGCGATTTCAACACCTTCCCCACTGATCGTTTCACGTCCCTGAACTATTTGTGGACGGGCGAGAGCGAAAATCACCAGTGCCAGAATCAGCAGGCGTAAAATGAAGCCAACAGGTCTCAACCTGACCCGCAATGAGCTTGGTAGATCGCGCATCATGCTGGTCTTTGAATATTTCATGGTAGCTGGCTGCGTGCCTCGTTTATGGAAGAAATAACGCACTGCCAGTAAGGGGATGATCAATGCCAGGCTAAAGAGCCATGGTGATGCAAATTGGAAGCTCATGCGCTTACCTCCACTGGTTGATTTCTCCCCCCTGTCCCTAAGCCAGGACCCGAGGAGATGCTGTTTGACGGTCTCTCGTTGTTGTCGATACCGATTTCTGTCACGGCTGGCTTTGTTTTCTCGACAATATGTCGACCTTGCGCCAGTAATTGATTTGCACTCTCCACATCAGGTGTAAATTTTGAGAATTTCACCAAATCGCTTTCATCGAGGAAATAAATAAATTGTTTTGCTACTTCTTGCGAGATGGGGCTGTGTTTCATGTTTGCCCTGATTTCACCTGTTGTGCGCTCTATCACTGGAATGTGATAGATATTTTCCATATACAAACGAATGCAATCTGCCACAAGGCTGTAGTGTTCCTTGAGTCTGCCCATCTTCGGTAGATCGAGCTTTTCTATACGCTCCAACTCGTCCAGAGCTACTTCGTGCGGCAGACGGTTATCAACCAGGGCCAGAGAGAGCTTAGCCCGGTGCCGACGCCACAAAATTAACGCTCCAGCTAATCCAAATGTGAGCACAGCGATCCCTACTATCCATGCCAGCAGGTTCCTATACGGTAGTTCTGCCTGGGGTTTAATATCACGCAGTTCGTTGTCCCCTTCTACCAAAACTGAAAGGATGGTCAGAGACAAGGGTTCTGCGATAACTTCACTCAACTGCCCGCTGCTGTCGCTGATGCTGATGGGTAGTGAGGGTGTGGTGAAGGTTCCAGGAGCAAACAGCCTGGCATCTATCATCTGGCTGGTTGATGCCGTACCGTCGGGATTACTGACAGTCGTCCCTGCCGATTGTGATGCGACCGTAAACTCTCCCCACTTAGCTTCCAATTGGGGGAGTATTACATGGTAATCGGGTGGGTGGATCACGGTCAGTGTTAGCTGGATCGGATCGCCCACGGTAAGTTCATCAGCAGCAGCACTTATGGAAGCTGTAATTGCGGACTCGGCCTTCGCACCCACCGGTATTACCAGGGTGATGGCCAAGATGAGAAGAAGTGGAACAAGGGATAACTTTTTGTTCATTATTTTTCCTGAATACCAACTACTGATCGTTGCATAAGTTACTAACCGTCTCTTGCGTTGTTTGATCGCTGATTGGGTTTAGACTTCAATGCAAGGATCAGTAATAATCTGGTGATCGGCATAAAATTAATGCCGGATACGCCGTGCTCGTTCCTGGAAGAAATTCGTCAGGGGAGCTGTATAGTCATCATTTGTGCTGATGTGGATGCGGTCAACACTTGCCTGGTTGAATATGCGTGATTTATCCGCTTCCAGCAGTTGAACGCGCATTTGGTAGGAGTCGCGCCAAAAGCGACTGCTTGTATCAACCCATATCACCTCGTCCGTCTCGGCATCTTCAAGGGCGAGCAGGCCTACATCGCCCATAATCATTTCCAATGGATCATGAAGATCTATGGCTATTACGTCGTGCCGTTTGTTGCTGATGGTGAGCTCACGCCGGTAGCTCTCTGCGGGCACCAGGAAATCGGAGACAAGGAAGATGATGCTGCGTCGCTTAAGTATTTGGTTAACTTTATCCAACGCCATCTTGATATCCGTGCCCTTGCTTTGCGGTTTGAAAGCCAGCAGTTCGCGAATTATTCGTAGTACGTGGCGGCGACCTTTGCGCGGTGGAATGAACAGCTCGATCTGGTCGGTGAAAATGAGCAATCCCACTTTGTCGTTATTGGTGGTAGCGGCGAATGAAAGTACAGCGGTCAGTTCTGCCGCCAGTTCGCGTTTGAAACGGTTCACCGAACCGAAATTTTCGGAACCGCTGGCATCCACCACCAGTATCACAGTTAGCTCTCGCTCTTCAACGTAGTGTTTTACATAGGGCTCACCGGTGCGGGCGGTGACATTCCAATCTATGGTACGGATTTCGTCTCCGATCTGGTAAGGACGGACTTCATCAAACTCCATCCCGCGACCTTTGAAAATTGAATGGTACTCACCGGCGTAGCTATCATTTACCAGGCGACGCGTCCGTATTTCTATGTGACGAATTTTCTTGATTAGATCTGTTGATAACATTATGCTTGGCGTCCTCTTTCCTTTTGAACCAGCCTGGATCAGTGATCCGGGCTCCCGGAACCCGGACACTTAAATCATTTTGCTGGTTATGAGCTACGGTACGTCTGTGTGGTTTAAGATGCGGCGCACAATATGATCGGAGGAGATGTTCTCGGCTTCTGCTTCATAGGTGACTATCACGCGATGGCGCAGGACGTCCGGGGCGATTTGCTTGATGTCTTCTGGGGTGACGAATCCGCGTCCCTGCAGGAAGGCGTGCGCCCGTGCGGCTGAAATCATGTAGATGCTGGCACGAGGGGAAGCACCGTAGCCGATCAACGTGTTCAGGTCGCTTAAACCATTATTTCCGGGTTTACGCGTTGTCAACACCAGGTCGAGTACGTACTCCTTGATCTTGTCATCCACGTAAATCTGGCGCACCATCTCGCGTGCGCGTAAAATTTCAGCAGGTGACACGACAGGATTTACAGTTGGCAGTGCAGCTCCTGTCATGCGATCAACGATGAGCCTCTCTTCCTCGCGCGATGGATAGTCAACCTTGACCTTCAGCATGAAACGGTCCACCTGGGCCTCTGGCAGCGGGTAGGTGCCTTCCTGTTCGATCGGGTTTTGAGTTGCCAGCACCATGAACAGGTCTTCCATTTTGAAAGTAATATCGCCGATGGTGATTTGGCGTTCTTGCATAGCTTCCAATAGTGCACTCTGTACCTTGGCCGGGGCGCGGTTGATCTCGTCCGCAAGGATCAGATTAGCAAAGAGTGGTCCCTGATGGACACTGAACTCCGTGGTCCTCGGGTTGTAAATTTGGGTGCCAACCAGGTCGGCCGGCAGAAGGTCGGGAGTGAATTGGATGCGCGAGAAGTCAGCCTGGATAGCATCTGCCAGGGTCTTGATCAACAAGGTCTTGGCCAGACCAGGCACACCTTCCAGCAAGATGTGTCCATCGGCTAATAAGGCGATCAGTACACGCTGGACGAGCGCCTCCTGACCGACCATCACTTTGTTGATTTCGGTCAGTAAATCCTGAAGAAATATCGCCTCTTCTTTTACCTGCATATTCAGTTCACGAACACTCGTAAATGTCATAACTTGGTCTCCTGAAAAAGTTTCCAAAAAAATTTCTATTGGTTAATATTCACCCTGATCCATTAACTCCCGGGGCGGGTGTGGTTAATTTCTTGAATTAATCCTGGTCAATGTTCCACTGACCACCGGATCTCGCCCACATATCCAAGGCAGGTCGATGGTGGCATCGGCCGATATACTTTTGCCATCATCAGAGATCTGGCTATCGAGCTCGACGGACACTTTAAATCTGTCGACATTGAACGTGGATTGGGTCAATAAACGGCTCGCATCTTTTGGAAGCGTGCTGCCCGAAGCGATCTGGCCTCCGGCTGGTACGTTGACTGATCCACAGATGCCTGCGTCAACGTGCAATCCATCTCCCAGGTACACATATCCCTTGACGGTATCACCGCGATGCGTCAGCCTGAGCGCGATGGGCGCCCGGCTGCCTTTATCACCGGACACATATCCATAGAATAATCCTTCGTACGGTCCAATTTCACCTGGTCCAGATGAGCTGGGTGCAGCGTAAACACCGACAGTCAAGGTCACGATGGCGATCAACGCAACAAACGTGCTTATAAGTATTTTCTTCAACTGTTGTACTCCTCTTTTAGGTTCGTATATTGGTTAGGATATTGCTTGCCTAATTCGTGCTAGAAGCTTAGCATGCAAGGGGTGCTTTCGTCTTTATGCGAAACTAGTGATTGTATTAAGTCAAACTTAGGCGTCCGGGGAATGTGTTTGCGAGATAAAAAATCCAGGCTGGCGGCTCCCGGTATGAGAAAATACCAACTTGAATCAGATGGGATGGATTCCTGGTTCGAATCCAGGCCACCCTACTAGAATTAAAAGAACCGCCTACTGATAACGTTTAGCGGTTTTTTGTGATTAGTTTTTCAACATCTAAAAAAACTTCCGTCAGGGGTGAATCCCAGTTTCGCAGAAATTGCTCATTTACCAAATACGGCAGTGAAAAATACCTTCAATTATATTCTTGGTAAGGAAATACTCCGAAATAATGAATCACCATACTGAGTGTAAACAAGCCTAACATGAATTACAATTAATTACTTTCCTTACTTGGTAAGAGAGGTCCTATGGCAATAAAAATACTGCTCGTAGATGATGACGCATTATTTAGACGAAGCCTTAGCTTCCATCTTGAACAGGCAGGGTATCAGGTATTCACATCCGCAAATGCCGAAGACGCGTTAGCATTGGCCCAACGTGAGCAGCCAAATTTGATTCTCCTCGACATCGGTCTTCCAGGTATGGATGGTTTAGCCGCATTACGTCATTTTGAGGAACATGTCGGAGTTCCGGTAATTTTTGTTACTGCTCGTCGGCGCGAATTGGATGAAGCTTTAGGTTTAGAATTGGGAGCTGATGACTACATCACTAAGCCCTTTGACAAAACTGTACTCCTCGCCAGGATCAAAACCGTTCTCCGAAGAACTCAATCCTCTGCTCCGTCATTTTCAAGAGATGAGCCATTAATTGTTGGCGACTTAGTCATTGACCCGACTGCACATAGAGTCAGTGTAAACAAACGCCCTGTTGACCTTTCCCCGATAGAATTCAAACTGCTTCACACACTTGCGTTAGAAGCCGGGCGAGTGCTTTCGACAGATGATCTGCTCGCGCGTGTTTGGGGTGCAGAATTTGTAGGCCAGCCCCAGGTGGTATACGTCCATTTACGCAGGCTCCGTGAGAAATTGGAAGAAAACCCCAGTCAACCTCGTCGGATTATTACCATTCGTGGTGTAGGTTATAAACTCGAGCCGCGGGAGAATTAAAAATGCGTACACTGCGTACCCGAATCATAATAAGCCACATACTACCTTCGTTGATTGTTATTCTTCTGGTTGGAGTCGCTTTGGATTATGTTCTGGAGATTCGCATCTTGCTCCCCAACTTATCTGATGAGTTGATTAATGAGGCAAAGCTCACGAAGGAATCGTACGATTCGCTGAAGAAGGGCAGGTGGATTTGATTGTGATCTGCACGCACGGGCATTCTGGGCTCACCTGTTGGCAGTGTCGCCGATCGCGTCACTCGCGGCGTTAACGTGCCAGTGTTGTTGGTGCGCGCCCGGAAGGAAGAACTGAAAAGCATTTGATCCTATCACCGACTGGGTTTATAATGAGCAAAGAAAGTAAAAACTGTATCAATAAACCACATGATCTTACGGTCCTCAGTGTGAGTGCCGATGCTTGGGCCGAAATGTTGAATGTGAACTGACACAAGGTTCGAGTGTCGTCTTCGTTGGAAACGGTGCCTTCCTGGCGCATCATAGAATCGTTTGAAACTTCACTTTTTAAGAGTGACCGGAGTGAGGGTGTCGTAGTGTGGCTTTCTTGGCTGCAGAGATCAAGATAAGGAAAAATATATCATGAAACGTTTTAAGAACATTCTTGTCGTCGTTGATCCTAAATCTGGTAGTGAAGCGCTCATCAAGCGGGCAGTGACCGTGGGCCAGAGAAACCAGGCCCGCCTGACGGTGGTTGTTGTTATTAAAGAGGCGACTTTGCCACCCCAATCTGAGCCGCCGGTGGTTGCTGAAGAACCTAGCATCAATATTATTGAGGAATTTCCCTACGATACGCCTGTACCGGTCACATCGAAACCACCGGAAGATTTTCAGGAGCGCATTCCGGTCACGATTGAAGAATCCCCCCTGGATATTCATGAGTATTTCATTGAATACCAAAAGCATGACCTTGAGCAGTTTGTCGCATCCATCCGGCAGACTGGGGTCCAGGCCAGCAGTAAAGTGTTATCTGGATCGCCATTCCTTGAGATCATCCGTGAGGTATTGCGGGGTGGGTACGACCTGGTNATGATAGNTGCCGAAGGCAGGAGCGGCTTGAAGGAGACTTTGTTTGGCAGCACCACCATGCACCTGATGCGCTTGTGTCCCTGCCCGGTCTGGGTCATGAAACCAGCCCAACCCAAACAGTATTGCTACATCCTGGCTGCGGTCGATCCCAACCCATTTTATGAGCAGCGGAACGCCCTCAACATTCAAATAATGGATCTGGCGACATCCCTGGCTCGTCGGGAGCGCTGTGAACTTCTTGTCATCCATACCTATACGAGTACCTTGGAATCCCACGTGCAGAGCGGGCGTATCAGTGTTCCCCAAAGTAAGTTAGACGAGTGGGGTCGAGAACTCCGAGACACACATAGGCGTTCGCTTGGAGAACTTTTGCAGCTATATGATTTAGAAAACTTGAAGCACCAGGTGTATATGTTGAAGGGTGAAGCGGGGAGTTTGATCCCAGCTCTGGCAGCGGCAAAAGAGGTCGAACTGATTGTAATGGGCACGATGAGCCGCACCGGGATAGCCGGCTTGCTCATCGGCAACACCGCCGAAAAGGTCCTGCGTCAGGTGGATTGTTGTGTGCTGACCGTAAAGCCGGAGGGTTTTATCACACCAGTCAAACTGGATGAATAGCCGAAGATATAAAACCATAAAAAGGAGCTGAAAAGTAACTGATGACACACCTAATGATCCTTATCTTAGATGACCTGACGGTTTTACCTGATCTGACCCAGGCCTGGCGGAAAATTGGCGTGCCGGGAGCGACAATCCTGGAAAGCGCGGGAGCATTTCGGGTAGAAACCTGGCTCAGCCGGGTAGGGCTTAAGGGGCTAGATCGCCTCTTCGAATCCAATGAGGTTCGTCGGCGTACACTCTTCGTGGCCATCGAAGACGATGATTTGTTGACTCGGGCTGTGGCCGAAGCCGAGCGAGTTATGGGTGGCTTTGATCGGCC
>JGI24024J18818_10001160_pt1 | contig 10721 bp, 9 predicted proteins | sample Cruoilmetagenom2_FD_18818 | JGI IMG/M metagenome (IMG submission 18818) | reverse complement strand
GATGGTGTAAGTGATGCGGTCGAGGCTCAACAGCTCATTGGTTTTGCCGGTGGAGTAGATGTCTACGATAATGATGCAGACAATGATACTACCGACGCGCGTCCGTGGATGTTCGGTGATGTCCTGCATTCTCAGCCAGTCCCGGTAAACTACGGTACACTCGGTGGCTATACTACCGATAATCCAAATCTCAATATTCTTGTCGCCAGCAATGATGGTTATATACGCAGTATCCGGAATAATACTCCGGGCAACCCGGGAACCGCGGATGGTAGTTTGAACTGGGCCTTCATCCCGCGCGAGCTAATATCAAATCTTGGTGATTTGGCACGCAACGATGCTGGCGAGCATCCCTATGGCGCTGATGGAAATATTACCGTATACACAGATGACATCAACCGTGATGGTACCTTGAGTGGCTCTGACAGGGCTATCGCATTTTTTGGCCTGCGACGTGGTGGTAAGTTTATTTACGCGCTGGATATATCTGATCCGTCTATCCCAAAACTTCTCTGGCGCATCAATAAGTCCGGGGATTTTGCCGAGCTGGGCCAGACCTGGTCACGACTTACAGTCGGAAAGCTGGTGTGGCAAGACTCTGATAATGACGGTGATGTCGATATTGATGATGCCAGGCCGGTGGTGATATTCGGCGGTGGTTATGACACCGACAAGGACAATCGTAACAGCGTCAGTGATGATGATGAAGGCAATGCGATATTCATCGTTGATGCACTGACTGGTGACCTGGTATGGAAGGCCACCCAGTGTGCAACGGAGAACTGTACCGGCAATGTCAGCGCTACCGAATACAGCCATGAGGATATGCGTGATAGTATTCCTTCAGATGTCACTCCTTTCGATTCCAATGGCGATGGTGCTATAGACCGTATTTACGTTGGTGACACAGGTGGAGTGGTATGGCGAGTTGATCTGCCAGGCTTTGATCGAGATAATAATTCTACCCCATGGACGATTACCCCTGTGCTGTCAGTAGGACGCCACGCAAATGATGCAAATGGCGACCCTGAACCAGACCGTCGTTTCTTCCATCGTCCAGATGTGGTTCCAACCACTGATGATGCCGGTAATTTTGATGGCATCATGATTGGATCGGGAAATCGCCCGCATCCACAGCAAAACGCCTTCAATGATCGCTTCTTTATGCTTAAGGATAGAAACACCACGACCGGCACACCACCCGCTTCGGTTAAAACTGCCACTCAACTGGAGGATATTACAGCGAGTTCTTCTGCGCTGCTTTCATCACAATGTGAAACCAGTGGTGAAGAATCGGCGGCCTGTGCCAGTCTGGACAACCTGCAGCAAAATGGCTGGTTTATCAACCTGGTTATAGGTCAGAATAGAACGCCTCCCATCAATGGTGAGAAAATGCTGTCGACATCACTGACCTATAAAGGTGTCATATTTTTCACCACCTATTTACCAAATAGTGGTAGCACGGTTTCATGCGGCCCTGCTGAGGGCGAGGCCTATACCTATGTCGTCGACATGAAAGATGGTTCAAGTTATTTCCCAACGTTCACCGAAAATGATAATCGTGCAACAAAGAGCGGCCGGGGTATTGCGGGTGATCCGATTCCCATCGTACTGGATGGCAAGATTTTCATTACACCGGGAAATTTGCCACCTGACCCGGTATTCAGAAAAGATTTTGATACGCAGCGCTTGCACAGAACCTTCTGGTATGAGCAAGACGAATGAAACATAGTAAGGGTTTTACACTGATTGAACTGATGATTGCCGTGGCTGTCATTAGCATAATTGCAGCGATCGCCTATCCGAGCTTCATTGAGCAGATTAAAAAAGCGAGGCGCAGTGATGCCAAACAGTCATTGATGGATGCTGCAGCGAGACTGGAGCAGTTTTATCAGGACAACAAGGGGTATCCTACTGCCGCAAATATGGCCAGGCTAGGATATGGCGGCACCACTTTCACCAGCCCGGAGGGCTACTACACAATAAGTTTCAATGGCGTACCAACGGCGACCAGCTACTCAATTCAGGCAAATCCAGCCGGTACTTCCCAGGTGGATGATACTGGCTGTGCCATTTTCAGGCTGAACCAACTTGGTGTCAAAAGCGTCACAGGCACTTACTCTGCAGCCAAGTGCTGGTAGACAATTTATCTGGTCAAACTTGACTTTCGGGCCTGTTTTTCTCCTGATTAGTTGCTGATGGTTTATAGCTAAAACTGTCGTTACACCATTCTACTCAGACAGGCACCGCGCTTATTCGGCACATACTTCCAAGTGCTCGACAACCAAAAAGGGGATAGTTGGTCAAAGACAAAGGGAAAAGGATACAGATCAAGATCTGGAAAGTGGTATAAATAACATTTTTTCACCTATATTTACCTGCTTTCCTTACCCTAATTCGCCGCGAGGGCGCGCCTCCCACAAGAGTCATTAAAACGAGTGCATTGGTTTTGCTGTGGGAGGCGCGCCCTCGCGGCGAAAAGCATTTTATCCCATCTAGTCTTGCTAAAATGCACACGTTGCTCGTCACACCACACCTGCAAGTTTCACATCTTACCGGTTCACCCGCACCGCACCCGCAGGGCAAGCAAAGATATAGTCACTTGCCCATGAAGGACGAAAAACTCATATCAATTCGAGAAATCTAATAAATAAGAAATCCAGTCACCCATGAAAAAAGAACTCTCATCGGGGAGTAACAAGTAATTTCAACATTGCCACCCTATACCCAGAAGAATACAATAAATCGTTATACTCACTATCAATAAATTGCGGAAAGTGACATGCTAACAAGAGAGCCAGCCGCTGCCGGCACGTTTTACCCTGCTGATTCGGATGCGTTGCACCAGCAGGTCACAGATATGCTGGCCAGGGCGGCATTTGAGGGCAATTCCCCCAAGGCCATCATTGTCCCACATGCAGGCTATATCTATTCAGGTGAAGTGGCTGCGCAGGCCTATGCATCATTACTGGCAGAGCGCGACAAAATCAAAACCGTCGTATTGCTAGGGCCGGCACACAGGGTCTATTTTCACGGGATTGCGGCACCTGCAGCCGATGAATTCAGGACACCACTTGGTACTATCCCGATCGATCAGAATGCTATTGACGGAATGCTGGAAAAATTTCCGTTTGTCCAGCGTTTAGCAGAGCCGCATCGTGACGAACATAGCCTGGAAGTACAGCTACCATTTCTACAGGAAGTGCTGGAAAATTTTTGCCTGATCCCATTGGTAGTGGGGGATGCAAGCCCAGATCAGGTCGAAAAAGTGATTGATTATCTATGGGGTGATGAAAGCACTTTGATAGTCATAAGTTCTGATCTGAGTCATTTCCATGATTATGCTACAGCACAAACTATGGACAGCCAGACAGCATCGGCTATCGAAGGTCTGCAGCCACAGGGGTTGAATGGACAGCTTGCATGCGGGTTTATGCCAGTTTCCGGACTGCTGCTGGCTGCACGAACGAGGCAGCTGTGGCCTGAGCGGGTAGGCTTATGTAATTCCGGCGATACTGCCGGGGACAAAAGTAGTGTGGTTGGTTACGGTGCGTGGCTGTTTCAGGAAAAGGCCGTCCGGCCGCAGCTGTTGTCAGATGAGCAAAAAGATGGCCTGAAAAAACTGTCCCTGGCATCAATCCGACACGGACTGGAGACCGGTGAGCCACTTTCTGTGGATGACTACATCGATGAAAAGGGTAGCGGGGAAATGCTGCCTGATTACCAGGGCGCAGCGTTTGTTACGCTGAAGAAGAACGGCCAGCTGCGAGGATGTATCGGTAGTCTCTCTGCCTACAGGCCACTGCCTGAAGATGTCGCTGAAAATGCATTTGCCGCCGCATTCCGTGATCCTCGCTTTAATGCATTAACAGAGGATGAGATGGATGAAATCGAGATCTCCATCTCGGTACTGACAGCGCCGGAGCCGATGGCATTCACCTCTGAACAGGATTTGCTTTCTCAACTACAGCCGGGTGTGGATGGTATGATATTAACAGAAGGCGGGAATCGGGGGACATTTCTGCCCTCGGTGTGGGAAAATTGCCCTGAACCCGCATCATTTTTGTCTCACCTGAAAATGAAAGCCGGCTTGCCTGCTGATTACTGGTCAGGCACTATAAAAATAGAGCGATATAAAACTGTTTCCTGGTAGATGATGGTGCATCTCAGGCAACCCTAAAGAAGAAGAACTATGGCCTTAAATAAAAAAATAGAACACCGTGTAATACCGATAAAGGACTTTTCATCCTGTGCATACTGTTCCGTAAGACGCATGTGTTTACCCGTTTCGGTCGACAGGGAGGAAATCAACATAATCGATGATCTGGTTACTGACCGACCACAGCTGAAAAAGAGTGATTATCTTTTTCGTTCCGGTGATAAATTTCAGTCGCTTTATGCTCTTAAATCAGGTGCAATCAAAACCTATGGTAGCACGCGCGGCGGACGGGAGCAGATTACCGGCTTCCATTTCCCCGGGGAGCTGATCGGTCTCGATGCTATTGGCAACAACAGGCACAATTGTAATGCGGTAGCACTGGAAAAAACGGTAGTGTGCGAATTACCTTACAAAAACATTGAAAATATAAGCCAGCAAATTCCCACCATACAACAGGAGATCACTCGCCTGATGAGTCTGGAAATACGCAATGATGAAGAAATGCTAATGGCCATCGGCAGCATGCGTGCCGAACAACGGGTAGCGTGTTTTTTATTCAGTCTGTACCGGCGCCTTAGTCTGAGAAATAAAGAGAAAAGTACGTTCAGATTATCGATGACACGTGAGGAAATCGGCAACTACCTTGGACTGTCACTGGAGACTGTCAGCCGCCGGATGAGTAGCCTGCACGAAGATGGTGTCATAGATGTTGAAAATCGATTGATTAAACTTAAAGACATAGACAGATTGCAGGCACTTTGCAGCTGAAAGGAAGTCAAAGCAGGACATTAGCCATTGCCCGTCGAAGAGAATCGTACGATGCAAAACAAAAACGATGATTTTGTAGTTCCTGCGCCTCCCAGGCTTGATCGTGCCGTTATAGACGAGTGGTTGGCACATTTTCCGGAATTAGACGGTCTGGATGATCCGGTTTGGCAAAAAGTACTGGATTCAGCACGTCCGGTCGAGATTCCTGCGGGTACCACAGTATTTCGCGATGGCGACGGTTGTCAGAATTATATGTTCGTCATGGAAGGCTCTATCAGGGTTCAGAAAATGGCGGAAAATGGTCGGGAAATCGTACTCTATAGAGTCAATGCAGGTGAGGCCTGCATACTGACAACCTCCTGCCTGCTTAGCCACCAACGCTATCCTGCTGAAGGCATAACTGAAACGGATATACGGGCCATCAGCATTCCGGTCGCCCGTTTTGATGAAGGGGTCGCCGGATCTGCTGGTTTCCGCAACTTCGTTTTCTCCAGTTATGGACGACGTATCGCAGATTTGATCCTGCTGGTTGAGGATGTGGCTTTTGGTCGTATGGATATACGGCTGGGGCAGTATCTGCTTGATATTGTAGATGATGAGGGTAATGTGGCTGGCACCCATCAGGCAATGGCGGCTGAGCTCGGTACTGCGCGGGAAGTAGTAAGCCGCCAGCTGAAAGAATTTGAGCGCCGCGGCTGGTTAAAGCTGGGGCGGGGAGTAATAAGCATCTCTGATTTGCCTGCCCTGAAGGATCATTTGTCTACGCCTGTCTAGCGCTGCATACCCTTGTGTGACCTTGTCACATACCAATAATTTCTAATCTGCAATAATCTGGTTTCTGATATTTTAAGGGCACCTCTACTTATTATGGATAAATCAGATTGCATTCAGAATTTTTCATATCAAGGCAAGAATCGCACGTAATAGCTAGCTATTACGAAGATTCTTAACGCAGAGATGGACGATTCTGGATGTGAAATGAATATTCATAATAAGTAGAGGTGCCCTTATAATGAATTGTTCGCGTTCGATAGTGAATGTGATCATTTATCCCGAACCGGTGTTAAAGGCTGGTTTAGATTGCTATGAGGAGTAATGAAATGAGTATCGATAGAATGGTTTTTGCCTTCGCTGGCGCAGTAATTCTTATTAGTGTTGTATTGACCCAGTACCACAGTCTGAACTGGATGTGGTTGACGGTATTTGTCGGCGCAAACCTGTTTCAGTCAGCGTTTACCCGATTCTGCCCATTGGCTACAATACTGAAAGCATTGGGAGCAAAACCCGGCCAGGCTTTCTAAAGCATAGCAATATATGTTGTACTGGAAAGGCGCCGCTGGTCGGCGCCTTTTTTATTTTCTGGCGATAACAGGAGTTGGTCATGACTGAAATCAATATCAGCAATATGAAGTGCAACGGTTGTGTGGCTAATGCGCAGAAAGCCCTGGAGGGTTTACCAGGGCTTGAAAGTATAGAAATAAATCTGCAGCAGGCCAATGCAGTATTGACCGGTGACTTTGACCTGCCTGAGGCTCTTAAGCGCCTGACAGATGCCGGTTACCCGGCAGAAAAAACGGGTTAATGACTGAACAACACTATCGCCTGTCTATTACCGGCATGTCGTGTGCAGGTTGCGTAGGTACAGTCGAAGACGCCATGTCTGCTGTGCCCGGCATCGAAAAAGTGGTGGTGAATTTTGCAGATCATACCGCTAGTTATTCCGGTGAGGCGGCGGTAGAAAATGTCGTCGATGCAATTAAGGCAGCGGGATATGGTGCCGCTGTTATGCGCGGCGTTGCTGATGAAGAGGAAAAAGAGCTTGCTGAGTTTGTTTATTATCAACGCCTGATGCGCAAAACAGCTGTGGCTGGTATTGTGGCTTTGCCATTATTTCTGACTGGCATGTTCGGTTGGCTACCGCCGATCACTACCCCTGCTGGCCAGGCATTCTGGCTACTAACAGGTGCAGTCACTCTGGCGGTCATGATTTATTCGGGCGGTCATTTTTTCAGTGGTGCGCTGAAAACCCTGCGTTACCATAATGCCAATATGGACACTTTAATTGCCCTTGGAACCGGGTCGGCATGGCTATTTTCCATGGCGGTAGTTCTACTCCCCAATTTGGTACCAAGCCTTGCACAGCATGCCTATTTTGAAGCTGCATTAGTGATCATTACACTGGTCAATCTCGGCAATGCCCTGGAGATGCGTGCCAGAGGAAAAACGTCAGAAGCGATAAAGCGCCTGATCGGTATGCAACCTCGGACGGCGCGTGTTATGCGTGACGGCAAGGAGCTGGATGTCCCGATTGCAGATGTCGGACTGAATGAGACTGTGCGTGTTCGCCCCGGAGAAAAAATACCGGTCGATGGTGATATTATCGAGGGCAGTTCCAATATTGATGAATCGATGCTGACAGGAGAGCCTCTGCCCGTATTACGTAAAGCGGGTGACGCTGTTATTGGCGGTACGCTAAACAAAAGCGGGAGTTTTCTGTTCAAGGCCAGCCATATCGGCAGTGAAACCGTCCTGGCAAGAATTATAGAGCTGGTCAGGGATGCGCAGAACACCAAGCCTGCCATCGGTCGTTTGGTAGACCGTATTGCCTCAGTATTTGTACCGGCAGTTTTGATTATTGCCATCCTGACATTTTTGATCTGGTTCAATTTCGGTCCCGTGCCAAAAGCAGCATACGCGCTGGTAACCATGATGACAGTACTCATCATTGCCTGCCCCTGTGCACTGGGGCTGGCCACGCCTATATCCATCATGGCAGGTATAGGCAAAGCTGCCGAGCACGGGGTACTTATACGTAACGGCGAGGCCCTGCAACTGGCCGGCAAAATATCGGTCGTTGTGCTCGACAAAACAGGAACGATTACAGAAGGAAGGCCAGAAGTCAGCCGAATACTGACACTAAGTGATTCCGAAGAAGAGATATTGGCCCTGGCCGCCGGTATGGAAAAAAGCTCTGAGCACCCTCTGGCTGAAGCCGTTATAGAGGCGGCTAAAAATAGAAATGTTGAGGCCCTGGATGTTGAACAGTTTGAAGCAATTGCTGGTCAGGGTGTAAAGGCAGTATGCCGGGGAGAGTCTGTGCTGCTCGGTAATGAGCGGTTGATGAAAGAGCATGAAGTCAATCTCGATGAACTTAAGGTGCTGCTGGCAAAGTCAGCCAGCTCCGCTGCCACACCGGTTCTATTGGCAACAGCAGGCGTGCTATCAGGGGCGATACTGATTGAAGATCAGATCAAGCAGGATTCCGCTGCGACCATTGAGGCACTGCACAAACTAAATATAAGGACTGTCATGCTCAGTGGTGACCGCCAGACAACGGCAGAGGCAGTGGCTGACAGTGTTGGTATAGATGAGGTGTTTGCAGAAGTTTTACCCGACCAAAAGGAACAGCTCATTCGTCAGTTACAGGATGGTGGAGAAAAGGTTGCGATGGTGGGGGACGGTTTGAATGATGCCCCGTCACTGGCACGAGCTGATGTGGGTTTTGCCATCGGTAGTGGAACAGACGTAGCTATAGAAAGTGCCGATGTAACCCTGATGGGGGGGTCGATACGCGGTGTTCCCATTGCCATAGAACTTTCTCGCGCGACGGTAAAAAATATCTGGCAGAATCTGTTTGGCGCATTTGTTTATAATAGTGTCGGTATACCTGTTGCGGCAGGGGTCCTTTATCCTGTTAGTGGTTTGTTACTCAATCCCATGGTGGCAGGCGCAGCAATGGCCATGTCTTCAGTGACCGTCGTGACCAACGCAAATCGACTTCGTTTCTGGAAACCGGGTAATAAATCATGACGCTTCTGGTAAATATTCTAGGATTGTCATTGATAGTGCTGGTTGTCTGGTGGTTCTGGCTTAGTAAGTCCTGATGATGTAGTTTTTTTGTTACGTAGCACATATTTTTGAGGTAATGAAATGAGTTGGTGGGGAAAACTGATCGGCGGTACCTTTGGTTTTATGGTGGGTGGACCGCTAGGTGCATTAATAGGTGCGGCAATAGGTCATAACTTTGATTCCGGTATGAAGCTGCAGGCCAGCGGTTCGCCAGGTGATCAGGAACGTGTGCAGACGGCTTTCTTTACTGCAACATTTTCTGTTATGGGTCATGTCGCCAAGGCAGATGGCTATGTCTCGAAAGATGAAATTGCCAATGCCCGCCAGGTAATGGCATCAATGGAACTGGATGCAGACATGCAGAAAGTGGCCATCAATCTTTTTCAACAGGGCAAGGCCAGAGATTTTTCTCTTGATACTGTTCTTGAGCAGTTCCGTCGGGAATGTCATCGACGCCAGCACCTGATTCGCCTCTTCATAGAGATCCAGTTGCAGGCGGCCTATGCCGATGGCGTGATGCACCCGAAAGAGCGTGCTTTGCTGTTGCATATCTGTCGTCGTCTGGGTATATCTCCGGATGAGTTCGATGTGCTGGCCGGGGCCGCTGGAGCCGAAAGAAACTATGGTGGTGTAGCTGGCCGGAAAAGCATGAGCCTCGATGATGCCTATGCCGTTCTCGAAATCAGTCGTAGCAGCAATGACCGTGAAATAAAAAAGGCCTATCGTAGAATGATGTCGCGTCATCACCCGGATAAGCTGGTCGCCAAGGGTTTGCCGGAAGAAATGATGAAGATTGCGACCGAAAAAACACAGGAGATTCAGGCCGCCTACGAAGTGATTAAAAAGTCACGATAGACCATTTTTAATACCAAACCCTGTATCTCAACCCTGTTATAAGCTTGCACTGAAAAGCCTCATGACTATCGCTGAATTTGAAAACTACGCGCTGAACATAACAGTGACGATTTTTATGTTATGGATGGCATTGATCATCTGGAAACTGGGAAAGGAATCCGGTGGTGGGAAATGGGCATATATTGCCTTATCACTTGCGCTCGGACTTGGTTTTGTCGGTTTTGTTGCGAAGATAATACTGGTTGAATTTGTGCTGGATGTTGGGTGAACTGATTAAGTTCCAAGTTCCAAGTTCCAAGCAAATGATGTAGTCATATTTCGTCAGGCCTACTGAATATTCTTCACGGGTAATTAAACCGGTATTTCCTGTAACCTGTGTTTTTTATCTTGGAACTTGGAACTTGGAACTTTGGAACTTTTTACATTACAACCCCTTCAACCAGGTGCTGACTTCATTGATCAGTTCCTCATTATGGCCATCGAAAAAATGATCCGCACCGGGTACTATTTTTTGCATGGAGTTCGAGCCTGAAGAGGATATTTTTCTACCATTGATAGATTGCTTTCTGGAATTGGCGCTGGCCAATACACTGTCCAGGTCATTTTCGCCATAGAGGTCCAGCACGGGCACCTGGACAGATTTAAGTAACACCACATTATTCATCTCCTTGTGCTTTCCACCCCCACTCATGCCGATGCCGACAAAACCTGTAACAAGGTCTGGCTGATTATTGGCGAGGTAGTAGGCACCCATGGCTGCCCCGAGAGAATGGCTGATAATTACGATGCGTTTTGCTCCATTTTGTTTAAGAAAATTTATTCCTGCATTGATTCTCCCCGGGACTTCATTAAACAGCGGTGCATATTCCTCATAAGCAACACCATTAGCAAGGACCGGCATTTGCAGTGATAATGTGGCCCAGCCGTTTTCTGGTAATCCTATACGCAATGGCCGGATCACCTGGTCCCAGTCAGGGTGGACACCCAGTCCATGCAGGAGAATGGCCGCATCGGTTGTGTTGTTAATTGACGATGGAGTATAGATAGCAAGAAAACTCAGCTCACCATCTTTCAACGTAACAGATTCGCC
>JGI24024J18818_10001159_pt1 | contig 10728 bp, 8 predicted proteins | sample Cruoilmetagenom2_FD_18818 | JGI IMG/M metagenome (IMG submission 18818) | reverse complement strand
GAGCAGGCGTTTCGGTATACCGTCGATTTAACCCAAAAACAGGGAGGCAAAACCGTTGCTGCTTCAGGATTAACATCCGACGAAGTGCGCTTTCTGAAAAAAGCGTGCGAAACTTTTCAACTCGAGTTGCTTGATTTTCCTTTAAAGCTGCATGCCGGTGGGATTCACACATCTCTTACGCCTGTTGACTGGGGGATTGCCGAAACCGGAACATTGGTGATCGATTCTTCCTCCGAAGATGTTCGTATTGCAACCATGCTGGCCGAAACCCATATCGCTGTTTTACCGGCCTCAAAAATCAAACCCGACAGCGCAGCTTTGGAAAAGGAATTGAATGCCGTCCTGCTGGCCGATGCGCCGTCTTATTATACGTTCATCACCGGTGCCAGCAGAACGGCGGACATCGAAAGGGTTCTTGCCATCGGGGTCCACGGTCCCCAGGAGCTACATGTTCTTATTGTGAAGGAAGATCGGGAATGATCAAAACCGCCCAGGATATGAAATCGTATAAAAAGCAGCTCAAAGAGGCGCTTTCCGATCAATTTCTTCGAGCTGCATTGGACAACTTTTATACAGCGTATCGGGAAAACCGCCCCGCAGTTTATGACGGTATAGATTTTGAAGGTATAAAAAAAGAGATTGCAGCAGGAAAAGACGGCGCACTGCCGTATCTTAAAGACCTGTATGAAGAATTCAAAGTCCATGCAGAAACCGCCGGTGCCAAAGTTCATATTGCTAAAAATGCTCAGCAGGCCAATGAAATTATCACTGCCATTGCAAAGGAAAATCATGTAGAAAAGATCGTCAAAGCCAAATCGATGACCGCCGAAGAGACNTTCCTCAACGACCATTTAGAAAANGAGGGCTTTACGGTAACGGAGACCGATCTGGGTGAATGGATTATCCAGCTTCGCAAAGAAGGACCGTCCCATATGGTGCTTCCTGCTATCCATCTTTCCCGCCATCAGGTGGGCGATCTGTTTGCGGATGTCACCGGGAAAAAGCAAAACTCTGAAGATATCGACAAACTNGTCAAAGTNGCCAGGCAAGAACTCAGACCCACNTATCTGGNGGCGGATATGGGGATCACCGGGGCCAATTTCGCCATTGCGGAATCCGGGGCTTTGGGTCTGGTCACCAATGAAGGGAATATGCGTCTGGTGACGACAATGCCGAGGGTCCATGTGGCACTGGTCGGTTTTGACAAGTTGATTCCGGATTTAANGACGATGCTTCGAATCCTTAAAGTTCTTCCCAGAAACGCCACCGGTCAGGCGATCACCTCTTATGTCACGTGGATAAAGGGCGCTGTGGAATGCGGCGCTTCTCCATCGAACCGGAAAGTCATGCATATCGTGTTTCTGGACAACGGACGTCTTGCCCTTGCCAAAGACCCGGTCTTTTCACCAGCTCTCAGGTGCATTCGATGCGGGGCCTGTGCCAATGTCTGCCCCGTCTACAGCAAGGTAGGCGGCCATAAATATGGCCATGTCTACATCGGCGCAATCGGTTTGATTCTAACCCTTTTTTACCATGGTATAGAAAATGACCGGGTGATCGTACAAAACTGCATCAACTGCCAAGCGTGCAGAGAAGTTTGTCCTGTGGACATCGATCTTCCCCATCTGATTAAAAAGACGTATCGTGCGGTGTTGGATCAAGACGGAAAAACACCCGCAAAAAATTTAATTCTTTCCAGGGTTATGAAGAATCGTCGCCTTTTTCATTTTATCCTCCGCCAAGGCTATCTTGCCCAGAAGCCGCTGGCCCAAAAGGGTTCCATGATCCGGCATTTACCGAATTTTTTTGAAAAAAGACACGGATTTCGAAGCCTTCCGGTGATCGCCGAAACGCCGTTTAGAGATCAATGGAAACACCTGCGCAAACAGGTTGTCCGTCCGAAATATACCGTCGCTCTTTTTGCCGGATGTGCCGTCGATTTCATCTACCCTGAACACGCCAGAGCCCTCCTTACACTACTTGAAAGACACCGTGTTCAAGTAGAGTTCCCCAAGGATCAAACCTGCTGTGGATTACCGGCATTGATGGCTGCTGAGGAGGAAACCGCCCAAGACGTAGCGCTTCAGAATATTCGAGCCGTGCAGCCTGAAAATTATGATTACATCCTTACCCTGTGCGCTTCCTGTGCGTCTCATCTCAAGCACAATAATTCCAAGATATTCAAAAAAAATTCTGGTTGGCTTGGAAAGCTAAAAGAATTTTCGGATAAAATCATCGATTTCAGTTCTTTTATGGTCAAGGTGCTCGATGTATCTTCGGATGAATTCAAGGCAACCCATAAAAAAGTCGCCTACCACGCCCCGTGCCATCTTTGCCGGGGACTGCAGGTCACCACGGAACCCCGAAAACTTATCCAATTGGCGGGCTACACCTATGTAAGGTCTAAAGATGAAGATGTCTGCTGCGGGTTCGGCGGATCTTATTCAATCGATTTTCCTGAGATATCCGCCGAGATCCTAAAAAAGAAGCTGGACAACGTGGAAGATACCCCGGCCGAGCTTCTGGTCACGGACTGTCCGGGCTGTGTTTTACAGCTCCGCGGCGGGATGGATAAACGAAGGGGAAAGATTCAGGTCAAACATATTGCAGAACTTCTGGCCGAAACCGTGTTCTGATACAAGAACCGAGAGGGGGCATTGCCGCCGTTGAACAGAAACTATCGCTTTAACAAACGTTCAATTATCCCTTTCCCGGATGATTCCTGTTTTGAAAGTCCCAGATGCCGCTGTATTACCGATACCAGGTTCTTTTCCGATACGTCAGATCCTTCCACCACAATTTCCTTTTCCACCATAACAGCAGGAGCGACCGGCAAATCCAATTCAAAATACTCATCCGTATGGTATTCTTCCGGGGGCTTGGATATGGTTTCTATCTCGATGTTGTATTTTTCACCCAGCCTGGGCATCATCTTTTTGAAATGCTTTCAGGGCTTGCCATTGGGTTCGTTGAGAAAGAATTTTACTGTAACCATGAGTGCCTCCTTATGATCTTTTTAATTCAAACATTCTGATCAGGAACTGATCGGGAGGTAGAAAATCGACCAAGCGAAGATCACGCCTTTCGGTTCCATCACGGTCTAAAAACACAACCGTTGGAACCCCTTTTATCCCATAATGCCGCAATAAATGCTCGTAAACAGAATTGCCTTTTCGGGTAAGATCGACCTTGATCATGATGAAGTCGCTCTTGGCCTGTTTTACCACCTCGGGGTCATGAAACGTCACCTCATCCAGTTTTCGACAGGGACTACACCAGCCCGCGTAAAAATCTATAATCGCAGGTTTTTTTAATCTTTTGGCCGTTGTTAACAATTGATCCGAATACGGTTTCCATTCCACACCAGAGCCTTGGATCAACCATGAGCCCATGAGAAAAGTAGCAATGATCAAACCTGCCAATCCCACGCCTNTCGGGATCCACTCGAAGAATCGAAAACCGGCTTTACTCCGGTCAATCCATCCTAAATGCAGCCCCCCTGACAAGGCGATGGTCGCCATAAGAAATACGTCCATCGGTTTGGGCAAAATCGGCCGAATAAAATAAGCTGCCATGCCGATCAGGACCCAGCCCATGAGCTTGCGTACCCATAGCATCCATTCACCGGAACGGGGAAGTCTGTCTAATTGTCCCGAGAAGAAAGCGAGAAAAAAAAGAGGCACCCCCAAGCCCAGGCTCAGTGTAAAAAAGATGACAAACCCCAGCCACGGACTTCCGATTTTGGCCACCCAAGTGAGCAGTCCAAGCACAAAAGGGCCGATACAGGGGGCTGCTACGACCCCTAAAGTCAGGCCCATAAAAAGGCTTCCAAAGTAACCGGTATAGGATTTTGAGGCAGCTTGAGTTAAACCGTGAGGCAATCGCAATTCCCAAAATCCAAACAGGCTGGCAGCAAAAAAGACCAAGATACCTGCAACCAGCCCGAGTACAACAGGACTTTGGAGCATGGTCCCCATGAGGCCCCCGGTCAACGCCGCAATCACACCCAGAACGGAATTTGTCAACGACAATCCCATAATATAACATAAACCGTGTCTGATCACGATCCCCTTGCTTTTTTCGCTCCGTCCTCCGAAATAAGAAACAGTAATGGGGATCAACGGATAAATACAGGGGGTAAGGTTAAGGGCCATGCCCCCCATGAATATTCCCAAAAGGGTCCAAATCATGGCCCAACCGTGCAGGGGGCCGGGCGCTTCGGGTTCGGCGGAAGGTTGGGTCAATCCTGCCGGTGTCCGCAGTATCGGCAATCCCATTTTCTGCCATTCGGGATATCCTTTGGGATTACGGAAGGTGTTGTGGTAGCCGAGTTTTACGGCCACCCTGGCCGCCGAGTCACTTCGAACTCATGCCAATCCCGCTCAGTAAAAAACAATTAAACGCTCTTTATCCGGCCCGAGGAAGTTTGCGAGAGGCTTTTGTTTGCGCCATCGTGACCACCAGGTCGGTTCCATGGGAAAATTTAAAGCGCCATTTATGTGTCCGGTTCGATATTCCCATTCCTGTCTCGTATCCACCAATAAAAGGCTGTCCGGCTTTGATTTAAACAGTTCCCATAATTCCATATTGCTGATAATCCGGTAGGCACCGTTTTCGGCTTCGACCAGCACATCCTCCCATGTTGCCTCTTTAGTTTCAGCAGGACGGTTTTGGTGCCAAAGGGTGCCGATAGTTATGGCAACGACAACCATCGCAAGAAGTATTGATCTTATGGTCTTCATTCAAACCTTTCTTGGAAAAATTGAGAGTAACCCTAATCCAGCGCCCAATTGCGGCTGAATGCGTTATAGATAAAATCGATCCAAAATAAATTTGATATTGACAATATCAATGTATATTTTTTCGAATCAACGATCAATATTTATTTAGGGTCAAAGAAGATCTTATAAGGATTTTCAATACGCTGTCCCCTTGTGNGAACACGGTGGAAATTCCGTTTCTGTGGGGTGGCAAGGGGGTTCATCGAACATTAATGACAGCTCCGGAAGAGGTTTCATACATTTTCCAAGAACCGATGGTTTAAAGGGGACGATGCTGCAGATTTTTCTTTCNCATTAAATTATAATGGATCTTAAGATTTAAGTATTAAATAAGCGATGTATCCCACATAACAGGCCAAAAGAACAACACCGTTCTTGCGATCTACAACGTAAGTCTTTCTCATCATCAGCCACGACAGAAGGCTGACAAAAATCATTACCATGTAATCGAAAAGGAGACCGCTTTGAACGAAGCCTCCGGGAATCGGAATGGGCCTCACCAGCGCGGCGGCACCGAGCACACTGAGAATGTTAAAAACATTGCTCCCCACGAGGTTGCCGATGCTGATATCCATCTCTTTCCTGAATGCGGCAACAACAGAAGTGGCCAGTTCAGGAAGGGAGGTCCCCAGAGCCACGATGGTCAGACCGATGAACTTTTCGCTGACGCCGAAAATTTTCATAATGGCGACAGCGGCATTAATTAAAATCTCAGCACCGACAACCACCCCGACAATTCCTGCAGATATCCATACTATCTGCCGGGTTCTGGAAGATACATATTCAATTTCATCCACGGCATGGGCGAAAGCGACACTCTCTTTATTTAACGCCCGCCTGGATTCTTTAACGGCAAGGTAATAATTGAAACATATGTATAAGACAACTCCACCGAAAAGCGACGCACCTTCGAGCCTACTGATTTCCGAATTAAAAGAAATCAGTAAAAGATATAAGGATANCCCGAGCATTATTGGTATGTCTCGATGGAATATCGACCGATGACTTTTTATCGGCTGTATTATGGCTGCCAGGGCGAGAACCAGCGCAATGTTGCAGATATTACTTCCGACGACATTGCCCACGGCGATCATGCTTTTACCTTTAATGGAAGATACAACGCTGACAACCAGCTCAGGTGCTGAAGTCCCGAATGCAACGACCGTCAAGCCGATAACCAGGGGTTTCAGACCGAGATTCCGTGCAAGGCTTGAAGATCCTTTTACCAGCCAACTGGCGCCATAATAGAGCAGTAAAAACCCGGTTGCAAAAAGAACTATATTGAGTATCATATAGACGCGCTCCAGAAAAAATCTTTTTATTTACATATTCGTATCAAACTTACACTATAAATGTAACCCCTTCAGCGAAAAAAATCGATCACAAAGATACTTCACTATGACACAACCTGTCTTCAAAAATGGCAAAATAGCCAAAGAATGAAAATGCATATTTTTTCTTTTCCGGTGGATCCGGGTTAAGAAAAATGGTTGCATAACAGTTCCGATTTAGGGTAAAAATTTCAACAATTTTATTTTCGGTTGGGTTTGTATTGTCAAAATTAAATACGTTTTTTCATGGTTCATGAGAAAATCGGATGGGGAGAATCATCGATGCACTATGAGGGAAATATCATTCGGCCGCCCAGCGAAGCCAACAGCATTCTGCTTCAGATAACGGTTGGGTGTTCTCGAAACAAATGTACATTCTGTGGCGCATACAAAGGGGAGCGCTTCCGCATAAAAACGGATTCCGTAATTATGGAGGATATCGCGTTTGCTTCAAATCATTGCCGCCGCCAGCGCCGGGTATTTCTCTGTGATGGAGATGCGTTGATTGTTCCCCAGAAAAGACTGATGAATATTTTAATGGAAATTGAAAAACAGCTTCCCTGGGTAACACGGGTGGGTGCATATGCCAATAGCAAAAGTCTTAAAATGAAAACCCTTGACGAACTCAAAGCGTTGAAAGCCCATGGTCTGGGTATCCTCTACATGGGATTGGAAACCGGTGATGATGTTACATTGAAAAAAATCAACAAAGGTGCAACATCAGAAGAGATGATCCAAATGGGGATAAAAGCAAGGGCCGCAGGGATGAAGCTGTCTATTACGGTGCTGCTGGGGATTGCCGGCAAAAAGCGATCTCAGGTACATGCCCGGGAAACCGGACGGGTACTTTCCGCCATAGACCCGGAATATGTGGGTGCACTGACCCTGATGCTCATTCCCGGGACGCCGTTATATGAGGATTACAAAGATGGAGAGTTTCCCCTTCTCAAACCGGAAGAAATGTTGAATGAGCTTAAAACTATGATTGCCGCCACTGAGCTTTCCAAGGGGCTTTTCCATGCCAATCACGCTTCAAATTACCTTCCCATCAAGGCAAGACTGCCCAAAGACAAGGCGGTGACGCTTCGGCTTATTGATGAAGCTTTGGCAGGTAAAATATCGCTCAAGCCGGAATATTTTAGAGCGCTTTAATCAGAACGTTTTATGTGGAATTATACAATCGTGTCAAGATGTTATGTAACACGGCGGTGCCCCTTCAAAGGGGCTTTTCTATCCCTGATGCAGGCAGGGGGTATTCAAATTTAAAGATCAATATTGATTTAGGTTTTTGAAAAACGTATGACATTCATATAACCTCCGTTTCAGGAGGAATTCATACACGTATGTAAGAGACCGTTGAGGAAAAACGGCGACCTTTTAGATCAAAAAACGATTTTTTCAGAATTTTGGACGATGGGTTGTCCATTTGCCATTCATTATTTACTGTTAACAAGGAGAAACAAATCATGAGTGAAGGCTTGTCTGAAAGCCGGGTAAACGTCGATGAAATTTGTATTAATACCGTCCGCGCACTTTCCATGGATGCGGTTCAAAAGGCCAATTCCGGACATCCCGGTGCACCCATGGGTCTTGCACCGGCAGCCTACGTCCTCTGGACCCGGGTGATGAAACACAGCCCCGAAAACCCCGGCTGGCTCGATCGGGATCGCTTCGTGCTTTCAGGCGGGCATGCCTCCATGCTCCTTTACAGCCTGCTCCATCTTTCAGGGTACGGGGTTACCCTCGATGATTTAAAGAGTTTCCGGCAGTGGGGCAGCAAAACCCCCGGTCATCCGGAATTGGGACATACTCCGGGGGTGGAGACCACAACCGGTCCTCTGGGTCAGGGCTTTGCCAATGCAGTGGGGATGGCCATGGCGGAACGACATCTTGCCGCCCGATTTAACAGGGACGGGCATGAGATTGTCGACCATTATACCTACGTGATGTGCGGAGACGGAGATATGATGGAAGGGATCTCCAGTGAAGCTGCATCCCTTGCCGGGCATCTGGGTCTTGGCAGATTGATCTGCATTTACGACGACAACAAAATCTCCATAGAAGGTAGCACGGATATATGCTTTACAGAAGATGTCGCGCTTCGCTTCAAGGCGTATAACTGGCATATTCTAAAAGTCGATGACGGAAATGACGTCGATGCCGTTTTCCGTGCGCTCCAGGCGGCCAAAGCTGAAACCCATCGGCCGTCTTTAATTGTTTTGCGCACCCATATTGCCTTTGGAAGCCCCAACAAGCAGGACACCGCCGATGCCCACGGGGCTCCGCTGGGTGAAGAAGAGGTCCGTCTCACCAAAAAATTTCTCGGAATTCCGGAAAATGTCACCTTTCACATACCCGATGAGGCGCTGAACCAATTCAAAAAATGTGTTGAAGCCGGAAAAGAAGCCGAAGCCGAATGGCTGGAAAAATATCAGATCTTCAGCAAAAAATTCCCGGATATGGCCAAAAAATGGGTGGATGCCATGAGCGGTTTTTTAACCACAGGATGGGATGAGGATATCCCGGACTTTTCAACGTTGGGAGATCCCATCGCAACCCGGGCGGCATCCGGTAAAGTCCTGAATGCCATTGCCCCAAAACTTTCGACACTTATCGGTGGTTCTGCGGATTTGGCACCTTCGAACAAAACGTTTATGGCGTGTTCCCATGAGTTCCAAAAAGATGCTTACGACGGCCGAAATATCCGTTTTGGTGTCCGGGAACATGCCATGGGCGGAATAATGTCCGGTATGTATCTTCACAATGGTCTGCGGCCCTATGGTGGAACATTTCTGGTCTTTGCCGATTACTTGAGACCGGCCTTGCGGGTTGCCTGCATCATGAAAATCCCGGTAATATATGTTTTTACCCATGACAGTGTTGCTGTCGGCGAAGACGGACCCACACACCAGCCGGTGGAGCAGCTGGCCAGTCTGCGGGCAATTCCAGGCATTACGGTGATACGCCCTGGGGATGCTACGGAAACTGCCCAGGCCTGGCGTCAGGCTCTCAAGACGACAAACGGTCCGGTGGCGCTGATTCTCAGCCGCCAAAAACTTCCGGTGCTGAAACCGAATAATTCCGAATACGGTCTAAAAAAAGGCGCCTATGTCCTGGCCGATTGTGACGGCAACCCCGACATTATTCTCATCGGTACGGGATCAGAAGTTCATATTGTCCTGGAAGCCAAACAGCGTCTCGAACAGAAAGGGATTGCCGCACGGGTCGTTAGCATGCCCAGCTGGGAGCTTTTTGAAAAAACTTCAGAGGCTTACAAAAATCGTGTGCTTCTGCCGGATGTATCGGTACGTCTGGCTGTGGAAGCCGGTTCTTCCATGGGGTGGGGACGATATGTTGGTGACGGCGGCGCTGTTATCGGCATCACACGCTTCGGTGCGTCCGCACCGGGTGGAACCACCATGGAAAAATTCGGATTTACACCGGATAACGTTGTCCAAAAAGCACTGGAGCTTCTCAAAAAATAGCCCGTGTTAAAATCGAACCTGACGCAGTGATTGGACGAAAGGGAGGATTTCTCAACGGTCTCGATTTGATAAGATATGCAGAACGAGTTTTGTTGTATTGACCGGAATATCCATCTTAAAATTATCAGAATAAAGTTCCGACCCAATCAGACAACTCCTGCTCTAAGATAGGGTATCAGTATAACAAATACCCACGTCCACTACGTTTTGATGGTATCACAACTTTTTTGCTTGCTGTAATATAAGATTTTGGCAGAATTGTTAAGGGTATTAAGGGCAAGATGCTCTCAATGTATCAAAAGTTTGAAGATTGAAAGGCGGACCACAATATATGGTAGCTGCAAACCGTAAATCATAGCGAGGGGGGGGACAAATGGGGCTCATAGGTAATATCAAGAGAATAATGCAGGGGTTCAAAAAAAATAAAGCGACCGATTTTATATCAGAAGAGGACTCAACCTTGGTAATAGAAGATGAACTAACGGAAGACGAATCAACGGAAGATGAAGACCAATCAGAGGGTGCTAGATGATTATCAGTTTAATTATCAAACAGCCTTCCTGTCTATCATAACAGGCTACACCGTTGCATTTAAGTTAGGGTATCACAGGACGACTTAACGAAGACGAGTAGCTAAATTTTTTATGTGGAGGAGGTTAACAATGGAAGGTTATTCTGCAAAAATAGCACAATTGGAAAGCACAATGTCTTTATACGGCCGGGATATAGTCATCGCATTCGCGGTAATCATATTAGGACTCATTTTGATCAAATGGATCAATCAAGGATTAAAGCGCGCTTTCAGAAAGCTGCCCATCAGCCCTGCCAAAGGAGCAACCATACGCAATGTCATTATCGTGCTGATGAGCGCCGCCTTGATAGCTTTTGTCGGCATTGAACTAGGTTTGAGACCAAGGCCCGTTGTACGGTTTTTAGCCATTCTGACTCTGGCTTCCATCGGCATAGTTATGGTGTTCCGTCCACTCATTCCGACGCTTCCTTTTAAGGTCGGCAATACGGTTAAAGTTGGGGACCTTTTGGGAAAAGTCGAAGCCACTACCGTGCTGAACACCCGTCTGAAAACATTTGACGGTAAAACGGTGTTTATCCCCAACCGGAAGATCGTCAATG
>JGI24024J18818_10001158_pt1 | contig 10732 bp, 9 predicted proteins | sample Cruoilmetagenom2_FD_18818 | JGI IMG/M metagenome (IMG submission 18818) | reverse complement strand
GGCGATCGCCTGGGGGAGGGCCACCATCGCCACGGTGAGGCCGGCCGTGAGATCCGGCGCCACCTGGGATCGGCGGTAGGAGCGCAGAATTCGGACCGGCTGTGCGAGGTAACCCGCCCAGCGCTCGACCACTCCCAGTCCCAGCGGGGGACCGGCTTCCGGCAATCCCGCCTGGTGAACCCGGTATCGCATCGCGCCAATTGTACAGGCAGCGCGGATGGACTTTTTTTGCGGGCGCTGCGGTAGAGTTGAGCCATGGGAAAGACCATTTGCCGGGGGGCTAGTTTTTTATTGGGGTTGTTGCTCTGCGTGCCGGGGGGTTGGGCAAAGGAAAGGCCGCCGGTGGGGATGCTCGCCGTATCGGCCGGAGAGGTCGTGGTGCTCGCCGACCCGACCACAGGCCTGTCGGAGTCGATCCCGGTGGGTCCCGTTGCTTGGCTGTTCCCCGCTCCGGGAGGAATCCTCTTCGCCCCGGATCTGGTGAACGGCCGGACAACGGTGGTCAACCTGCGGACCGCCGGGGTCGAAGAGGTGTTGGACGGCGTCACGATGCCTCATTTCGGCACCATGACCGACCGCTATGTGGTGGTGGGCGGCAACGTGCTGGTGATGAGCTATCCGGAGCGGGCGCTTATCGACCGCTTCGACCTCGAGATTGACCACCCCTGGCAGGTGGCGGTCCTCGCCGGCAACTCCGTACTGATGGTGCTGGAGCGACGGCCGGACGGGCGGGGCGGCACGGCTCTGGCCGCGCTGAACCTCGGCGGTGGCGAGCTGGTTTATCGCCGGCCGCTCTCCGGCGATGTTCGGCACATGGCCTTTTCACCGCCGCTCGGGGTCATGGCGCTGGCCGAGGCCTCCTCCAATCGGGTGTTTCTGGTCGATCCGGGCACTCTGGCGCCGGCGGCCGTGTACGAGGTTCCCGGGGTTCCCGTCGATCTGGTCTTTGCCGATGGCGGTACCACCCTGGTGGTTGCTCTCGCTCGTGACGATGGTCGTGGAGAGCTGGTGATGTGGAGGATCAAGGCGGGCAAGGAGGGCCTCGAGCGGAAGAAGGAGTGGATTGTCGAGCTAGGTGGCGAACCTGTGCGGATGGCGGTATCGCCCGACCTGCGGCATGTTGCGGTGGGGCTGTCCTCGGCCAGCCTGCAGGTGGTGGAGGTGGCGAACCAGCAGCCTGGAGCGACGGTCAAGTTGCCCGCTGCGCCTCGCGACGTCGTGTGGTGCGATCCGGCCGCGGAGGGACCCCTGGTCCCCAAGTGGTCGGACGAGGAGGCGCCGCAGCTCGACCTTGGGGGAGTTCGTTAGGCCGACCGGCGTCCGTGCTAGAGGTCCAGAAAGGCGCTTCCGAATTCACGAGAGAGCCCCCCCTGACAATGTTTGGGACTCAACCAGAGGGTCACCGGAACGTTCACGCTCCCAAGATTGCCAGGGATCGCACGCCCGAAGAAGCGCGCGGTCCAACATTCCGGTGGCGCGCTTCCGATATGTGGTGCGCCCTTCTGTCGTCGCGCCCATGCGCGGGCATCGCGCGGCGCTCTGGATGATCGTTTCCTCGCGCCGGTAATTCCGAATTCCGAATTCCGAATTCCTAATTCGTCCCGCTCTACCCGTCCGCCTTGGGATCCTTCGCCCCGCCCCCATTTGAAGCGGATTTCCTGCGTGGTCTGCGCCTTCGTCTCCGCTTCGTCGGCTTCGCCTCACCTTCGCCTTCCCCCGCGGCGGGTCTGTCGCGACGGGTGTCGGCAGCTCCTCTTCGGGGAGGCCGATCGCGCCGCGGGTCGCTGCGGCGCGGGCGGTGCTCGCGGGGGCGAACCTCGGCGTAGAGATCGTCGCCTGCAAAGCTGACGGGAAGCTCGTAACCCACGAACCGTTGGATAGCGTCGATGGAATAGACGTAATCCTCGCACGCGAGCGTGAGGGCTTTGCCCTCCGCTCCCACACGGGCGGTGCGGCCGATGCGGTGAACGTAGTCCTCGGGATCTTGGGGCAGGTCGTAGTTGATGACGTGGGTAACCCCTTCGATGTGGAGGCCCCGGCTGGCGACGTCGGTGGCTACCAAGATCGGCAGGCTCCCGTCGCGGAAATCGTCGAGCACCTTGAGGCGTTTGGTCTGGACCACGTTGCCGGTCAGCCCGCCGGCTGTGAATCCGTGGCGCTGGAGGTCGTCCACGAGGCGTTGCGCCTGGTAGCGGGTGTTGACGAAGACCATGGTTCGTGAGCTGCCTTCGCGTTGCAGGAGGCCGAGGAGGAGGGACAGCTTTTCCCGCGTGGCGACGTGGAAGAGCTCCTGGTGAATTGTGTCCGGCGTTAGCTGCTCGGCGCTCACCACCGCTTCGACGGGATCGTTCATCTGCCGCCAGCCGAGCGTCATGACCCTCTGCGAGAGGGTGGCAGTGAACATCATCGATTGGCGCTCCGTCGGGTGGGGCATGCGGCGCAGGATCCAGCGTAGGTCCTCGGCGAAGCCCATGTCGAAGAGGCGGTCGCACTCGTCGATGACCACCATCTCGGTCTTGCGGAGGGAGTAGGATCCCTTGCGGTGGTAGTCGATCAGGCGCCCGGGCGTACCGACGAGGAGATCGGTTCCGCGCTCGAGGATCTCCCGCTGTTTTCGGTAATCCAGGCCGCCGAAAACAACGTGGGTGCGGATGCCGGCATGGTGACCCAGCCCCTCTGCGTCGCCGGCGATCTGAACCGCCAGCTCGCGAGTGGGCGCCACGATCAGCGCGCGCGGAGTCTCCGGAGGGGACGGCCGCGGATTGCGTAGCAGGTGGGTGAAAATGGTCAGAAGGTACGCGGCGGTCTTGCCCGAGCCGGTCTGGGCCTGGGCGACGACATCGCGACCGGCCAGCGAGAACGGAAGCACCTCGGCCTGGACACGGGTCAGGTTGGTGAAACCAAGATCGTTAACGGCCCGCCGAATCGGTTCGGGAAGGTCGAATTCGTCGAAGGTTTGGTCCGAAAAATAGGATGCGGATCGTTCGTCGACTGTCATCGACGGAAGATTGTAACACCCGGCACTCGATCGAAGGTCTTCGCGAATAATTCGGGGTACACTCTTGCTGCATCTACCGGATGCGTGGCGCCGGCGTTTTTTCAACGAATTGCCGGCCGATGGCAGGAATAAGGTATTCGGGTATGAGAAGACAATGATGAAGAAGTTGATTCACATCGGAGTTGCTTTGGCGGCCGTCGTCATGGCGACGACGCCCCTCGGGGCCGCAGAGAAGCCGCAGGTGCAGCCCTCTGGAAAACTGCCGGACGGGCTCGAGCCCTACCTAGAAGCCAGGGTTCTCGAGGCAAACGGCCACTACCGACAGGCGATGGAAGCTTATGCGCGCTCCCTGGAGGAGGCGCCGGGCGTGGTCGAGGTGCGCGTCTCCTACGGCAGTCTTCTCGTCGATCTCGGGATGGCCGAACGGGCGGTGGGGATCCTCGATCCGGCCCTCGAGCTGGACGGCGAAGGCCTGCGGGTGCGCGCCCTGGCCTTGGCACAGCTTTCGGCCCGAAACCCCGATCTGCTGGACCAGACGGAGCAAGCGGTGCGGGCCGCCCTCGACGAGGGAGAGAGCGACCCCAACCTGTACCTGGCCCTTGCCCAGGTTCTGCAACGCTCTGGACGCCCTGAGGAGGCCGAAAAGGCGGTTGCGGAGTTGCGCCGGGCCCGTCCGGACAACCCCAGGCTTATGGTGCTCCACGCCGGTCTGCTGAGGGAGCTGGGCCGACGCGAGGAGGCGCTGGAGCTTTACACGAGGTGCGCCGCCGACGGGCCTGCGGCCGCGGGCTGTCGGGAGAGCCAGGTCGAACTGTTGGTGGAGCTCGACCGGCCCGGAGAGGCCGGTGAGGCGATGCTCGGATGGCTGCGCGACATCGATCTGGATGCGCTCATGAGGGCCGCCACCCTTCTCTTGGATGGAGGGCGGTTCCAGCTGAGCCTGGACACCGTGCAACGGGTGCTCGAGCGCGCACCCGACTCCGAACGGGCGTTGGCTGTGGAGGCCCACCTGCTGTCGGCTCTCGGCCGTCATCCGGAAGCGGTGGATCGGTTGCGCCGGATGCTGAAAAAGAATCCGGACAATCTCGACCTGGTGCTCGCCATGGCGTGGTCTACCGGCAGAGAGGGCAACCAGGAGGAGGCGCGGAGGTGGCTCGACCGGGCGTGGGGGCTGGTCGAGGATGACCCGGGCTCGCGCGATGCCGTCCGCTGTGCTCTGACGGCGGCCCGCTTGGAGCTTATCGCCGGCAACCCGATGGTGGCCAGAGAGTGGCTCGACCGGGTGGGCGACCTTGAAGCAGCGGGGGTCGACTACGTTCGCATGCTGGCCGAGACCTTCCGCCGGGAGGAGCAGTGGCAGAAAGGGGTTGCGGCGCTGGTTCGTGTGCAGCCCAGCCTCCGGGACCGGGCGCAGTCCGAGGCCGAGGCGTTGGAGGCCGAGTTCCTCCTGCGGTCGAACGACCCGCGGGCATGGCGGAGGCTGCGTCCGCTTCTCGAATCTGAGGACCTGGCGGACGTGCTGCTCGCCCTCCAGGTCCTGCAGACGGTGGAGCGTTGGCAGGAGGTCGAAGGGGAGGCCGCCGCCGCGAGCGAGCGTTTGGGAGAGGACCGGAACCTGCTATTTATCCGCGCCGCGGCGCTCGAGAATCTGGATCGGGTGGAGGAGTCGGAGGAGCTGTTCTCCCGCCTCGTGGCCTCGGAGCCGGATGACGCCAGTGCCGCCAACTACCTGGGCTATCTGTGGGCCGACCGCGACGTCAACCTCGACCAGGCGCTGGAGCTCATCGGACGTGCGGTCTCCCTCGACCCTGAGAACCCGGCCTACCTCGATTCACTCGGCTGGGTCCACTATCGGCTCGGCGATCTCGACGAGGCCGAGCACTGGTTGCGTCGCGCTATCGACCTTGGTGGCGATGTCGGAGACGGCACTATCCTCTGTCACCTGGGAGAGGTTCTTCTCGCCGGCGGCGAAACCGAGGAGGGTCGTGAGTTCCTTCTGATTGGCCTCGATAAGGGTTGCGAGGATCCGGAGCATGTACGCTCGCTGCTCTCTCGCGCTGACGATGCGAATCACTGAGCCGTGGTGGGATATCCGGGCCGGAGTCTGTTCCGGCGTCTGGAGAGGGGCGTGGGCGGCGATGGCGGTCGTTGCTCTCATAGGAAGCTCGGGGTGCCGGTCGGCCGTCCCAGCGCTCACGGCGCCGCAGCTCGAAAGCGCAGTCGTTCACCTGAATCGCCCCCTGCCCGGCGAACCGGCGGCGCTTTATCGCCTGCGGGTGCGGTCCTCAGGCGGCCTCAGGCTGGCGGTGCGGACCAGCGGGCTGCAAGGCCGTCTGACGGTCTCCGAGCCCTTCGGATCGGCGGTCTCCATCACCTCCTGGGAGGGCTCTCAACCTCCCACCTTCTTCGACCTGCGAGAAGGCTGTCGCTTGGAGGCCTCTGATCTTTCGCAGGTCCTCGGCATCGAAATCTTGCCGCTGCCGCAGGCCGTACGCCTGCTCGGGGGAAGGCTGCCCACCGCGGAGGGAGACAGGGTTTCGTTGCGTGAGGATGGGCGACTTCTGATTGAGGGACCAGGCTGGGCAGCGGTGGCGACGGTGATGCCTGAGCCCTGGCGTGTGGTCTCGGTGGAAGAGATGGGATCGGGGAGGAGCGGCTGGAGTCTGAAACTCTCGGACCATACCAGCTCGGTTCCGGGTTTCGTGCGGGTGGAACAGCGGGGTGGACGCTGGGCCGAGCTCGATCTGATCAGCCTCGAGTGGAAGGAGGGTGACACACTGCCCGCCCTTCCGGATCTTCCCGACTGTACTCTGCGACCACCCAGGTGATGCGCCTGACGGTGACCGCGCCGGCGAAGATCAATCTTCATTTGCGGATAGTGGGCCGGCGTTCGGATGGCTATCACGAGCTGAGGACACTGTTTCAGAGCATCGACCTCGCCGATGAGGTGTCGGCGGAGTCGGCGCCCGACGGTATCCTCGAGCTGCGAGTCGAGCCGCAGGGGAGAGTGACGTCGGAGGAGGATAACCTGGTGCTGCGCGCCGCCTCCTTATTGTGTAAGCGCACCCGAGCGGTGGGCGGTGCCAGGATCAGGCTGGACAAAAGGGTCCCGGTTGGGGCGGGCCTCGGCGGCGGTTCGGCGGATGCCGCGGCAACTCTGGTGCTCCTTAACGATCTTTGGCACCTGGGTTTGGGTATGAACGTGTTGACAAAGATCGCTTCAGAACTCGGATCCGACGTGCCCTTCTTTCTGCACGGAGGGTTGGCCCACGCGGTCGGACGGGGCGAGGTGGTCGAACCCTTGCCCGACCTGCGCCCGTACGGCGTGTTGGTGGTGATGCCAGAGATCCAGGCGATGACCGCCGAGGTTTTTGGGGCCGTCGCACCGCGTTTGACCTGGGAACGGCAGGAGGCTACTGTGGACGCGTTCGTAGCGGGGGAGTCCGGGCTGCCCTGGGGGGATCTTTGCAACGATCTCCAGCCGGTGGTTGTGAATCGTTGGCCCGAGGTGGCCCGGGTGTTGGAGGTGCTCCGCGATATGCAGCCTCTGCACGCTGCGGTCACCGGTTCGGGCGCCGCGGTGTTTGCGATCTTCCCCGATGCAGAGGCGGCGCGTACCGCGGCGAGGGGGCTGGATGCCGGATGGCGAATCCACGAAGGTAGAACCCTCGCCCGTGAGCAGGCCCGGTTAGTGACGAATAAGACCGGTGTTCGAGAGGAGAATGGATCGTGAAAGTGACCGAGGTACGCATCAGCCCGGCAAAGGGAGGCAAGGTTCGCGCCTTTGCCAGCGTCGTCTTCGACGACTGCTTTATCGTCAACGATCTGCGGGTGGTCGAGGGCCGCGAGGGACAGTTCTTTGTGACCATGCCGGCCCGCAAGACGCGCAACGGCCAGATGCGGGACATCGCCCACCCGCTGAATGGCGAGACCCGGGAGCAGATCGAGGCCCTGGTCCTCGATGAGTACGAGTCGGCGGTGCAGAACCTGATCGTACCCGATCGCAGCGTCCAGGACGATGCTGGTGAAGAAAAGCGGCTGTCGCTGATGGAGCGTCTGTCCGCGAGGTTGTTCAACGAGGAGTTCTGGACAACCGAGGCTACGGGTCGGACCGCGGACAAGGAGTGATATCCGCGCGCTCAATTGAACAGGATGCACTCCAGTCGTTCCGGGGGATGCAGGCGGTTCCCTCGAGATCGGGTATACTCTGCGGCGCTTGGGGCGTCGGCAAGTGGTAAGCCACCGGTCTTTGGATCCGGCATTCGCAGGTTCGAATCCTGCCGCCCCAGCCACGAGCACGGTCTTCGCATCGGGTTTTCGACGGGGGCGGCAATAGGGAGCTGGATGTTGAGAGAGCATCGTCTTTTGGTGTTTTCCGGACGCGCCAACCCGGCGCTGACGGAGTCGATCTGCGGCTATTTACAGATCGAGATGGGGCGTGTGCGTCTCGGCAATTTCTCTGACGGCGAGCTCTACTGCCAGATTGAGGAGAACGCGCGCGGCGCCGACGTGTTCATCGTGCAGCCGACGGGTTCTCCCCCGAACGAAACCCTGATGGAGTTGCTGATCATGCTCGATGCCTTCCGTAGGGCATCGCCGGCGCGGGTGTGCGTTGTGATCCCGTACCTCGGCTATGCCCGCCAAGATCGCAAGGACGCGCCGAGGGTACCGATCACCGCCAAGCTGGTTGCCAATTTGATCACCACCGCGGGCGCGGATCGGGTGCTGACCATCGATCTTCACGCCGCACAGATCCAGGGTTTTTTCGACATTCCCGTAGATCACCTCTACGCAGCGCCGGTTCTCATCGAGGCGATTCGCCGCAGCGAGTTGGCAAACCCGATGTTGGTGTCGCCGGATGCCGGTGGCGTTGAAAGAGCGCGCGCGTTTGCGAAACGCCTGAAGCTCGACCTGGCGATCATGGACAAGCGTCGTCCGGAGGCCAACCGGGCCGTGATCATGAACGTGATCGGCAACGTGAAAGGGTATGACTGCGTGATCGTCGATGACATCATCGACACAGCGGGAACGCTGGTTCATTCGGCTGAAGCATTGATCGAGCGCGGCGCCCGATCGGTTTACGCAACCGGCGTGCACCCGGTCTTTTCGGGTCCCGCCATCGACCGCATCAATTCAAGTTCGATCGAAAAGGTCATGGTGACCGACACCCTGGCTCTGAGTGAGTCGGCAAAACGGAGTCCCAAGGTGGAGCAGCTGTCGCTGGCGGTTCTCCTGGGGGAAGCCATCCGCCGTATTCACGAAGGGGCGTCGGTCTCGAGCCTTTTCGTCTAGCCCGGTTTTCTCACCGGGTTTCGTAGCGAGGGCGGCGAAGGGTAGTCAGATGTTGGGTCTTTCGCGAATCAGGCGACGCAGGCGTAGTAGCACTACATCGAGGAGCATGATTTGCGAAAAGCACGACAGATGGCTATCATTCGCCGTCCGCAGTAGACACCCGGTGAGAAGACCGGGCTAGTAGACAACCTCAAGGGAGAGTATTGCAATGGCTGAGAGTCCAGAAATCGTCGTCACGGTGGATACCCGGGAAGGCCGGGGCAGCGCGGAGGCAGGCCGGATGCGCCACCAGGGCTTGGTGCCGGCCGTCGTTTACGGAGGCGGCAAAGCGCCAGTGCCTATCGCGGTCGATGAGCACTCAATTCGCGAGCTGCTCAAGGGTGCGGCCGGAGAAAACACCATCTTCTTGCTCAAGCTCAAGGGGACGGATGAGGAACGGCTCGCGATGATCAAAGAGCTGCAAGTCGATCGGATCAGTGGGCATTTCATTCACATCGACTTCATCCGGATCACACGCGGGCACATGCTGACAGTCAGGATGCCGGTGGAGCTGGTCGGCGACTGTGTCGGAGTGCGTCACGGTGGGCGGGTCGATTTTGTGACCCGAGAGATCGAAATCGAGATTCTCCCACGCGAGATGTTCGACAAATTCGTGCTCGACATTTCGGATCTCGAGGTCGGCGACCACCTCAAGGTCGGAGATCTCGCGTCGCAACTGCCGGAGAACGCCAAGTTCCTCGAGGACGAAAATCGAGTCGTGGCAGTGGTCGAGATACCACGGATCATCGAGGAGCCGGTCGAGGAAGAGATTGAAGAGGCAGAGTTGGTGACAGCCGAGGCTGAGGAGCCCGAGGTTATCGGCAAGGGTAAGGCCGAAGAGGAAGAAGAGGCCGAGTAGCCCTTCGCGGAGGTCCATGGCCGTCGATCTGGTTCTCGGTCTCGGCAACCCCGGGGCGCAGTATGCCGGGACCCGCCACAACGTCGGGTTCGAGGTGGCGGCCGAGGTGTGGCGACGGCGCGGGCTAGGGGAGTGGACCCAGCGGTCTTCGTGCGAGCTCGGGATCATCACTCCGGGCCGCGTGGCGATCGTTGCCCGTCCGCTCGTCTACATGAACCGATCCGGTGACGCCGCGCTCCGGCTGCTCGAGGAGCTCGAGAGCCGGGCGGAGAACATGCTGGTGGTCGTGGACGATGTGGATCTCCTTCTCGGCGTCTTGCGTTTGCGGCCATCCGGCGGACCTGGAACCCACAACGGCCTCAGGAACCTGTGCGACGCCGTCGGTACCGGTTTTCCGCGATTGCGTGTCGGTGTCGGTGGCGCCGGGGAGGGCATGGACCTCGCGCAGTACGTGCTCTCTCCATTCTCAGCGAGCGAGCAATCGCGAGCCGACGCCGCCATTCAACGGGCGGCTGATGCGGTCGAGGTCGCCATGCGGGACGGGCTGGAACGGGCTATGAACATCTATAACCGCAGGTAATTCTTAATTCTCAATTCTTAATTCTCAATTTCCGCCCAGCCCCACGGAGAACCGGGAGGGCGGTTGGGAATTCAAAATTAAGAATTCAGAATTGAGAATTATTGTGATGGGACCGTGAGCATCGGCAGCTTCACCCGCCGGAGGACCGACTCTGCAACCGAGCCGAGGAGGACGTGCTCGAGCCCCGAGAGACCTCGAGTCGCCATGACCACGAGATCGAATCGCTCGGGATCGGCGAGATTGACGATTGTGTCGGCGGCACGACCGACCTCGACCAGAGTTGTGCATGCCCGGCCGTCGAGGAGCTCGGTCGCCGCCTTGTCGAGGGCCTCCTCCGATCTGGTTGTGAGGCGCATCATGAGGTCGTCCGGTAATATGTCGACCGAATAGAACTCGGGATAGACCACGGGTTCGACAACGTGCAACAGCGTGATCTCGGCGTCCAGGGCATCCGCCCAGGCAGCGGCCTGGCGAGTGGCGTCAGCCGACGCGTCAGAGAAATCGTACGGTACCAGAATTCGGGTGATTCCGTCGGGTTCGACGACGGCGTCGGCGCGCAAGCTCAGCACCGGCGCCGGCGAGGTGCGGACCACTCTCTCCGTTACCGAGCCTAGAAAGAATCGTGACAGGCCGCGGCGGCCGTGCGTTCCCATGACGATCAGGTCGCAGCCCAGGTTCGAGGCGGTCTCGACGATCACCTCGTCGGGATCAATTCCACGAACCAACAGGGGAGTCACCGATACGTCGTGGATTCCGGAGCTTTTCTCCAGGAGTTTGCGGCGCGCATCGGCGCTGGTGGCCTGCAGCTGCTCGAGCTGATTGCGGCTGCTTTCATCGAGGTTGGAGTCCTCGACAAGAACCGCGACGTGGAGCAGGTGGAGGTCAGCTGACAACCGGAGGGCGAGAATGGCGGCCAATGCCACCGCCTGCTCCGCAGTCTCGGAAAAATCAGTGGCTGCAAGGA
>JGI24024J18818_10001157_pt1 | contig 10734 bp, 9 predicted proteins | sample Cruoilmetagenom2_FD_18818 | JGI IMG/M metagenome (IMG submission 18818) | reverse complement strand
CAACCCGTTCGGGCTGCGACCGACAGCAACCAGTATGCGGTCAAAGGTATCTGACTCGGGCGCATCCTTGCCGTCAAAGGAGACTTTAAGGCCAGTCTTCAACGACTTGATGTCGGTGACAGCTGTTTTCAGGTAAATATTTTCATAACGCGATTTCAGTCGTTTTGTCAGTGGTCTGATGATGTCTTTATCAGCACCCGGTATCAGGCCATCCAGCATTTCTACGATGGTAATTTTAGACCCGAGGGCCTCGTAGACCGTGGCCATCTCCAGGCCGATAATGCCGCCGCCGATGACCAGCAATCGCTTTGGTATTTCTTCAAGCTGCAGGGCATCTGTGGAGTCCATCATGCGTGGATCGTCATTCGGGAAGCTCGGAATTTTTGTCACCCGCGAGCCGGCAGCAATGATACAGTGATCAAATGATATGCTGACATCACCATCGACAGTGGCAACGGTAATGTGATTAGGCGAGGTAAACCTTCCTTCACCGGTAACGACTTCAACCTTGCGCTGTTTGGCCAGCATCTTCAGGCCACCGGTAAGGCGGTCGACGACAGAGTCCTTCCAGTCGGCAATCTTTTTGATATCGACCTTTGGCTTGCCAAAGCTGACGCCGTGGGCGTCCATTTCTTCAGCTTCAGTGATCACCGCGGCAGTATGCAAAAGTGCTTTGGAGGGGATGCAGCCCACATTCAGGCAGACACCGCCAATACGTTGATGGCGTTCGATCATAATGACCTGTTTACCCAGGTCGGCAGCACGGAAGGCGGCGGTATAGCCACCCGGGCCGGAACCCAGTACCAGCACTTCGGCATGTTTGTCACCCTTGTCGAAGTTTGCGGACGAAGAGACAGCAGACGCAGGTGAGGCTGTTTCAGCCTGTTCAGGTTTTTCTGCAGCAGCTTTTTCTGAATCAGTTTCTGTTATTGTTTCAGCTGGCCCTGAGATGCTTTCTTCTTCTGCCCTGCCCAGTTCTTCCAGCATCAGTATGGCTGTGCCTTCAGCAATTTTATCACCCACCGATACCAGTATTTCCTTAATGATACCTGCCGCAGGCGATGGTATTTCCATCGTTGCCTTGTCGCTTTCAAGGGTAATCAGCGAAGTTTCCTGTTCCACGGTATCACCGGCAGCAACCAGTACTTCAATGATCTCAACTTCGTCAAAATCACCGATATCGGGCAGACGTATTTCAGTCAGCTTGCTCATTTGATTCTTTCCTTACAGAAGTACTTTACGAATGTCAGTGAGCATTTTGCTCAGGAAGGTAATGAAACGTGCGCCATCAGCCCCGTCAATAACCCTGTGGTCATAGGAAAGTGCCAGCGGCAACATCAGGCGTGGTTCAAAGTCCTCACCATTCCATACCGGTTTCATTTTCGAGCGGGCAACGCCGAGAATGGCCACTTCAGGTGCATTGACAATAGGCGTGAAGTTGGTGCCGCCTATGCCGCCGAGGCTGGATATGGAGAATGTGCCGCCCTGCAGGTCAGCAGGCATTAGCGAACCATCACGGGCACGGGAGCTGATTTCCATCAATTCTTCCGCCAGCTCATAAAAGCCTTTGTCGTCGACATTGCGAATGACGGGAACCATCAAGCCATCCGGNGTATCGACCGCGACGCCGATATTGAAATAGTTCTTGATGATCAGGTTTTCTTTGTTTTCATCCAGTGAAGCATTGAACTGCGGGTACTCTTTAAGTGCCGAGACAACTGCCTTCATGATGAAGACCAGGGGCGTCATGCGAACGCCCTTTCGTTCGGCCTCATCTTTCATGCTTTTGCGGAATTCTTCCAGGTCGGTGGTATCCGCTTCATCGAACTGGGTGACATGCGGGATATTCAGCCAGCAGGCATGCAGATGTTTGCCGGCAATCTTTTTGATCCGGGACAACGGCCGGGTTTCAATTTCACCAAATTTGGCGAAGTCGACTTTGGGAACAGGGGGTATTGCACTGCCTGCAGGTGAAGCTGCAGAACCTTGTTGCATAGCCTGTTTAACAAAACCCTGCACGTCTTCTTTGAGGATTCTTGCCTTCGGTCCGCTGCCTCTTACCTGGTTCAGATTTACGCCGAGGTCAAAAGCAAATCGGCGCACAGATGGTGAGGCATGAGAACGCTGTTGACCTGCCACAGTATCGGGTGCATAAGGAACTATCTCATCGGTCGACTCTGTAGAAGCAGATGGCGCAGGTGTAATTGCTGGAGTTGTCTCGGGCACAGTTGATGGACTGGTTGCTTCGGTTTGAGTATCCGTTACCTCGGCCTCTACTTCCGCAGTTGGTGCAGCAGCATCGCTGCTTTCCAGCAGCAGGATGACCGAGCCGAGAGAGACCTTGTCACCTATAGCTACCTTGATCTCTTTTACCACGCCGGCTTCAGGTGACGGAATTTCCATCGTAGCCTTGTCGCTTTCCAACGAGATCAGTGAGTCTTCAGCCTCGATACTGTCGCCAGCACTAACCAGTATTTCTATGACTTCAACTTCGTCGAAGTCACCAATATCCGGAACCGGGATTTCTTTTAAATTTGTCATAATGTTTTTGTGTTTTGTTGCTTAAACAGTGGCAGGATTGGGCTTGCTGCCATTAATGCCATATTTTTTTATCGCCTCACTGACCTTTTTTACAGGTAGATCGTCGTTGTTGGCAAGCGACTGTAGAGCGGCGACAACGATATAGGGCGGCGACAACGATATGTGCGCTATTCACTTCGAAGAAGTCCCGTAGTGCCTCCCGTGTATCACTGCGCCCATAGCCATCGGTGCCGAGGACAGTATATTTACCCGGTACGGCAGAACGAATCTGGTCGGCGTACAGCCGTACGTAGTCAGTGGCAGCGACAACAGGGCCATTTTTCTCTGACAGGCTTTCTGCAACGTGGCAGGTTCTGGCTTTTTTGCCCGGATTGAGGCGATTCCAGCGTTCACAATCATCCATGTCACGGCGCAGCTCGTTAAAGCTGGTCGCACTCCAGACGTCGGCTGAGACACCCCAGTCTTTTTCCAGCAGTTCAGCGGCTGCTTCAACTTCACGCAGTATGGTGCCGCTACCAAGAAGTTGAACACGCAGTTTTTTACGCCCACCCTTCTTCAGCAGATACATACCGCGCAGGATGCCCTGCTCCACGCCTTTCGGCATCTCAGGATGTGGGTAGTTTTCATTCATCAGGGTGATGTAATAGAAAATATTTTCCTGTTTCTGGTACATGCGGCGCATGCCATCCTGAATGATTACTGCCAGTTCATAGGCATAGGTTGGATCATAGGAAACACAGTTTGGTATGCCACCGGATGCCAGCAGGCTATGTCCATCCTGATGTTGCAGCCCTTCACCATTCAGCGTTGTGCGGCCTGCAGTGCCGCCTAGTAGAAAACCCCGTGCCTGCATATCACCGGCCGCCCACATCAGATCACCGACGCGCTGGAAGCCGAACATCGAGTAATAGATGTAGAACGGAATCATGCTGATGCCATGATTGGTATAGGCGGTAGCAGCGGCAATCCAGTCAGACATGGCACCGGCTTCGTTGATTCCTTCCTGCAGAATCTGGCCTTTTGTATCCTCGCGGTACCACATAATCTTGTCGTGGTCCTCTGGTTCGTATAACTGACCGGAGGATGAATAGATGCCGAGTTGACGGAACAGGCCTTCCATGCCGAAAGTACGTGCTTCATCAGGAATAATGGGTACCAGGCGGTTGCCGATATTCTTGTCGCGGGTCAGGATCGACAGCATGCGAACGAAGACCATGGTTGTTGACAGCTCCCGGTCACCGCTGCTCTTCAGTAACACATCGAAGGCATCCAGACCNGGCACGTCGAGAGCAGGNACATTGGTTTTGCGCATCGGTAGATAGCCACCNAGTTCCTTGCGGCGTTCATGCAGATACNGCATCTCTTCACTATCATCATCCGGCTTTATGAATGGAATCTGCTCCAGGTCTTCATCAGATATNGGCAGTCTAAAGCGGTCACGGAAGCGCTTTATTTCNTCTTCATTAATNTTTTTCTGTGAATGGGTGATGTTCTGTGCCTCACCGGCTGCTCCCATGCCATAGCCCTTGACCGTCTTGGCCAGGATAACGGTTGGCTGTCCCGTGTGGTTGACCGCGGCATGGTAGGCGGCATAGACCTTGCGTGGATCATGGCCCCCTCTTAGCAGGTGCCAGATGTCGTCATCGGTCATGTCGGAGACCATTTCCAGCAGTTCAGGATACTTGCCGAAAAAATGTTCGCGCACAAAGGCACCGTCTTTTGATTTATAGGCCTGATAATCGCCGTCAACGGCCTCTTCCATGCGCTTCAGCAAAAATCCATCTTTGTCGCGTGCCAGTAAACGGTCCCAGCCGGAGCCCCAGATAACCTTGATGACATTCCAGCCGGCGCCACGGAACAGGGATTCCAGTTCCTGGATAATCTTGCCATTGCCGCGTACCGGGCCATCCAGTCGCTGTAGATTGCAATTGATGACAAAGATCAGGTCATCAAGCTTTTCACGTCCTGCCAGGCCTATCGCGCCAATGGATTCAGGTTCATCCATTTCGCCATCACCGCAGAAGGCCCAGACCTTGCGGCCATCGGTATCGAGGATCTCGCGGTCATCCAGGTATTTCATAAAACGTGCCTGGTAGATGGCCATGATTGGCCCCAGCCCCATCGACACCGTTGGGAACTGCCAGAAATCACGCATCAGCCAGGGGTGTGGATAGGAAGACAGGCCCTTGCCGTCTGATTCAAAACGGAAGTTCAGCATTTGCTCTTCAGTGATGCGGCCTTCAAGATAGGCACGGGCATAGATGCCCGGGGCAATATGACCCTGGAAAAAAACCAGGTCGCCTCCTTTCTCGGCATCGTGACCATGAAAGAAATAGTTGAAACCGACGTCATAGAGTGTGGCCGATGAGGCAAAGCTTGCGATGTGACCCCCAACCGCACCGGGTCGAAGATTGGCCTTAACCACCATGGCCATGGCATTCCAGCGTATATAGGACTTCAGGCGATTTTCGATCAACATATCACCGGGCTTATGTCCCTGCTTGTTGGCAGGGATAGTATTGACATAAGCGGTGTTGCCGCTGAAAGGCAGATAGGCACCGGCACGGCGTGCCTGGTCAACCAGTTTTTCGATAAGATAGTGTGCTCTGTCGGTGCCTTCAAATTCTATGACAGATTCCAGCGCTTCAAGCCACTCTCTGGTTTCGCGTGGATCAGGATCTTTTTCTGTCGACATTGTTTCCCCTTGATACAGGTCTGTGCGAATAGCAATATTCACAGAATCTAAACTACCCCGAGATGCCAGCCAGTGATTCAATGCCAGCAGGCAATGACGTGTCTGAAAACTGGATAAGCCGACTGCGAGTGCAACGGCGTCGGGATCATTTTCTCAGCATGTTTTGGCATGCGGCTGAGAGTTCAATAACCTGAATTAAATAAATTTATGAATTCAATCGCGTATAATCGTTATTTTGACCCTCAGGGTCAAGGAAAATAAAGCCTGTAAAGCTTGTTGTATGGGCTATTTGTTTAATGTATTCAAACAGTTATTTATAATTTTGATGAAAACGCTCACTATCATAAAACCGGATGACTGGCATCTGCATTTACGAGAAGGTCAAATTCTTGAAGCAGTATTGCCTGCTACGGTAAATTCATTCAGGCGTGCGATTGTTATGCCAAACCTGATTCCGCCCGTAACAGATGTCGATATGGCAATGAGTTATCGACAGGACATTCTCAATGCCTGTCCAGGTGACTGTGATTTCGAAGCCCTGATGACGCTTTATCTGACGGACCGTACGAGCCCTGCTGATGTGAAGGCGGCGGCAGACAATCCGTATGTCCATGCATTCAAGCTTTACCCTGCCGGGGCGACCACCAATTCGGCATCGGGGGTGACCAGCCTGCCTGATCTGATGCCTACGCTGGAGGCGATGGCTGAACACCAGGTGCCATTACTGGTACATGGTGAGGTGACGGACCCCGAAGTGGATATCTTTGACAGGGAGGCGGTCTTTATTGATCATGTTTTATCGCCATTACTGGAGGCCTTGCCCGGACTCAAGGTAGTTTTCGAACATTTGACCAGCCGCCAGGGGGTAGAGTTTGTTCTTGATGCCAGGGACAATGTAGCAGCGACACTGACAGCACATCACCTGTATCTTAATCGTAATGCAATGTTTAATAAGGGAATTCGACCACATCATTATTGTCTGCCTGTTTTAAAAAGAGAAAACCATCGACAGGCACTGGTGGCGGCAGCGATTAGTGGCAATAAAAAGTTTTTTTCCGGAACGGATAGTGCCCCGCATGATCGTGCAACTAAAGAATCCGGCTGTGGATGTGCAGGTATGTATTCATCTCCTGTTGCACTCGAACTCTATGNGCAGATTTTTNAAGATAATGATGCTCTCGACAAGCTGGAAGGGTTTGCCAGTCTACATGGGCCTGAATTTTATGGANTGCCGGTAAACAGCGAGCAGATAACACTAAAAAAACAGGATTGGCAGGTTCCATCGATAATCAATGCTGGCACTGAAGAAATTGTNCCACTTTGTGCCGGTGAAACATTGCGATGGCAGCGCGCATAGCCAATAGCGTTATTTAATACAGGGTTATGGATATTGCCAGAAATAGCCTAATCAAATAAAATATAAAGTTGACAGTTTCACTCAACTAATAATATTACACCCTTTTCTAAATTTATAGCCCGGAGTAAAAAAATGAAAAACCCGCTTGATTCAGTTGTTGGCACGATCATTTCAGGTTTGGTCCTGACGGTCGTTCTGTTCTACTTTGCAAAGAATTTCCTCGGTTGATTAAAACCACACTCGACAATCTTGCATTTTTCAAATCTAACAAGACACTAAGGAAAAAACTATGGATCTTTTAATCGATCGTTGGCTACATATCATGGCAGGCATTACCTGGATTGGACTGCTGTATTACTTTAATTTCATTCAAGTCCCTAGCATGGCCAAAATTAAGGAAGACGGGTCTGCTACTGCTATCACGAAGTTTATCGCACCGAAAGCATTGTTATGGTTCCGTTGGGCCGCACTGGTTACCTGGCTGACTGGCGCATACTACCTGGAAAGAAGTGGCATTGGCCTTGGCGATGCTTTCATGCTGAAAGAGACTGCAGGCAATATCGGCCTTGGTGTCTGGATGGGTACTATCATGCTGTTTAATGTATGGGTATTGATCTGGCCAAACCAGAAGAAAGTCCTGGGTATGGTTGAAGCCAGTGATGAAGCTAAATTGAAAGCGGCTCGAATTGCACTGCTGGCTTCACGTACCAACACCATGCTGTCAATTCCAATGCTGTTCTTCATGGTCGCAGGTAGTACTGCACACATGGGCCTGATGATGAACCCATGATTTTTCAGTNNTAATCAGGATAAAGAACCCGGCATCTGCCGGGTTTTTTCTTTTCCATTCAAATATATTGTGATATAAAGTCTTGTTTCGCGCCCAAAAAGGGGCGTTTTTTGCTTTTATGGACTTAGTAAAATGCAGCATTTAATACCGACATACAATCGTTTGCCTCTCGCGTTTAATCGCGGAGAAGGGGTATGGCTGGAAGATGTCGACGGTAAAAAATATCTTGATGCCCTATCCGGTATTGCGGTTTGCGGTCTGGGTCATAGTCACCCGGATATCAGCAAGGCAATCTGCGATCAGGCATCTACATTGATGCATACCTCTAACCTGTATGAAATACCGCTGCAAACCAGGCTTGCCGATCGACTGGCAAAACTGACAGGAATGGATAAAGTATTTTTTGCTAATTCCGGTGCTGAAGCGAATGAAGCGGCGATAAAAATTGCTCGGCTGTATGGCCATAAAAAAGGCGTGGACACACCGTCTATACTCGTATGCGAAGGCAGTTTTCATGGTCGAACCATGGCCACGCTTAGTGCAACCGGCAATCGTAAAGTCAGGGCTGGTTTCGAGCCCCTGTTAAGAGGTTTTAGCCGCATTCCCTACAATGACCTGGATGCCGTACGTGAAGCAGCAAACAATGATCCCAATGTAGTCGCCATACTGGTAGAGCCAGTACAGGGGGAGGGTGGAATCAGGGTGCCCGATGAAGATTACCTAAGCGTACTGCGTAAGATTTGCGATAAAAACGGGTGGTTACTGATGCTGGACGAAATACAGACAGGTCTGTGCCGCAGCGGAAAGTGGTTCTGTCATCAACATGCCGGCATCGTGCCTGATGTCATGACGCTGGCAAAGTCGCTGGGCAATGGTATGCCGATTGGAGCCTGTGTGGTGAATAGCGAAGCGGCAAATGTGTTTGGGCCTGGAAATCATGGCTCTACCTTTGGTGGCAACCCATTAGCCAGCGCAACCGCCCTGGCGGTCCTGAATGTCCTTGAACGCGATAATCTTGCCGAGCAGGCTGCAAGCTCGGGTGAGTTGCTGCAGCAATTATTTTACGATGCGTTTAGTGACAACAGCAGTGTCAAAGATATTCGCGGCATGGGTCTGTTATTTGCTATAGAGCTGGATCGTCCCTGCGGGGAGCTGGTTATGAAGGCTGCCGATAAAGGACTATTGATCAATGTGACGGCAGAGACAGTCATACGCCTGCTGCCGCCGCTGATCTGCAGTGAATCAGATATCCGCGAGATTGCAGATCGCCTGATTCCTGTTATTGAAGAGTTTCTTGTCCAATGACACGGCACTTTATCAGCCTGCTGGATCTCTCCACAGATGAGTTGCTGTCTGTGCTGGATCGCGCAGATGAGCTGAAAAAAGAGNTCAAAGCCGGTCAGGCATCACAGGTCATGCAGGGTAAAACGCTGGCNCTGTTATTTGACAAGTCTTCTACACGCACACGCGTATCCTTCGAAGCTGGCATGAATCAAATGGGTGGCAGCGCCCTGTTTCTGTCCCCTGTCGATGCACAAGTCGGTCGCGGTGAGCCGATAGAGGATACTGCAAGAGTGATTTCCAGCATGGTGGATATCATTGCCATACGTACCGGTTCGCACGGCAATATTATCCGTTTTGCCGAGTACAGCAAGGTGCCGGTAATTAATGCCCTGACAGATTTTAATCATCCCTGTCAGTTATTGGCTGACATGATGACAGTGCGGGAAAAGCTGGGGCGGGTTAATGATATTGAAGTCGCCTATATAGGTGATGGCAACAATATGTGCCATTCCTGGATGATCGCAGCGCGACAGTTTGATTTTAATATCAAGATTGCTGTGCCAGAAGGTTTTGAGCCTGAGGCTGATTTGCTGCAGGCCTGTAAAGACAAGGTCACACTCACAAACCAGCCGCTAGAGGCAATTCGTGACGTCGATGTGGTGGTTACCGATACCTGGATAAGCATGGGCCAGGAAGATGAAAAACTGCAGCGTAAACAGGCATTTGAGGGCTATACAGTCGATGCGAAACTAATGGAGAATGCCAGTCCGGATGCTATTTTCCTGCATTGTCTGCCTGCCTATCGTGGCTATGAGGTAACGGAAGACGTACTGGATGGCCCACAGAGCGCGGTTTGGGACGAAGCCGAAAACCGCCTGCATGCGCAGAAGGCCTTAATAGAATTTTTGCTAAAGGACACCCCGAATAACTCATGAATAAGCATCTTGAGTTATTCGAGAGCCCTTAATGCAAAATAATTGGGCGGCGATAAAAAAAATTTCCTTTATTTTAATGCCTGTCTTTGTAAGAATGTTCAGCCCTTATTCAGGTTGGCCTGTTTAGAATGTCTTGAAACCCGATTAATACGTGCGTATCAAATCGGAAAAATGTAAACAAAACTGGAGAAATTATATGAAATTAACTACAAGCCTGGTTCTTGCTGCCTCATTAGTTGCTTTTTCTGGCGTTGCCAGCGCCGATGGTAAAAAGACTTATGACACCAAGTGCTTCACCTGTCATGCCTCCGGTGTCGCGAATGCGCCAAAACTCGGTGACAAGGCTGCATGGGCTCCACGTATTGCCACAGGTATGGACGCGCTGTTAGCTGTCTCTCTCAAAGGCAAAGGCGCAATGCCACCTAAAGGTACCTGCATGGATTGCTCTGATGAAGATATGAAAGCGGCTATTCAGTATATGGTAGATGCCGCGAAGTAATTGTTTTCTGAATCCCGGCTGGTTCTAAGGCCGATTAAAAGGGCACCGAATGGTGCCCTTTTTTTAATTGGGCCCCTGCCATAGGCACCTCAATTCGTTGCCTGGCTTTCGATGAACTGGTTTAGTTTTTTTTCGCTCAGGCCACCCAGCTTTGATTTTACGATTATATTATTTTTTACCGCATGCAGTGTTGGCGTGCCGTAGACGTAAAAGTCCCTGACAAGATCAGGCATTTCATTCACGTTGATATAGATTATATTCGGGTTCAAGGTCTGTAACTCCTTGATCAGCGGACTCATCGATGAACACATAGGACAGTTGTTCGACATAAAATAGAAATAAAGGGTTTTACTGGTATCTGCAGCTTCAGGCAGCAGTTGATCAAACGAAGGGGCAGTTTTACCAATCGCACGATTTGATGAAAAACGTGTAAAAAGATAGGGTACAGTAAAAACTACCGCAACAATGAGAAGGATGCTCAGGCCGGTATTATCCATTAGGTTTGACCCTGTTTATCAGGTGGTTATTACGTGGCAAGTTTATATTAAGTAAATTAAAATCGATGAAACTATTCGTATTAATGTGCTTCATACTTAAGGGCACCTCTATTAATTCTGGATAGATCAGATTGTG
>JGI24024J18818_10001156_pt1 | contig 10747 bp, 8 predicted proteins | sample Cruoilmetagenom2_FD_18818 | JGI IMG/M metagenome (IMG submission 18818) | reverse complement strand
GGATGGCACCTTCTTGAACGAGTTGCATGATTCCTTTGTGGAAGTGTTTAGACTTCATTACGTTTTTAGCCGTTACGCGAACAAATAATTCAGGTGTGAACTGAGGTAATTTTTCATAGTTAAATGACCTTTTTCCACCAGTGATTGTATCGCCAATTTGATAACTACCTGTATCATGAAGCCCGATAATATCACCAGCTACGGCTTCATTTACTGTTTCCCGGTCATCTGCTAAAAACTGAGTGGATTGACTTAATTTAAACGTCTTTCCTGTTCGAGCAAGTGTAACCGTCATTCCCCGTTCAAACTTACCAGAAACAATTCGAACAAAAGCAATTCGGTCGCGGTGAGCTGGGTTCATATTTGCTTGTATTTTAAATATAAAACCAGAAAATTCATCAGATACTGGGTTGATGGTTTCATCCATATCCGTTTTTCTTGGCTGCGGAGTTGGCGCAAACTGCAAATATGTTTCTAAAAATGTTTGCACACCAAAATTTGTTAATGCACTACCAAAGAATACAGGTGTCATTTCTCCATTTTTCACTTTTTCCGCATCAAAATCATTTCCTGCTTCATTTAATAACATGATGTCGTCAATCGCTTGTTTATAATAAGAAGATTGTTTCATGGAATGGTCTACAGCTAATTCCCCTGACTCAGTCAAAGGTAAGAAACGATCTTTTTCTTCTGTTCGAAACTGTTCAATTCGATTGTTGAATCGATCATAAATACCAAGAAATTCTTTACCCATACCGATTGGCCAGTTCATGGCATACGATTGGATACCTAAAACCTCTTCTAATTCTTCCATTAACTCTAACGGTTCTTTCCCTTGTCGATCCATTTTATTAATGAAAGTAAAAATCGGAATTCCGCGCAATCGGCATACTTTAAATAATTTAATTGTTTGTGCTTCAATTCCTTTTGCAACGTCCACAATCATGACAGCACTATCTACGGCCATTAAGGTACGGTAGGTATCTTCACTAAAATCTTGGTGACCCGGTGTATCTAAAATATTGATACGGCAATCACTGTAATCAAATTGCATAACAGATGATGTGACAGAGATTCCGCGTTGTTTCTCGATTTCCATCCAGTCAGATGTAGCAAATTTCCCAGTTTTTTTGGCTTTTACCGTTCCTGCATCACGGATTGCTCCACCAAAAAATAGAAGTTTTTCTGTCATGGTTGTTTTACCGGCATCTGGATGCGAGATAATGGCAAATGTTCTTCTTGCTTGTATTTGGTCTTGAACTTGATTGGTCATGAATAGGTATTCTCCTTCTTTTTTTCCTACTTCATCATATGGATATTTTCACGAAAATACAAGTGAAGAAATAAGAGGTTTGCAACAATTAGAAAGAACCGATCGACAACTGATCGGTTCTTCTATGTTCTTGTTGTCGAATCTTGAAATTTACGTTTTCCTTCGGCAAGGGCGATAGCTCCATCACTGTGAGGGAATTTAGTACGGCCGATGATTTGATAATCCTCATGCCCTTTCCCTGCAAAGATAATTATGTCCCCTGGCTCTGCAATCGCAATAGCATGTTTGACCGCTTCTTCGCGATCACCTATACAAGCGTAATTGTTATGCTGCATCCCTTTTTCTAAATCAGCTAGTATGGATTCATATGGTTCATCACGTGGATCGTCTGTTGTTAATATAACATATTCTGCAACGGATGCCTTTTCAGCCATAATTGGTCGCTTCGTCTTGTCTCGATTACCACCAGTACCAACTAAGAAGATTAGTCGATTTTCCTTAAAAGGCAATACAGAAGAAATCGCTTTTTCAATTGCATCAGGTGTGTGCGCATAATCGATAAAGATTGAAATTGGCAAATCACTCACTAACTTTTCCATTCGACCTTTTACTGGGGGAATTTTTTCAAGTTCAGNNAGAATATCTGAAAGTGGAATGCCTTTTGTATATAAAGCCGCAGTGGCAGCCAGNGCATTGTATACATTAAACTCACCAAGTAAATTCATGCGAACNGGGAAAATCCCTTCAGGCGTTTTCATGTCAAAACTTGTATAATCTGCATGTTGTTCAATATTGTTTCCTTTAAACTGAGCTTGATTGTGAACTGCATACGTCCACACTGGATAAGAAGTCATTTCTTTTAAACGTTCTGACCACGGATCATCCGCATTAATGATTGCATGCTTAGAGCGAGAGAGATCTTGTCCGAGCTGTGAAAATAACAAGCCCTTTGCTGATCCATATTGCTCCATCGTTCCGTGAAAATCTAAGTGGTCGTGTGTTAAATTAGTAAAAATGGCAATATCAAAGTCTATGCCCGCAAGTCTACCAAGAACAAGACCGTGAGAAGAGACTTCCATTATCATCGTTTCACACTCTTCAACTTTTGCACGGTGAATCATCTGTTGAGTGCTAAGCGCATCACTTGTTGTATTTGCTGAATCATAAAGAATTCCATTTAAATTAAACCCAATTGTACCAGTTAAAGCAGACTTCACCTTTAAACCTTGCAACATACTTTGTAGAATTCCGCTTACACTTGTTTTACCATTCGTCCCTGTAATCCCAATCATCGTTAAATCTTTTGAAGGATATTGGTAAAACTTCGATGCGAGCAAGCCCACTGCACGAGTGGTATCATCCACGATTACATATGCTACTCGTTGTGTGTCAACATCTAATTCTCTGTCAGACACAATAAGCTTTGCACCATTTGCAATGGCTTGTTCTACGTAATCGTGTCCATCAACAGTGTATCCTTTGATGCAAATAAACAAACTGTCTGGTTGCACACTTCTCGAATCCACTGCAATGTCCAAGATTTCATTAGGTAAAGTACCGCTAATCGTTTTTACTGGCAAACAACTGAGTAAGTCAGTTGACTGCATTAGTTTTCCTCCTGTTCCACTAACATCGGAGATTTTACATATGCTTCTAATAAAGCTGCCGAATGTCTTAATGCATCCACGTGTGTCCGCTCATAGGAATGAGAAGATTCTATTCCCGGACCNATCAAAGCATGTTTTATATCATATCCNGCGCGAATGGCTGCTGATGCATCAGAACCATAAAANGGATANATATCTAATTTGTATTCAATGTTCTGTTCTTTAGCCAAATCGACAAGATGTCTCGTCAACGCATAGTGGTAAGGACCNGATGAATCTTTCGCACAAATGGAAACGGTATATTCATCTGATGTTTGACCGTCACCGAGAGCGCCCATGTCAACTGCGATATACTCAACTACTTCTACAGGGATGTTCGAATTTCCTCCATACCCAATTTCTTCATTATTTGAAATGTAGAAATGAGTGGTGTAAGGAAGTTTCATGCCTGTAGACTGAATGTTTTTCATCAATTGTAATAAAAGTGCAGTGCTCGCTTTATCATCTAAGTGTCGAGACTTTATAAAACCTGAAGAAGTATGTTCGAACCTAGGGTCAAATGAAACAAAATCTCCGACCTCAATCCCTAGCTTTCTCGTTTCTTCCGCTTTAAACACCTTTTCATCAATTCTAATTTCAATATTATCGGCATTGCGTTCAGCAGAACCTGCATTCTTATATACATGTACAGAGGTTTGATGCATTAAAATTGTTCCTCTGATATTTTTTCCCGATGCCGTATGTATGTAACAAGATTCACCTTCAACAGCATTCCATTTGAATCCACCTATCATAGCAAGTTTCAAACGGCCGTCACTTTTCACTTCTTTGACCATAGCTCCGAGTGTATCTGTATGAGCAGTTAACAATCTCTGTTTAGAAGAATCTTCCCCTTCGATCGTAGCAATAATCGCGCCTTTATTGGTCTTCTTGTACGGAACTTGAATATCTTTAAGATACTTGCCAATTAAAATCATAATGTCTTTCGTATAGCCTGAAGGACTTGGTGTTTCCACTAATTGTTGAAGTAAATTGATTGTTTCAGTTTCTTTAAATGGTACGGTCATGTGTTAACCCCCTATATATATATGTATCATAACAAAATTCAACATTTTCCGACAACGTCAAATCATGTATGATATTGGTAGATGCTATTTATTGAGGTGGAAAATGGAAAATTTATTTTTATTACGAAAAAGGAATCGATTGTTTTTATACCTTTTTGCAGTCGGTCTACTCGTTCATACATTAGCTAGTTTATTTATTCCAAATGAAGATTCTGCTCCTATACCTTTACTTGGTATTATTTACTTTGCGGTTCTGTTCATTTTACATAAAATACAAGTGAATGAAAAAGTCTTTGGTCTCTTGCTTATCGCCGGACTAAATGGATATATTGTGAATCTTAATCTGGATTCTCCTGATTATATTCATCTATTGTTATTTATATATCCTCTCTTTATAGCTTCATTATATCATTCTGTTGTCCCAAATTTAATCCTTTTACCGATAACAATGGTTGAAATCATCTATTTGTTTAGCCATTCATTTAATTCTTATGAGGTCTCGATTAAGTTTACGGATATATACATTTTAGTTTTCCTCTTAGCTCTATTAGGATTTACTGCAATTATTCATTCGATCTTTATTCAAAAAACATGGAAACGGATGGAGGAACAACATTCTTCGATGGAACGTGCGCTTCTCTCTAAAGAGGGCTATTTACATTTATTTTTTGAAAATGCTAAAGATGGAATCGCTGTTTTTGACTTGGATGCACGAATTATCGAAGTGAACCCTGCATTTGAACAACTTTATGGCTGGTCGAGAGACGAATCAATTGGTAACCATATCCCCCTCGTTCCTCCAGAAAACATGGCGGAAGCAAATAAACGATTAAATAAAGTTCTTGAAGGAGAAACATTTCATTTACTTGAAACAAAAGAGATGCGTAAAAATGGTACATTCTTTGATGGGCAGCTCACCCTGTCGCCTATTTACGATCGTAAAGATCAAATGGTGGCAATGTCCGTCATTTCAAGAGATATTTCTTATAAGAAAGAAGCTGAAAAATTACTTGTTCAATCTGAAAAATTAAAATTAGCAGGAGAAATTGCAGCGGGCGTTGCACATGAAATTCGTAATCCGATGACTGTCATTTCTGGTTTTATTCAAATGATGAACCAAGATGACCAACATCCTTACCATGGGTATACGAATTTAATTCAATCGGAGTTAGAACGAATAAACTTGATAATTAGTGAGTTTCTAGTTTTAGCTAAACCTCATGTCACTACTACGAAAGAGTTTTCAATTGATAAAACGATTCAGGACGTGGCAATGCTTTTTAAACCCGAATTAAACTTAAGAGGAATTGAATTACAGGAAGAATGGAATTGTTCGAATGTCTATATGACTGGTGAACAAAATCAGATTAAGCAAGTGTTTATTAACATTATAAAAAATGCCATAGAAGTTCTCGACCAAGGAGGAAAACTTCAAATCTCCATAGATATAGAAACTGAAAGAATGGTTACGATTCGCTTTAAGGACAATGGAATGGGTATGACTCCTGAAGTAGTGGAACAAATTTTCGAACCTTTCTTCACCACTAAACAGTCAGGAACAGGTCTAGGGATGATGATTACTGAAAAAATCATCAAAGAACATGGCGGCTTGATTCAAATTAAAAGTAAGGTCGGGGTAGGAACTGAAGTTTCTATTTTGCTTCCCTACCGAGACAGAAAAACCAGTAGCTCCGATTAATCATCGTGGCTACTGGTTTTTTATTTACTACTCTTAACGCAAGAGAGATTTTACTAGTTTTACTTTATTTTTATAGGGTGGAAAAATAATATTGATTGGTAACTTCGTACCTTTCTTTAAAATGGATTTTGAATGGGTAAAGGTATCGAAGCTTGCCTTTCCATGATAAGCATTCATGCCTGAAGGGCCAACTCCTCCAAAAGGAAGATGTGAACTCCCAACATGTGAAATGGTATCGTTTATGCAACCACCACCAAATGGTAGTTCATCAAGGAAGTATTGTGTCGCTTTTTCATTCTCACTAAAGAAGTAGGCAGCTAATGGTTTTGGCAGCTTTCTAACTTGACGGATAGCTGTTTCTAATCGATCATATGTCAAAATAGGTAAGACGGGTCCGAAAATTTCATCTTCCATTGATGGACTTCCCCACGTAACACCTTCTAATAATGTAGGTTCGATATATAAATCCTCGGAATCTACAGTACCTCCAGCACTAATATAAGAACCTTCTTTTCGAATTAATTCTGTTAATCGGTCAAATTGTCTTTGATTAATGATGCGCCCATAATCTGAACTTTTTTGAATATCTTTTCCATAAAAATCCGTCATTGTTTTTTTCAATAAATGAACCAATTTGTCTTTCACTTCATGATGAACCAATAGATAATCAGGAGCCACACAAGTTTGACCCGCATTTACAAACTTGCCCCATATAATACGTTTTGCAGCAACTTCTAAATTAGCTGTGTGATCAATAATGGCTGGACTTTTACCGCCCAGTTCCAAAGCAACAGGTGTCAAACGCTCCGAAGCAGCTTTCATGACAACTTTCCCTACAGCAACACTACCTGTGAAAAAGATAAAGTCGAATGGTGCATGAATCAACGCAGATGTTTCCTCTTTTTCCCCTTCCACTACGCGGACGTAGTTTGAAGGAAATGTCATGGTTATAATTTTGTTAATAACCTGTGCTGTGTGGACAGCTGATTCAGAAGGTTTCAAAATCGCACAGTTCCCACCAATAATTGCCCCAATCAAAGGTTCCATTACTAATTGGAACGGATAGTTAAAAGGTCCAATAATGAGCACCGAACCATATGGCTCTCTCATAATAAAACTCTTAGCTGGCAATAAATGCAGAGGAGTTTTCACTTGCTCTGGTTTCATCCATTCATCAATATGCTTAATCATAAAACCAATACTATCTAGAACAAACCCAACCTCTGTAGCATAGGCTTCAAATTCACTTTTTCGTAAATCCTTATAAAGGGCTTGCACTATTTCTGCTTCATGAAGTTGAATTACTTTTTTTAGTCTGTTCAACTGTTCTTTTCTAAAATCAACAGATTTGGTTGCACCTGTATAGAAAAACTCATGTTGAGCTTCAATCATTTGTTCAACGTCTTGTGCTGTGAAATTCATCTCTTCACTCCTCTTCTCATTCTCATCCTATTATCTTAACAATCAAAAACACGCATACTCCAAGCGATAGTTAGGAATTCATGTAAGTAATTGATCAATCCATTTTTGTACAATCAGGCCTTCTTCAAAAGATACTAACATAGCATCTTCTCCATTACTGGCAGCGTGACATGCATCAAATAAAGACGCTGTTTTTATTTCGGGGGTGATTCGTACAGCTTCTTCGTCTTTTTCTGCTATCCACAACTCTGACCAATTTTTAAGTGTCATCACTTTTTCTGAGCCGTAGATTGTAAATGATAGTAATTCTTTCTGTCCGATACCAGAAATGCCGTTGATTAAAATAGGAATGCCAGTGGACGTAACACCAATTGCTGTGGTCCCAGTTTCACATAAGGATTTGTCAATAGGATAAATGGTTTGATGTGATGAAACCGTAAAATGATTAAATAGTCTATACATGATTTGAAAGTAATGTGGAAATACTTCTCTTATAAACCCACCTTGTTCACGTGACCCAATCCATGGATTTTGTTGCCACTTTCTTGGCCAATGGGGAAAATAGGTGTGTAACTCGATGCGTAAAATCTCGCCTAATGAACGAGAGTTTACTGCGTGCATCATCGTTTGCACAGCATCACTATACATTAGTGGGAAATGCATCGCAGTTTGAACCTGTGCCTGCTTTGTCACCTCAACCATTTTTTCTCCAGCCATTACATTGTGAGCAAGAGGTTTTTCAGACAATACATGGCAACCATGTTTTGCAGCAAGCTCGCTAATTTCGGCGTGACGATTAGGAGGTGTCCCGATATACACCCAATCAGGTTTTAATTGTAATAATTCAGATATTGATGATGCTGCATGTAGGTTATATCGATTCTTCATTTCTAAAAGACGGGTTTCATTTTCATCGTATAACCCAATGATTTCACACGTAGAATGAGACAAAATTTGATTTATAATACGCTCTCCTACGATTCCTGTTCCTATGATGGCAAAAGTTGTTTTATTCATTTACTTCTCACACTCCTTGTAGGCATTTTGTTTCATTTTCCAAGAGTTTCGTTTCATTGTGTAACTTTTTGGGGTAAAGAATTGTCAAACACATTAAGAATTTAAAGGAGGAAACGATGATGGTAAAAACAGAAACTTGGTGGGAACCTATATTTTCGGGAAGCTTAAGTTTAGGTATAAATAAAGATCGCTTAAACGAATTAGAGGAAGAATCTTTTATATACTTTGATGATACTGAAGAAATCAAAACATTGGAACAATAAATTTGATTAAAACGTATTTAAAACTGCATACATAAACAGCTTCCCCTAAATTTCAGGAGAAGCTGTCTTTTTTTGTTCAAATAAATAAAACATCAAATAGTAAACGAATGCACTAATTAGCGACAAGATGGCAATGATTGTGAAGGTCCAAAAGAAACCGAACCAAACGGTCATTGGAATGGATAAGGGTGCAATCATTCGACCAATTGTATACCGTAGACTGGCTGCAGCAAAATATTGTCCACGCATATTTTCAGGTGCTAACTTTGAAATAAAGCTTTGTGACAGCCCTACAATCATTAACTCTCCAAAAGTGAAAATAGCCATCGCAAGGACAAAGACCCAAAACATATCAAACACTGAAAACACGATCATTGCAATTGTATACAGAACTGAAGATATAAAAAACACATTCTTTTCACGGAATTTTGTCACATATCTTGTCACAACTACGGTTAATAACGCAACAAGTAAACCATTTTCAGAAATCAATATACTGAAAGCAAATTCTCCTGTAACCTTCAAATTCTGACCAAACACTTGACCTAAAGATTGATTATCGATGACATCTTTGACATATACCGGAAGTAATAAATCGAGTTGCATAAACGTTTGGGCACTCAATATCCCAGCGATAATGAATAGCAAAAACAATTTATCTTTTAAAATGACGCCGTAATCTTTTATTTGAACTTGAATTGCACCTAACACTCCTTTTGGCGTGTCATTTGCAAGTTCTTCGTTATTAATTGGAAGTGTTTCTTTTGTAAATTTAATTAAGATCCATGCAAGTAAAATGCATACAAGTCCCGCAACGACCATTAATCCAAAACGATAACTAAAGAAAAAGATACCGCCTAATATCGGTCCAATAACGACAGCAATATTGATGGACGTGTAAAACACCGCAAATACTTCACCTCGATGTTCTTCTGGAACAACATCCGCAACCATCGCTTGGCTAGCTGGCCAATATAATGAACCGAAAACGCTGGCAATTGTGAAAGCTACAAACCCAAGATAGGGTGAATCGTAAATCGGTGAATTGGCAAAGGCAAACAAGAAAAATGCCGCTCCTTGACCAAATGATGAAATAACCATCATTCTTCTTCGGCCAAATTGATCCGCACAGTAACCTCCTACTAGATTCGCTGCTACTGAAAATACTTGGGACAAAATAAGCAACATCCCTGCTGTTGTCTTTCCAAATTCCTCTGCAAAATAAATGGCAAGAAACGGGAAAAACATCCAAAATGTAATATTCATGAATGCTTCGCCCACTAATCTTGCCTTTAAACTTCTATCCCAGTCTCGTATTCTCATGATATTTCTCCCTAGATGACTTGCAAAAAACATGATACCGCTTCGTTAAATCCCCTTTATAACAAGCTATTCGTTTTAAGCATTTCTTATTATTTTATTACTATTTTATCATGAAGACCCTTTTCAAAGACATACATACTTTGACTGAAGTTACTCAATGCTTCTCCATAAATAAAGGGAAGCGTAACTTAAAAATGGAGACCACTGTGGAAAGTGGGACGCAATTTCTTCAGGTTTAGGTTTCTCGGATAAATTCCATAATTTTTTCAATGCATTTTGTAAACCTATATCCGCCAGCGGAAATAAATCAGGTTTACCAAGACCAAACAATAGAAAACTTTGGGCTGTCCAAGGACCAATACCCCTATATTTTATAAGCGTTTGCATAATCGTTGCTTCATCTTCTAATGCCAATTTCTCAAGATTTAATTCACCGCTTGCGATTGCTTGAGAAACACCGATTACATATTCCGCTTTTCTCGTACTAAACTGCAATTCACGTAATTGTTCGACTTGAAGTTGGCCAATTTGTTCTGGCGTTGGATAAAACCAAACACCATTCACTTCATGACCAAATGTATGAACAAATCGAGTCGTTAATGTATGGGCAAATGACAGATTAAGTTGTTGATGAATAATGCTTTTCATCAATGTAGTGTAAAGAGAGAAATCGCGAACTATGGGTGTTCCAATATGTTCATTAAAGACCTCTGCTAAGTTAGTCTCGGCAAAATGTTGATGAATGGGTTCTAGAGAACGATCAAAATGAAATATTTCTTTGAGCCATTGTAATTGTGTTTCGGATTCGATTCCTTCGACTTTAAATACAGGCATTTCCGTTGTTCCAATTGCTTGTAGTGATAAAATAACAGAATTACCGAAAGGAATTTGAACGATACGATTTTCTTTACTAAGTGAAACGATAGGATCCATAGATAATCGATCCAAGACGCGATCGAAATCGTACGCAAAATCTAGTTGGATTGTTTGTGTCATCATGGAAATTCCTTTCTATTTACCTATATATGAAAAATGGAATATGTTACGATAGTTTTACTAGTAATTAATGTGTAGAA
>JGI24024J18818_10001155_pt1 | contig 10748 bp, 9 predicted proteins | sample Cruoilmetagenom2_FD_18818 | JGI IMG/M metagenome (IMG submission 18818) | reverse complement strand
ATTAGTGAGAACCTGTCGGTAACCGACAAGCCGATATCCACACCCTTGAATGCGGCAGGGTCAAACATGAGGATGACACTGTAAGTCATCGACCACATATAAGCGGCCATCATGAATACGCAGATTGCACCAACAATACTGTTTGCATCAATTTCCCTGGTTCTGATAACAGCCATGACGGTAAACACAAAAGCCATCAGGAAAAACAGGAACCAGCACAATACAATCAGATAAACCAGCCAGTGAATATTTGTCGTTTCAGCGATGATCACCAGCAGTACTATCGTAAGCGACAGTGCGATACCCGTTATGAACCACTTCCTGTCATGCGCCAGAGACCAGACACCGATGATCAGCGTCGCCATGATCATGAGTTCCCAGATCAGATAAGCCAGTCGCTCCTCGAAATAGTCAAGTGAAGAAGTAACCAGCATCAGGAATACCATGCTGGCCAGCAGATATAGAAAGTTGCCTTCGTATTGCTCTTCTTCGTCAGCACTATTGCTCATGACTTAAAGAGGATACACGGGATGGGGCTTCTTTTCTTCGTAGTACGGCATCATCTGTGGGATCAACTTTTTGAGTCGGTCCTGTCTTGTGTCCGATGACGGGTGGGTGCTGAGAAATTGCGGCGGAGCACTTCCACCCACTTCGCCCATTTTTTTCCACAGTGTTACTGCCGCCCGCGGGTCATAGCCCGCCTTCGCAGCCAGCTCGATGCCAATGCGGTCTGCTTCGTTTTCTGCTGTGCGACTGTTGGGCAGGGTAACAGCAAGCAAGGCAGCCCCCGCAGCCCCGGCTGTCACTGCACGATTATCGGTGGCGATGCCGATAACCATAACCCCGATTGAACTGGCCATTGCGACGGACATCTTCTCGGCCGTGTGGTTGGCAAGTGCATGGGAAATTTCATGCCCGATTACCTGCGCGAGTTCATCATCCGTAGGCTGTATCTTCTCCACCAGCCCGGTATACAGTGCCATCTTGCCACCCGCCATGCACCAGGCATTGACCATCTCCGGGTCATCAATCACCTTCATTGACCACTTCCAGTCGCGCGTTTCAGGACGCATGACGATCGCTTCGGTAACAATGCGCCCGGTGATTTTTTCCACGCGTTCAGTCAGTTCCTTGTCAGTATTGATTTTGCCTTCTTTCTCCAACGGAGCGATGGTCTGCACGTAGGCCTGGGCAGATGATGCGATAGCCTGGTCTTCAGACACGATCATCAGCTGCTTGCGTCCGGTCGGTGTCGTGGCACAGGCACTGAGCAAGCTCACCAGTAATGCCAAAACTATAATGTTTCTGAATTTCATCTGTATTCCTTTATATTTTCCACTTTGACTTCAATAATCGAGTCAGCTTCAAGCTGCTGTTTATTCGTCTGACCTATGCCTCTGGCGTGGTTAGTTTCACTGCCATCGGTCCCGCCGATTGCGATCCACTCACCCAGGCGCCCTGCGACTGTCGTCGATACATTATTAACATCGATGGACTGATGTCCGTAACCGCCTCTGTTAACTATCGGTGTCTGACGGCTTTGTGCGCTCAGTTGGAGAAACACCTCATCACCGTTCAGGCGCGGCACGACATAAAAGCCTGTTCGTGCGGGGTAGTAACCAATCGAGTCATAGCCAATACCGCGACTTCGGACTGGCATGTCCTGCCCCGCAGAGATGAACGCTTCACGGCCTTCCAGCACCTGTACACGTTGCTGAATGTCCTGGTCGTCATCGTGCAAGCGATCGGCAGCGATAATACGAACGTGATCACCCTCACCCTTATATTCAGGCGGTGTGTTGCCGACACTGACGCCACCTCCACCGACTCCGACATTACCAACCTGTCCATGAATGGCCGCTGAACGCTGCTGTGCCTGCACGTTGCGCTTGCGGCGAACACTGATCACCAGCCTCTCCGGACTGGCATCCAGCTTTTCAAGTACCTTCCTGATCTCGGCCATGCGTGCCGGTGTGGTGGTGACGACCATCTGGTCTCGCAGTCCGCTGACACTGCCGCCTGGGCCCACCAGCGGCTGCACGTTAGGAACCATCTCGTGCAGTGAGCGATAGCCGAGAGGAATAACCTCTGTGATTGTAGCCTGTGCCGCAGCCGTTATAGCTTGCAGAAATAAAAGCAGCGCGATGAGATGACGCAGCATTTTTCAGGCCTCAGGCAGCAGGCATTCCAGCGCCATTAGGTCTTCGAAGGTCTCGCGTCGGCGCACGACATGAAAACGGTCTTCATCAACCATGACTTCTGCAGCACGCCCGCGCGAGTTGTAGTTCGAACTCATGACAAAGCCGTATGCGCCAGACGAACGAATCGCCAGCAGGTCCCCCTGCTGCAGTGCCATGCTGCGCTGCTTTGCAAGCGTATCTGCGGTTTCGCATACCGGTCCGACGATATCCCACTCGTGCTCCGGCGTATCTATATGCGGCGAGACTGGCACCACTTCCTGCCAGGCATCGTACAGGGCTGGTCGCAGCAGATCATTCATCGCGGCATCGACGATTGCAAACCGGTGATCCGGCGTTTTTTTCAGGTATTCAACCTGTGTCAGCAGTATGCCTGCATTCCCCGCAATGGCACGGCCAGGTTCCAGTACAAGCATCAAATCCATCATCTCGCGCTCTTCCAGTCGCTGTTTGACGGCTTCTGCGTATTCATCAGGCAATGGCGGCTCCTCGTCCTGGTAGCGGATACCCAGTCCACCGCCAAGATCAATATGCTGAAGCCTGATACCCTTATCACGCAGCCGCCCGATGACGTCTAGCACTCTATCCAGGGCCTCAATGAAAGGTGCAACCTCGGTCAACTGTGAACCGATGTGGCAGTCGATTCCTATCAGGTCCAGATCAGGATAGTCGTTACGCGCCATGTCATACAGCTGCATGGCTTCATCGACAGGGATGCCAAACTTGTTCTCTTTCAGGCCAGTCGATATATAGGGATGCGTTTTGGCGTCAACGTCCGGATTTACACGCAGAGAGACTGGCGCTCGCACGCCCATCTTTGCCGCCACATCTGCAATGGCTTCCAATTCCTGGGCTGATTCGACATTGAAGCATTTTACGCCGGCACGCAGCGCGGCACGGATCTCTGCAACTGTCTTGCCGACACCCGAAAACACGATCCGTTCAGGATCACCACCGGCACGCAGAACACGCTCCAGCTCACCACCCGATACGATATCGAAACCTGAGCCCAGGCGGGCCAGCACGTTGAGCACGGCAATGTTGGAATTGGCTTTTACAGCGTAGCAGATAAGATGCGGCAGGCCTTCCAGTGCCTGGTCGAAGACGCGGTAGTGGCGTTCAAACGTCGCGCGCGAATATACGTAGGTAGGCGTACCCACCTGTTTAGCTATATCAGCGAGAGCAACATCCTCACAATACAGCGTGCCATTGCGGAAATCGAAGTGGTCCATATCGGCATTTACTTATCGGTACGGCTGGTTTCGTCTTTTTCTGTATTCGTGTCTGCTTTCTCATCATTAGCTGCCTCAGCACCTTCTGCAGGAACAGCTGCCGGTGCGGCCTGCTCTGCTGGAGCTTCTTTTCCCGGCAGGTACAGGGGACCTTTCTGGCCACAGGCAGTAATCATGAAAGCACTGGCTGTTACCACCAACAGCCCTACAATCCGTAATTTCATCGGGGTCTCCGAACAAGTAATATTGCGATGTCTACGGAGTATACAATCAATCCACATTGCCACACGAGCGACCATGCCTGAAAAAACCTTTTCCGAAGCCTACGAAGACACTCTCGAACAACTCGAAGGGCTACTTGACGAATGTGATGCCGATATCGACTACGACACCGTCAGCAACATACTGACAATCGACTTCGAGAACGGCAGCAAACTGATCATCAACAAACAGAGCGCCGCAGATCAGCTGTGGCTGGCAGCACACAGCGGCGGCTTTCATTATAACTATGACGCTGGCAGCGGGTGCTGGCTGAATGACAGGACCGGTGAGGAGTTCTTTGCTGAGTTATCGAGCCTGGCAACTGAGCAGGCGGGGGAGGAAATCTCCTTCGTTAAGGAGCCTCTGAACAAGTCTGGGTGAAATAGATTGAGATTCAAAATAGTCAGATTCGAGGCGAAGGCCGCACGTAATAGCTAGCTATTGCGAAGGTCTTAAACGAAGAAGCTGACTATTTTGGACTCAAGATATTCAGTCATGACTTGTTCAGAGGCTCCTTGGATAAGTCCCGTGAACGCCGGACAAAGACTGTACGACTTCTACACCTGTGAACTTCCATTCTCCGACACCACCTCACCCAAAGCGTTAAAATCATCCAGAATGCAGTAGATAGCGGGCACCAGAAAGAGTGCTATCAGTGTTGCTGAGGTAAGGCCAAAAGCCAGCGCTGCCGCCAGTGGAATCAGTATCTGTGCCTGCATACTGGTCTCCAGCAACAGGGGAGCCAGACCGGCAATGGTGGTGATTGATGTCAGCAGAATTGGGCGGAAACGTGCACGCCCTGCCTGACTGGCAGCCACTGGAACGGCAATTCCGCGTGCACGTGCTTCACGGATGAAAAGTACAAGCAGAATCGAGTCGTTAACGACCACACCAAATAGCGATGCCATACCAATCATGCTGGGCATGGTCAGATCCAGTCCCAGTGCCCAGTGACCAAAGATTACACCTATCAGCGCAGTAGGAATTACAGCCATTACGGTCAGTGGCGCCAGGTAACCTCGCAATTGCAGCGCCAGTAAAATGTAAACGCCGATCAGTCCGAGCAGCACATTGCGTACGATGGACTGACCGGTCCGGGCTGATTCGTCACTCTGGCCCTGGATATCGACCTGTATGTCCGGGTATTTCTCACGCAGCTGCGGGAAAAATTCATTCCTGGCAAGCCCCAGCAGTTCCTGGGCATTGGCGACGCCATGCTGGACATCACCCTGTATGGTAACCGCACGGCGCCCATCCACACGGTTGATGCGTGCCCAGCCGCGCACCTCCTCTATTTCTGCAACAGCAGGTAATGGAATCGCTGCGCCAGATGGGCTGACAATGGTCAGTGCTTCCAGATTCTCTACTGATTTACGATCCATCGCAGACATACGCAGATCCACTTCATAGATCTCGGCACCGAGAGGAAATTCATCGATGACAGTGCCCTGAAAAGCGTTGCGCACCTGTTCGGAAAGATTGGCAGAAGTGATACCAAATACACCTGCGTTATCTTTCAGATGCAGGCGATACTCTCGCTTTCCCGGACGCAGATCGTCGCTCAGGTCAATCACACCGGCATAGCCGTTGAGCCAGTTTTGAAACGCTACTGACGCCTTCTTTAGACGATCGAGATCTTCTCCAAGAAAGCGGATATCGAGCTGCCTGCCACCCGGACCAATGGCCGGCTCACTGAATTTAAGTGCGATTACATCGTTTAGTCTGCCCACCTCATCACGCCAGTAGTCACGGAAATCATCGATGGCGGTATTACGTAATTCTGCACTGAGCAGGTCAGCAATGACCCGTGCAACATGCGGCCCGCTTTCATAGGCATCCGGATTCTGTCCGTAGATCACGGTTACATTGCTCACCAGTGGCTGGCCATCCGGTTGCTCCGGTGTAAATCTCTCATTCGCCTTATGCAGAGCAGCCTCTATCCTTTTAACTACCTCTTCTGTCCTGGACAGGGGTGTGCCCTGCGGCAACAAAAGACGTGCTTCTACAATGTCACCATCGATGGATGGAAAGCCAACAAACTTGACCAGGCCACCTGCAGGTAATGCAATTGAAAATATCATCAGCATCAACACGATGCCGAGTGTGAGGTATCTGAATTTTACCGCCTGATCCAGCAATGGCCCAAAATAGTTCTCACGTAACTTGTCAAAACCGCGTTCAAATGCAACTTTGAAGCGTGGCAGTTCACTCTTTTTCATATGACCGAGTGAGTGCCCAAGGTGATTGGGTAATATGAGAAAGGCCTCAACGAGACTGACGGTGATAACCAGGATCAGCACGATTGGGATCACCCGCAGGATCTGACCGATCTCCCCCGTAATGAATGCGAGCGAGCCGAATACCATCAGGGTGGTGGCAAAAGAAGACATAATACCCGGCAGCACCTGCTTCACACCTGCAACAGCGGCAGGCATGGGTTCGTCACCTTTGTTCAGGCGTGCAGCAATGTTTTCGGCAATAACAATTGCATCATCCATCAACAGGCCAATGCCGATCAGCAACCCCACCATGGAGATCATGTTGATGGTGACGCCCAGCATGGGCAATAAAAAAAGTGCTCCCAGGAATGAGACAGGCAGTCCCATGGTGACCCAGAAACTGTAGCGGAAGCTGAAAAATAACCAGAGCACCAGGAATACCGCTATCAATCCCTGAATACTGTTTCTCACCAGCATATCCAGACGATCGCGAACCACCGATGATCGATCCTGCGTCAGCGTCAGCTGAATGCCTTTGGGGGCCTGTTCTCTTTCCGTATCCACGAATGCGGCAACTGCATCATAGGCAAGCAGCGTGTCCTGAGCACGCGTCTTGGTGACATTCAGGATTGCGGCGCGTTTACCGTTGAAGCTGATTTTATCCTCATCGCGATCAAAGCGGTCGCTGATGTTTGCAATATCACCGAGGTGGATAGCTGCGCCACTTTCTCCTGAAATCACCACCAGATCATTAAGTTCCTCGATGGTTTTACGCTGATCATCGATGCGTATCAGCACATCTTCCATGCCACCTTCCAGGCGACCCGCCGGGCTGGCAACGCTCTGATTTCGCACAGCATTGGAAATATCAACCGATGACAAACCATATTGACGCAGCCGATGCATCGGAACTTCTATACGCAGCTGGTGTTCAGAAAATCCATTTATCGTGACAGTGGCAATAGCGCCAGTGGCCTGCAGGCGCGATTTTATGGCTTCGGCATAAGCCTTCAGTACAACGGGATCTTCCGGGCCCGTGATTGCAATGCCAACCACGGCGTCGGTGCGGCCCAGCTCTTCCACCACTGGCTGCTCGGTCTGCTCGGGAAAATCATCAATGGCATCGACTTCGGATTTAATATCATCGAGGAAACGCACCATGTCCGCGCCTTCCAGCATCACGATGGTAGCGACACCCTGTCCCTCACGTGCCTCACAGCGGATTTCATCCAGATCGGTTATGCCATCCATCACATCTTCCAGGCGACGACATATGGCGTCCTCTACTTCATCAGTCGTGGCTCCCTTGTAGATGACGCGTACTTCGATCTTGTCACTCTTGATCTCGGGGAAGGTTTCACGCTGCAGGCCTGGCAAAGCCACCAGGCCCAGCAGCATAATCGCCGCCATGAACAGATTGGCGGCGGTAGGATGGTAAGCGAACCAGCGGATCATTTTGTGCCCTTTGCAGCTGCTTCAATCTCGGCCTGCAACGGTTCATCTCTACTAGCCTGCAGCAACATTCCGGATACTGCAGGCACCAGGTCTGAAACAACGACACTTTGGCCGGCATCGAGGCCCTCTCCAATAATGCTCAGAGAACCCTGATTGAACAAAACATTAACGGGCTGTATCTGTAGACGCTGCTGTGCATCCACGAGGTATACTTTTCCTTCGTGAATTGCCGTGCGCGGCAAAACAATACGATCTGGCTGAGTATGTCCGGCAATCAGAATTTTAACGAACATTCCCTTGGTTAATGGGGGTCGCAGACCAGGTCGGATCAGGCTCATTGGGTTATCCACCGCGACGACCACGCCTATGGTGCGTGTTTCAGCATCAACACTATCGCTAAAGCGCACAAATTCTGCATCCCATTTAGCAGTGTAATTTCCCATATCCAGATGCAGTGTAGGGCGAAACCCTGTAAGTCCAGCCAGGTCACGGTTGAACTGTTCAAGGTTTTCGGGGATGTCCGGCCGTCCAAGGAACAGGTGACGCAATGAGAATAATGCGACCTGTGCTGTCACCTCCACACGATCAACTGAATCACCTTTAAAAAGGTTTTGCCCCTTGCTGACATACTGGCCCATCTCTATCGCATGATCAGCGATGCGCAAGTTGAAAGGCGAGCTGACTTCAGTATTGGACAGGTCACGCTCGGCCTGATTGACCCTGGACTCCAGTAAGCGGCGCTGTATGGGAATCAGCGCCAGGTTGTTTTGCTGGTTCTGTGTGGCAGTGCGGGTTTGCAGTAGCGTGCGTTCAGCTGTATCGGCTTCACTCAGCGAAACCGTCCCCTTCTTAACCAGTTTCCTGAGGCGCTCCATCTCGCGCAGGGCCACATCATGGTTGCGTTGCTCAATGTCCAGTGATGCCTTCGCATTCTGTTCCTGGACATCCAGTTCCACCAGTTCAGCCTGCGCCTGGGCCAGCTTGAGCTCGTAATCTACCGGGTCGATTCGATACAGGAGTGTGTCTGCGGGGATAATTTCGCCATTTCTCAATTTGGCATGCATGTCGATAATGCGCCCGCTCACCTGTGCAACGGCAGTCCATACTTTGGCAGGCTGCACAGTACCGTAGCCTTCGGCCGCAGGCAGCAAATCCATGCTTGAAATCGATATCACACGTACAGCACGTACAGGTTCGCCGCGCTCTGATTGCGTCGGCGGCTGCTTGCCGCTTGTCATGAAGATCATGAAAAATATGCCTACTATGACAGGAGGCACTATCCACANCATACGCAGACGAGTATTTTTTTGAGTGCTCATGGCACCTCTCCGGGAAGAATGGACGTATCAGGAATTGAAGCTTGCTCAGGATATCAGATTCTCGTCACCATCACCGTGATGGCGCCCTACTCCCACTCTTCCTTCTTCCGCTTCTTTTTATTTTTTCTGATCTGATTATCAACCGGCTTGAGTGACTTCAGATACACTGCCATGGCACGCTGGTCGCTTAGCGGCAGCTTGCTCAAACTGTCATCGATGATGCCTGCCATCTTGCCCCCTGCCGCATCGCCTGACAGGGAAATGCCGGATTGAAAGTAATAGACGATGTCATCCACGCTCCAGCGCCCGATGCCGGTCTTCTTGTGTGGCGTGATATTGGGTATCGCCGCACCGTTAAGATCCTGTACGCCTGCAAACAGTTTGTCCTCGATCATCACACCCAGTGCTTTACGCGGTGTATGGCATTCAATGCAGTGTCCCATCGCCAGCACCAGGTAAGCACCGTGATTCCACTCTGCAGATTGCTGTGGATCACCCTGGAATTCACCCGGTTCAAAATAGCGTTTGTTCCAGAATTTTGCAGACGGCACTATGCGCATGTAAAACGGTAGCTCATGCTCACGGTTCTGCAGTTTCACAGCTGGCTGGCTGAAGAGATACGCCTTCAGAGCGAGCATGTCATCCACTCTCATCTTTGTATAAGACGTAAATGGGAATGATGGGTAGTAGTAACGGCCATCAGGTGAAATACCATCACGCAGCGCGCGCACGAAATCCTCATCCGACCAGTTGCCAATGCCGGTCTTCTTGTCAGGCGTTATGTTGGGTGAGTAGTAAGTGCCGAACTCCGAATGCAGTTCACGACCACCTGACAGAGGCTTGCCGTTGTTGTCGCTGTCTGTATGGCAGGTCTGGCAATTTGCTGCGAGAAAAACCTGACGGCCCTGCTCCAGAATATTCCCTGCAGCCATCGCCTGTAGCGAAACCAGCAGTGCAGCATACGCTGCCAGGCGCAGCATATTCAGATGCTCCCTAACTATTCTTCTTCACTGCGGAACTTGTCGTGGCATCCCTTGCAGCTGTCAGTCAGCGCCTTGAAGGATTCTGCCTGGGTGGAGGCATCACCACTATTGACGACCTTCAAGAAGGCTTCTGCTGCCTGCTGGTTCTCTTTAACGGCTTCGTTGAATTCATCACGCTTGCTCCACACCTCATCCTTCGCTCGCGTTTCGCCAAAGTCCGAATCCGCGGGGAACAGGTCACCGGTCAGCATTGAGATATCGCGCATCGCGGTTGCATGCAGTGACAACTGGTCTGTGTAGTCAACCTTGCCGCGAACAATGCGTGACGCAGCCCCGGTGTGTCCGGCATAGGCCTTCATGACGCTATTCCGGTACTTGATGATTTCCTCACTGTCGGCTGACCATGTCGTGCCTGTGGTGGCCAGCAATACCATCCCGAATACTATTGATTTCATTTTCATTTGATTCTCCTCAAATATTATGTGTGTCGATGCCAGAAAGCACCAGTTTACCAATCATGCTGCCGGTTTCGACTTCGGCATGTGCAGCGCGTAAGGATTCAGCTGACAGCGGTCCGAGTGAACGTGTCATCGTAGATCGTATCACCCCTTCGTCGACCAGTTCCGCGACCTCGTTAAGCAACGCATGCTGCCGAAGCATNTCATCGGTTTCATACATGGCGCGGGTAAACATGAATTCCCATGCAAACGTTGCGCTCTTGCTTTTCAGCAGATCCAGGTTGAGCGGCTGCCGGTTTCCAACAATTGAGCAGATAGCCCCCTGCGGCCTGATAATCTCGGCCATTGTTGCAAAATACTGGTCGGTATCATTGAAGCAGAGAATATAATCGACTTCCGGGGTGTCTATGCGTTCAAGTTCCTGCTTCAGGTCGAGGTGATGGTTGATGCATTGCTGGCTACCCATATCCAGGCACCACTGAATCGTTTCATCACGTGAAGCCGTTGCAATCACCTTGAGATCCGCCACCTTGCTGGCCAGTTGCGTGGCGATAGAACCGACGCCACCGGCTCCGCCGATGATCAACACTGTCTTGCCCGCGTCTCTTTCAGACAGGATGGCA
>JGI24024J18818_10001151_pt1 | contig 10790 bp, 11 predicted proteins | sample Cruoilmetagenom2_FD_18818 | JGI IMG/M metagenome (IMG submission 18818) | reverse complement strand
TGTGCCTGCATATACTCCTGCATTTTTTTCACGCTTCCCAGCTTCGTATAGACTTGTGTGGTTGCCATCGTTTCATGCCCAAGCAGTTCACTCACATCAGAGATACGGGCACCGTTATTGAGTAAATGGGTGGCAAAAGAGTGGCGAAGTTGATGCGGTGTGACTTTCAGACCAGCTTCTTTAAAAAGCTTAGTAAGTATATAACGTAACTGTGCCGCGTTCATCGGGGCATTTCCTTTTTCAAACAGATAGGTTTTAGGGTTTTTTTCTTTCACATACACCCTTGTGAGTTTTTGCAGCTCAGACAGCAGAGGCAACTCTCTTACCTTATTCCCTTTCCCGTGTATCTGTATCCATTCACCTTTGATATCTTCCAATTTTAGAAGAGATAATTCTGAAATACGCAAGCCAAGACCATAAAGCATAGATATAAGCACTTTCTCTTCCAGATTTGCTTTATCCAATACCTCATTAATGTATTTCTCTTCAATGGGCTTAGGAAGGCTCTGAGGTACCTTTATGGACTCATCTCCTATAAGTTTTACAGGCAGATGACACTGGTCTTCCAGATACTTCATAAATGAATGGATGGCTGAAAGTTTTTTCACGATGGTTTTTTTATTGTTTTTAACGATCTCAAAACGAAAAGGGGTAATGTCGAGGATGGTAACCCCACCCTCCTCATAGAAATGACTCACTTCCATCATCTGACGCAGTGCTATCTCATAAGTCACAATAGAAGTTTCGGAGTAGCCGCGAACATCTAAAAGATACTCAAGGAATTCTTCAGAATACTCATAAAGTTTTTCTGTCATCCCCTACTCCTTTGTAGGGTCGGTTTACCGACCCTACAGAATCGTGTGTTCCAGCATTTTATCCAGAAGATACTCTCTTGCTTCATCCAGTGACATCCCTTCCAGCGAAATACTTTGCATATAAAAGTCTATTGTGCTAAAAGGCTTTGGAATGACAAATTTATCCCAACTGTTTAACTGCCAGTAAGCACTGACTTTATAATTCATCACAAAAATAGGCAAATTGCTTTTCACAGCCAATCCTATGGCACCATCACTCATATTGTGTCTAGGTCCTTTTGGGCCATCAGGTGTAATAAGTACTTCTTCACCATTTTTAACAGCACGAAACGCTTCTAAAAGGACTTTTTTTGCACCTTTTTTACTTGAACCTCTTAAGGGTCTGATGGAGAGGAATTCCAGTGTGGAAGCAATGAGTTTACCATCAAAATGTTGAGAGATGATCGCTGAAGATTTCTGTTTTTTGTGGATATGCCTATAGGCTTGAGTAGACATAAGAAGTTCACCATGCCAAGTGACACAGACATGTTGTTCATCCCCTACAGGAGTAACAAAATGAAATTTTTTGGAAGAAGTGTACCAGATCACACGCATAATCATATAAATAACCGGAGGGATGACCACTTGCCCGATCTGTCTCACAAAATCTTTCATTTTCTGTACCTATTATACTTTTTGCAGTATTTCCCCATCAAGTGCACCTCTGGATGTTTTAATCACTTTTACATCTATTATTTTACCCAAAAGCTCTTCACTTCCCTGCACAAAAAAGAGTTTACCGTCATCTGAACGTCCGGAAACTCTTCCGTTTGGCTTGAGCTCATCAAAATAGACTTGATGTATAGCACCCAACTGCGCATCCATGATCTCATCGAGTATCTCTGTATGTCGTGCCTGAAGACGTGTCAACCGTGCACCTGAAAGCGCATTGTCTATCTGATCATCAAACTCCGCTGCTTCAGTATGGGGACGCGGCGAATACTTAAAAGAGAACATTTGCTCAAAACGTACTTTTTCAAGTACCTCCATCGTCTCTTCAAAATCTGCGTCACTCTCACCCGGAAAACCAACGATCACGTCTGTAGAAATAGTCGCTTCAGGACAAAGCGTGCGGATCTTTTCACAACGGTTGATAAAATTCTCTTTCGTGTACCCTCGTTTCATCTCTTTCAGAAGAGAGGTTGAACCACTCTGCAAAGGCACATGAATCTGTTTACATATCTTCGGATTTGATGCAAACTCCTGGATAAAAGCATCATCCATATGCAAAGGATGGGGAGAAGTAAAACGTATACGCTCCAAGCCCTCTATCTGAGATATTTTCTGCAACAATTGTGTAAAGTCACAACGCTCTTCAGCAGCACCAAAACGTCTTCCGTAATTGTTGACGTTCTGTCCAAGAAGCATCACTTCTTTTGCACCCGTAGCAACTGCTTTTTTGATCTCCTGCACAATAAGATCAGAAGGGATAGATATCTCATCTCCACGTGTCGCAGGGACGATACAAAAGGTACAGGATTTGTCACAGCCTATAGAGATATTTACCATTGCTTTAAACGGGTTTGATCTATATTCACCAAAAGCGTATGTACTTTCATCAAAATCCGTACTGATTTCCACGGCATGTTTTTTATCAACCACCTCTGTGATCTTCGATACATTTCTTGCACCCAGTACAAAATCAACTGCAGGAGCGCGTTTGATGATATCTTTTCCTAAATGAGAAGCCGTACAACCAGCAACACCTATCTTGGCACCTGCCTTTTTATGCTTGTTAAAAACACCTATTTCAGAGAAGAGTTTTGCCACAGGTTTTTCTCTGACAGAACAGGTATTTATGATGATAAGGTCAGCTTCGGAAAGTTCTTCTGTAAGTTCGTAGGGTTCTTTTTGGTTCAGTTCTGCGATCATATGTTCGCTGTCACGGACATTCATTGCACAACCAAGTGTTTCTATAAATAGTTTTTTAGACAATAAATTCTCTTTTATCTGTTTCTGTTGCTATTACGCGATAATATGGACTTCGTAGATGTATTCATTTTCATCCATACCATATTTTACTTCACGCATGTAGACAGAAAAACCTTTTTCTTCAAAGTACTCGATCAACTCTTTAAGCTCTTTATGTGAGTTGTCTTTATCAAAATAAAATATAGATTTGTTCGCCAATTCTTCTTCTATTTTTTTCAACTCAATCGCTTTTGGTTTCGCTTTGAGTGTTGTTCTAGCAAGTTTTAATTTCATCTATAGTACCTTTTTTTTTCCATCGTTATTGTAAGAAGTATACTTTATTTTCAGTAAAGCTTTGGTTAGATATAATACACAACTTCAAAAAGACGACCTCCCAAGATGTTATTGACACTGTTATGTTACCTCTTGTAGCGGTATAGTTATATGACTATAAAAAAACTGATTAAACTAGGAAATAATTATGGAAAAAATATTAGATATCGTAGAAGCGATCGCTCATGAAAAAAGTATCTCTAAAGAACACGCGGTAGAAGCTTTTCAGGAAGCACTCATCAATACTGCTAAAAAACTAACATCTTATACAAGTACCTTTGAGGCACTTATCGACAATGATACAAAAACATATACTGTCAATAAAGTCATTACCGTTGTAGCAGACAACGATCCGCAACTTTACGTTGAAGTAGGAAAAGAACCAAATATCAAAGAGATAGAATCAGACAGTTTCATCCCTCTCTCTGAAGCCAAAGAGTTTGATGAATCCATAGAACTTGGTGATCAACTCAAAGAAGAATTCGTTCTTGAAGATCATGGCCGTACTGCTTCAGCAAATCTTTTCAGAGAACTCGAATATCATCTTCAAAGACGTATAGAACAGGATCTGTTTGAAAAGTATAGAGAAAAAGTCGGTACCGTCATGCTGGGTACAGTCAATCGTATCGATGCAGAAGACAACACGCATGTTGAGATCGGTGAGCTTAAAGGTATTATGTCACTTAGAAACCGTATCAAAGGTGAAACATACAAACGTGGAGATACCATCAGAGCACTTCTAAGATACGTAAGTGTTGACCCCGAATATGGACTTTTCCTTGAACTTACACGTACCTCACCTAAATTTTTAGAAGCATTGATGGCATCTGAAGTACCTGAGATAGATGATGGCCTTGTTGAGATAGTCAATGCAGCAAGAATCCCTGGTGAGAGAGCGAAAATAGCCCTTAAAACAGAGCAGATGAATATAGACCCTATCGGCGCTGCGGTTGGGGTAAAAGGTGTTCGTATCAATGCCGTAAGTGAAGAGCTCAACAGTGAAAATATCGACTGTATTGAATTTTCGCCTATTCCTGAAGTATTCATCACTAGAGCACTGAGCCCGGCTATCACACAAAGTATCAAAGTGGATGCGGATGAGAAAAAAGCCATTATCAACATCACAGGTGACCAAAAAGCAAAAGCGATCGGAAAATCCGGTATCAACATCCGTCTGGCTTCTATGCTCACAGGCTATACCATAGAGCTCAATGAAGTAGAAGGTGTAGCAGAAAGACAAGTAGACAGTTCAGGCACTACAGAAGCAGCGAAGACTACAGATACTTCAGCATTGGCAGATCTATTTAAATAAAAACTATGGTGCGTTTGTTAACGTACCGTATAAAAGGTTTTTATGATTTTCTCTTATTTGTATTGAGGCGTTGTTTCTCTCGTCATTTTTTTTAGAAAAAAACGAAGCAAAAAAAGCGTCTCTACTCTCGAATCGCTCCGCTTACAAGGTCGTTCGTAGAGACAAGGCACACTTCGTGTGATTTTATGCAAATATCATTTGAGAAAAACTCTCCGCATCAAGTGATGCAGATCCAACCAAAACACCATCTACTCCAGCGATACTTATGATCTCTTTGATATTGGCAGGTTTAGCTGATCCGCCATAAAGTAAGGGTTTGTTATGTATGGCTTTTTTTAATGCTCTGTGTGTGGTAGATATCTCTTCCACCGTAGCAGATCTGCCTGTTCCTATAGCCCAGATAGGCTCATAGGCAACAATAAGATTGTCGTAGTTAAGATCGATACCCTCAAATTGTGCAAGCAGATATTGAATCACTGCTTCAAAGCCTTTTTCACGAATATGTAAAGGCTCACCGATACAATAGATGATCTCAAAATCATGCTCTTGAAAAAAAGCAAATTTTTCCGCCAATTTCTCTTGAGATTCTCCCATATGCTCACGTCTTTCACTGTGACCAATGAGAATAGTCTTGATATCAAACTCATCAAGCTGTTCTAAACCTATTTCTCCTGTATACGCACCGTTTACAGCAGGATAAGCATTTTGTGTCCCCACTCTAAAGTCACCTTCATAAGCGTCTAATGCTGTAGCAGGAGGAAAGATATAGACTTGATCTTCAGATTTTTTTGCACCCAATTTCTCATTTAACTCTTTGATATAAAACTCTGTACTTTTACGGGTATGGTTTGTTTTAAAATTCGCTGCAAAAATCATTTTTTTCCTTTTACGCGACTAGTCGCATGAGTCAACTGCTGAAGTGTCTTTGGGGTATGAGACAGCGTCAGAGTGGTTTTTGGGCTTTGCCCTAAAAGCGTTTTACTGTAAGGCAAGCAGGCCAGGCAATGAAGCACCTTCAATAAGCTTCAAACTTGCCCCTCCACCTGTAGAGATAAAAGTCATCTCATCGGCATCACCCGCACGCTGGACAACATCTGCTGTATCTCCACCGCCAACGATAGTTGTAGCATGTGTTTGTGCAATGTTATTTGACATTGCCATACTCCCTTTAGAATATCTATCCATTTCATAGACACCCATTGGGCCATTCCACATAATGGTCTGAGCATCATTCAATGCTTCACGGAAAAGTCTTGAAGATGCTGGTCCAATATCCAGGCCCATCCAGCCTACAGGTATCTCTTGCACCGGAATAAACTTCACAGTTGTATTTTCCGAAAATTCAGGTGCAGCCACAACATCTACAGGCAGGTAAAACTTTACCCCAAGTTTTTTTGCTTTAGTGATGATATTATTTGCTTCTTCAAGCAAATCATCCTCAACAAGTGAATTACCCACTTCATGTCCATGCGCTTTTAGGAATGTAAATGCCATGCCACCGCCAATAATGACCTTGTCAACCTTAGTGATAAGGTTTGTAAGTGCTTGAAGTTTACCTGAAACTTTAGAACCGCCAACTACTGCAACAAATGGACGCACTGGATTTTCAAGTACTTTAGAAAAGAAATTTACTTCCTTACTCATCAAGAAACCTGCTGCTTTATGCTCAGTATCAAAAAATTGTGTAATGGCATGAATAGAAGCATGTTTTCTATGACAAGCACCAAAAGCATCATTGATGTAAATATCTGCAAAATCTGCTAACTGCTTGGCAAAACCTTCATCATTCGTTGTTTCACCTGCTTCGTAACGTAAGTTTTCAAGCAAAAGAACATCTCCTGCTTCCATTGCAGCTGCTCTGGATTTCGTATCTTCCCCTACCACATCTGTGGCCATGAAAATATCTCTTTTTATCTTAAGTAAAGTATGCAGTCTCTTTGCTACAGGTGCCAATGAAAATTTGTCTTCATACTGTCCTGGCTCTGGTCTCTCATAGTGTGAAGCTAAAATAATTTTACAATCTCTGTCTATGCAGTAACGGATCGTTTGTAATGCAGAACGGATACGTCTATCATCTGTAATATTCCCAAACTCATCTTTTGGGACATTAAAGTCACATCTTATAAATACTCTTTTACCATCAATTTCTAAATCTTTTAATGTCTTCAAATTATGCTTCCTTACTTATGTGTATTGCCATGTCAACCAGACGACATGAGTATCCCCATTCATTGTCATACCAGGAGAGTACTTTAACCATCTTCCCACCTATCACCTGAATCGTATCCAATGGGACAACAGTACTAAGTGCTTCACCTACAAAGTCTTGAGACACTCTGTACTCTTCATCAACACCTAAAATACCTTTATGTGAATCTTCACTGGCCATTTTAAATGCTGCTTTGATATCGTCTTCTGTTACCTCTTTATTGAGCGTTACAGTCAGATCGACCATAGAGACATCCGGTGTTGGTACACGAATGGCTTGTCCGTTGATCTTACCTGCAAGATTTGGCAATACTTTTGAGATGGCTTTGGCTGCACCCGTGGTTGTAGGTACTAAATTCACTGCGCCTGAACGCCCTTTTCTTGGATCTTTTTTGTGTTTACCATCCAAGATAGGTTGAGAAGAAGTATAGCTGTGTATTGTAGTCATTAAACCATTTTCTATGCCAAAGGCATCATCGAGGACTTTTGCTACAGGAGCCAGACCATTGGTTGTACACGAGGCATTTGAAACGATCGCCTGACCTGCATACTCTTCAGCATTCGCACCAAGTACAAAAGTTGCCGTGTCATCTTTTGCCGGTGCGGAAAACAGTACTTTTTTCACACCGTTATCTAAATACGGCTGTACAGATTCTGCAGTCAAAAACGCCCCTGTACATTCGAGTACAAGATCTACACCACAAGAGGCAAAGTCGATTTTGGACAAATCACGCTCTGCAAAGATCTTTGCTTTGGTCTCACCGATGTTAAGATAGCCATTGGCAACAGAAACATCGTTGCGATTTCCATGTACAGAATCATACTTTAGGTTATACTGAAGCATCTCTTCCGTCCCGGAAGCATTGACTGCTACAAGCTCTACATCGTCTCTATCTGCAATGATACGCGCCACACATCTACCTATTCTTCCAAGTCCGTTAATTGCTACTTTTACAGCCATACTTTCCCCTTATGCTTTTTATGCTAAAATTGCGTAATTTTACACTAAATGAGGTTATCTTTTGGTTAAACATGACAAGCAGGTGGTTGCGATGTTTGGAGGGAGTTTCGACCCGCCACACATTGGACATCAAAATATCGTTGAAAAAGCGATCAAAAGTTTGGATATCGAGAAACTGCTTGTTGTACCAGCCTACTTAAACCCTTTTAAAAAATCTTCACTGGCCTCTGCAGCCCAACGTTTAGCCTGGTGTCATACACTCTTTGACACTTTGGAAAATGTGACTGTAAATGACTATGAGGTACAAGAAGGTAAGAGTACGACCACTTCACAAAGTGTAAAACATTTTAACCAAAACTATGATGTTAAATATCTCATCATAGGATCTGATAACTTGTCAACATTGACAAAGTGGCATGCATTTGATTGGCTGAATGAAACGATCACTTGGGTTATAGCAACACGAGATGATCATCATTTAGATACGGATGGACTGAAAAACTGGGAAATACTGCCTATAGAGGCACCCATCAGTTCAACCCAAATAAGAGAAGAAAAAGATTTACAATTTATTGACACAAAGATCAGAGAATCTGTCAAACATACATTAGAAGGACAACCGTAAATGACAATAGAAGAAAGAATAGCAAGTATTGTTGAAATACTTGATGATAAAAAAGCTGAAGAGATAGAAGTATTTAACCTCGAGGATGCAGATTACATCGCAAAGCGTGTAGTCATAGCAAACTCTCTTAACGGGAAACATACACAGGCACTTTTTGACTATCTTAAAAAGGCTCTCAAAGAACAAGGTGATGAATTTCTTGCTTCAGATGTGAGTGATGAATGGGCAGTAGCGGACTTGGGAGATATCCTCATCCATATTATGATACCTGAGTACAGACAGCGTTATTCACTGGAAACATTTTTAAGCGAACTTGTTGAAAATCAGAAAAAGAGAGATATCGATCCTGCATAAACGACAAACTCTTGTCGTTTATTTAGCCTATTTCGTGACTTGAGCCAGTCAAAAGTTCCAATAGCAAAAATAACCCTATCGTAACCACAGGCGAAAAAATAATCCACCAGTAATATCTGTCTCTTACAAGATAGACTAACAAAGCACCCCATGAAAGTATAATGAGTACAGCATGTGCCATAAAGATCGGCATAACCTGTCGCGTTAAGTTCCCTAGAACGCCCAAGGAAATGATAACAGCAAAAGTTGCCAGAGCAACAAGAAGTTTTTTGAGATCTTTGTTTCGCGTATAGAGAAAAAAGATAAGGGCTAAAGTAGCCAGTATCGCTAAAATAACAAGTGCTTTCATGCCATTCCTTTTTTAGAGTGGTCAGTTTATCGACCACAAAACCTTATAACTTATCTACAACCTGAATTCCAAGTATATCTAAACCTTGTTTAATTGTTTTTGCCGTAAGATCAGCCAAAAGCAAACGACTCATCTTTGTTTTTTCATCCACACCCTCTTTGAGTATTGGATTTTGTTCGTAAAAACGCATAAACAAAGTAACCAGGTCATACAAATACGTTGTGATCTGATTTGGTGCTGCATCTACAGCGGCACGGTTAAGTACATCTTCAAAACGGAGTAACATCATAGAGAGTCTGTGTTCCAAGGCATCACCAATGATGATATCACCTTCTATTTGACCATCATATTTTCTAAAAATACTTTGAATTCTTGCATAAGCATACTGCATATATAAAGACGTATTCCCTTCAAAACTGAGCATCTTGTCCCAGTTAAAAATATAGTTAGACTCACGGTTTATAGAGAGATCGGCATATTTCACGGCACCAATACCGATGATTTTTGCCAAATCATTTAGTTCCTGTTCTGAATAACTCTCCTGGTCTTTGATCGCATCTTTTGCTTTAATCACAGCTTCATCAAGCAGATCTATAAGTTTTACCGTACCACCGTCACGTGTTTTAAAAGGCTTTCCACTTGGATCCATCATGGTACCAAAACCAACATGTTCCAGTTTGACCTCTTGGGCAACAAAAGCAGCCTCTTTTGCCACTCTGAAAACTTGTTTAAAGTGTCCGGCCTGTCGTGCATCTACTACATAAGCGATACGGTCTGCTTCAAGCTTTTGCGCTCTATAACGCAGTGCAGCAAGGTCAGTAGTGGCATAAAGGTATCCACCGTCACCTTTTTGTACGATTACAGGGATCTCATCACCCTCTAAAAATACACACTGTGCACCGTCACTCTCTTGAAGTATGTCATCTGCACGCAGATCTTCTACCACGTTGGAAAGATCATCATTATAAAAACTCTCAGCGCGTACATCATCACGGGTCAATTGTACACCAAGTTTGTCATACACTTCTTCACAGTGTCCCAAAGAGATGTCAATGAACTTTTGCCAAAGTGTTAAACAGTGCGCATCACCACTTTGTATCTTTACCACATACTCTCTTGCTTTATCTGCAAACGCTTCATCTGCATCAAAACGTCCTTTGGCATCTTTGTAAAACTGTTCGAGGTCTTTTAGACTTACCGAACCATCTTCACCTATCTCTTCAAGGTACGCGATCAACATTCCAAACTGTGTTCCCCAGTCTCCAATGTGATTTTGACGGATGACCTCATCACCAAGGTAGTCTAGAAGGTTTGCCAGAGTATCTCCGATGATCGTTGAACGTAAATGTCCTACGTGCATCTGCTTGGCCATATTTGGTCCAGAGTAATCTACCACGACCTTTACAGGTGTTTCACGTTTCTCTATACCCAGTCTACTGTCTTTAAGTGCATCTTCACATTGTGTAGCGATCCAAAGGGGATTAAGCCAAAGGTTGATGAACCCAGGCCCGGCGATCTCAGCTTTTGCCAATACACCTGTAAAATCTAAATGATTTAAAATATCTGCAGCNATCTCTCTTGGGTTTTTACCAAGCTTTTTGGAGAGTGCCATTGCACCATTGAACTGAAAGTCACCAAACTCTGCTTTAGTTGCATCTGTTACAGACATGGGTTCATGATCTATACCTGCTTTGGAAAAAGCTTCTTTAATAACTTGATTGATTTGTGATTTTAATTTCATGTTGTACCATTCTAGGGGGTTTAGAAAGTGTAGAGCCCATAAAGGACTCTAGAAGTTTGCCACACATTGTGACAAGAGACTTAAGCGTTTTCGCTTTTTTTCTCTTCGATTTTTGCTTCAGGGGCATCTGTCTCTTTAGTGG
>JGI24024J18818_10001150_pt1 | contig 10790 bp, 7 predicted proteins | sample Cruoilmetagenom2_FD_18818 | JGI IMG/M metagenome (IMG submission 18818) | reverse complement strand
TCTTTAGCGCCGATGGTAGTTGGGGGTCTCCCCCTGCAAGAGTAGGACGTCGCTAGGCAAATAGAAAACCGATACCTGTTAAAGGGTATCGGTTTTTTTGTATTCATTTATGTATGAGTGAGTGAGATATGTGGAGTAGAAGTAAACGAAGTAATGAGGCTTAGAAAACTGGCTTACCAATTCTTTATGTAGCGTAAGCTGGATAATAAAAAATCTCCCTTTAGACTTCGCACTCTAAGTAGCAATAACCATCCACATCGTTACTTAGAAGAATGATAATCTCACTATATAGGTCTCACGTTTTGACAATCCCTTTTACAAACTAAATTCATCAATTGCCTGGTCTATTTTGTCCTGAGATATCTCAATATAACGTTTTGTAACGATCGGAGCCGAGTGATTGAAAATATCCTGCAGCATGGCCACATCCTTGGTTTTCTTGTAAAATGATAACCTAATGTTTTCCGCAGCGTCATTGAGAATTCGATATGCTTGAACTCGTGTTATGGGCTTGACCCCTTTTCGAGAAGGGAACAGGTACTCTTCTTCTAACATGAATGCTGTATATATTGAAATTTCCTCTTGTAGTGCGGCGTTTACTCTGAATCGCTTGTATTTGTCCGTTTTACCTTCTTTTAGCTGTATGTGTTCTTTCCCTAAAACGTCTCCTACTTTCAGCTGGAGCATATCGCTAATCCGTAATCCGCAGTTAATCCCCAACACGAAAAGAAAATAGTCCCGGTATGACTGCATTTTTAACAGTTGTTTTATTTCTTCTATTTTATTTTTGCTTCGGATCGGCTGGACGGTAGAATTTCGTAAAGCATTCATCCCCGAATCTCCTCCTAGGAATTAAAAGAATCCATGTCTCATTATGTAATAATAATAGCCTGTAAAATGGGATTTATAAAGTGAATTTGGATAGTGGGATTTGTAAGAATCATGATTTATAGAGTTTTTACTTTCATTTGAATGTAACACTTATAGTAAAACGTTACATTCGCGTCATAGCCAAACCCATATAATTAAACAGGTAAAAACGACAGCATGAGGAACTAGTTAGAATAAGGTAGGTAACATTACTTATACTGGTAAAATATTTAATAGATTGAAGGATGTAGATTACTTTTAAGATCTTGTTACCTTTACCGGGAAGCTCTGATTATGGAACAATGACGGTCCACTTTCTAGTCAGGATGTTATGTCACTATCGGGCTTATTTTTACTGGTTTATTCATAAGAGTGTCCCAGGCAGTCTGTTCAGATTATTATCAATTTCATTCCCACTTGGTATGTGAAGCGTATTTTTTGTCAATAACAAATTAGTTTTAGTCTGATATTGGCGATTTTTATTATGCTAATTATGATAAAATTAATGATATGGAAATTGGAGGAAGATTGATGGCAGCAATTAATGACATAGTTAATCAAATTTCAGATGTACGTCTTAGAGCAAGATTGTCTGAAGAAGTTGCATATTTGACGAAAAAGAAAAAGTTCGGTTTAGTCTTTGAAGAACACTTACCAGAGAAGACTTTATTATACAATTCAGAATTACAAGTAGGTATGACGGTCTGTTATAAAAACAAGTCTGTTGATGATACATATCTAGTTACAGATATAAATGATAACGAGATCACGCTAAGAAACTTGAAGACAGGTGAGTTATTCTCAGAAGAAAAACTGAAAGTAGTTCAAATTCGTAGATTTGGAGAAGCTGTCTTCCCTATGTTAAAACCTGTTGATTCAGTGCAAAAAGGTTCAAAAGATGCTACTTGGCATATGCTAATTGAAGCAGATAATTATCATGCCCTTCAATTATTAAATTATCTGTATCCTGGTGAAGTCGACTGCATTTATATTGACCCTCCGTATAATACAGGAGCTAGAGATTGGAAGTATAATAATAGTTTTATAGATAGTAATGACGAATGGCGACATAGTAAGTGGTTAGCTTTTATGAAACGTCGTTTAGAATTAGCAAAAAAACTTCTGAAGCCAGATGATTCTGTTTTAATTATCGCAATTGACGACAATGAATTGTTTGCCCTCGGTATGTTGCTAGAAGAGCTATTCAAAGGCTCAGAACGCCAAATCATTAATATTACTATAAATCCCAAAGGAAAAGCTCGGGATCAACGACTTTCGCAAGTAGACGAATATCTTTTGGTGGTATATTTTGGGAATGGCGGAGCTCAAGAAATGATAGATGGAGGAGGGCTCGAGGAGATAAGATGGCCTTATTTGAGACGAAGTGAATCCTCATCTGTTCGTTCCTCTCGAAAAAATCAATTCTATCCAATCTATGTTGAAGATGTAACAAAAAAAATCTTAAAAATTGGTAAACCAATAACAACTGAGATAGATAGAAATAGTGTCCCACAAATTAAAGGATGTACAGCTGTTTTTCCTGTGACTGAAGAAGGTGTAGAAATGATTTGGGGTTTAACTGGACCAAGCCTTCAAATTGCAGTAGATGAGGATTATGTCCAGGTTAACTTTAACAAAAAAAATAAATTTCAACCATATACAATAAAATATGTAACGGCTCCTTCAATAAAGAAGGTTGAAAATGGTGATTATGGTGTTGTGGGTCAAAGAGATGATGGTTCAAAGATTGTTGTTAGTACCCAAAGTTCATCTAAGAGAAAAACAACTGTTTGGAAGAAAAATCTGTACGACGCTAATAAGTATGGGACACAGATTGTCAGTTCAATTATTAAGAACAAACAATTTCCATTTCCAAAATCTTTATATGCTGTTCATGACACTCTCAAATCCTTTTTAAGTAATAAGAAGGATGCACTTGTAGTTGATTTCTTTGCAGGAAGTGGGACAACTTTACATGCATTGAACTTATTAAATTTAGAAGACGGCGGTAACAGAAGAGGGATTTTAGTAACTAATAATGAAGTTTCTTCGAGTGAGGAGACCGATTTGCTAGGCAAAGGATACTTGCCAGGTGATGATGTATGGGAGGACAATGGCATATGTCGTTCCGTGACTTGGCCACGTGTGAAACACTCAATATTAGGTGTAGATACTTATGGAGTCCCAATTGATGGAGATTACTATCTTGATAAGTATCAAATGGAGAGTAAGAAAAGATCGGTTAAGCAAATTGACTATATAATGCCTTCCAAGCTTACGACTGTAGCACAGAAGAAAAAGATTATTTCTCTATTAGGAAAGCAAAGAATACCAAGCACAAAACTTGTAAGCTCGGGTGCTTTTGCAATAGACGATGAAAAGCCAACAGCAATTCTATTTGATTTGTCATATGAGGAAGAATGGTATCAAGAGCTCGAGGGCAAAGATAATGTCATTGAGGTGCTAATTGTCACAGAAGATAAATTGGCTTATAAAAGAATTTCTGAGAAGAGTATTGGAATTCTTGGTACCAAAGATTCTTACTCTCAAGAAGAAAGAGCAATGTCAGAAGGTTTTAAGTCGAACTGTGAGTATTTTTCATTAGACTTTCTAAACAAGGATGATATCGAGATAGGAAATGAATTCGAGAGTATTCTTCCTATTTTATGGGCTAAGTCGGGTTGTGTTGGAATGCGCCCAGTGAATGTCGAAGATGTTGATTTTATCTTCCCAATCGAAAGCAATTTCTCAGTTCTAATGAATGAATATGCGTTTGCTCATTTCAAAGAAGAAATGAAAAACCACGTTGGCATTGAATATGTTTATATAGTTACTAATTCAAATGATGCTTTTTCAGAAATGGCTTCAGAATTTTCGGGTGTCAATAGTTATCAACTGTATAAAGATTACTTAGATAATTTCATGATACAAGGAGTGTAAAATAATGAGAACTGTATTGTTTCCATTTCAAGAAGAAGCACTGGTTAGTCTTCACAAAAATATTGAAATTGCACAATCAAACAAAGAACAATTTGGTAAAAATTCAGTAATTACATTTTCTTCTCCGACAGGTTCCGGGAAAACAATTGTAATTACAAAGCTATTTGAAGAAATATTGTTCGGTTCAGAAGTAAATGAAGGTAATAAAAATTCTATATTTTTGTGGCTATCTGATTCGCCAGAGTTAAATAAACAAACGCAAAGCAAAATTGAAGCTCAATCAAATAAGGTAAATGTAAGCCAAATAGTACAAATTGATCAGGCGTTTGATAAGGAATTTTTTGAGTTTGGTCATATCTACTTCTTAAATACACAGAAGTTAGGGTCGGATAAGAGACTCACCTCATCATATTCAGATAAACGAGACTATACAATTTGGGATACGATTGAAAATACAGCTAGACAGTATCCATCAAATTTCTATTTGGTTATCGATGAAGCCCATAGAGGTGCTGTATATAATGCCAAGTCAGAAAAGAAGGCACAGTCAATTATGCAGAAGTTTTTGTTAGGTAGTGTAGAAGATAACTTATCTCCTGTCCCACTAACAATTGGGGTTACTGCGACACCCGAAAGATTTAAGCAACTTATTGAGCATAGTGAATCACTACCATTAAAGATAATGATTAAGCCGGAGGATGTTCGAGAGTCGGGATTGATAAAAGACCGAATTAAAATAGCTTATCCTGCCTTAGCAATAGATAATGAGGTGACGATGCTAAATGAAGCATTAACTGATTGGGACAAAAAAGGTAAGCAATGGAAATCATATTACGAAGATGGCCAAGATGAGACTTTGGTTAAACCTATTATGGTTATTCAAGTTGCTGATGGTTCTAAGGATAATGTTTCTAATACAGATTTAGCTTTAATCGTTGGAACCATTGAAAAATATCTTGGAAGAGAGTTAAACGATGGCGAACTGATTCAAACTTTTGATTTAAAATCATCTATGGAAATAGGTGGTAAGGTCATCCCATATGTTGAACCATATAGAATTCAAGATGATGAGAATATCCGATTTGTTATATTTAAAATGAATCTATCTACAGGGTGGGATTGTCCTAGAGCTGAAACAATGATTTCCTATCGTACGGCAAACGATGCTACTTATATTGCTCAGCTACTTGGTCGTATGGTTCGAACACCACTCGCCAGAAGAATTAGTACCAATTCTGAATTGAACTCTGTTTCGTTGTTCCTTCCTGGATACGATCAAGAAACGGTTAATAGAGTAGTTATTTCTCTTCAAGAAAGTGATGCTCTTGTTCCGGGTGAGACAGGGACAAAGAGAACTCTCGTGGATTATGTAAGAAGTACCGAATTTGAAGAACTATTCCCCGAGCTTAATTTTATAACTACTTATGAAGTTCCAGGGAAAAGTTCACTTTCATTCTTGAAGCAGTATTCTAGATTATCAAGGCTATTGACTATGAATCATATTGATATGGATGCTCAGAAAAATGCGTACGATATAATTGTTACAAAAATGCGAGAACTAATAGAAGAAATGAAAACTGATGGTGAATTTGATTCAATCCGAGAAACAATCGAAAATATTGGTATCAATCAAATTGGATTTAGTGTGAGAGATAATGTGGTCGATACAACAAACCAGTATTCATTAATAGCGGATGTAGTTGATATATCAACGGCATTTGATAAGCTTAAGAGTTTATTTGATGGTCTAAATGTTTTTTATTGGTCTAAATACACTAAAGTTGAAAAAAATTATCGTCAACTTAAATTGGAAGTGCTTGTTTTATCTAAGTCTGAAAAGCAGATGAAAAAATTATTTAATTACTGCGAAAATCAATTTAATGATTCATATGAAACTTGGAAGTTTGATATTGCCAACCAAACAGAAGATATAGGGTCTGAGTTTAAGCGACTTCTTTCGCAAGTAGAAAATCCAATCGATAAACCGTTTTATCTTCCTGAAGTTGTTGGATATACCGTAAGTGATGAGTCGATTGAATTTGAAAAGCATATTTACGTTGATAAGCAAGGTGAATTCAAAATTGACCTTAATGGTTGGGAAAAAGACGTTGTAAAAAAAATGCTTGAAAAAGCTGATGTTTATGCATGGTTAAGAAACCCGGACAGGAAATATTGGTCGATGTGTGTTCCGTATGAAGATGGTGGAAAAATTATTCCAATGTTCCCAGATTTCATCTTTATTCGTAAGCAGAATGATAAGTATGTATATGATTTATTTGATCCACATGATTCGAGTAAAAACGATAATGTACCAAAAGTTAAAGGTCTAGCTCGTTATGCTGAGAAGTATTGGACTTTGTTCCCGAGAATTGGACTAATTCGAAAGCAAAAAGGAAAAGATAAACAAGAACGCTATTATTTATTAAACGTATCCAACACGAGTGTTAGAAAAAAAGTACTGAAGATAACGACTGATGCACAGTTAGATGATTTGTTTATAGAGTATGGCGAAACATTGTAATGCACTTAAGGCAACTCCACAACGGGGTTGCCTTTTTAGTTCGATTTGTTCATTGTATGGAGGTATTGGATGTTCAGTTTTACTAGTTCCAATTGTCATTGCAAGTAGAATATCTCGTTGTCCATTACCAACAGGATAAGAATACTTGGAAAATGGAGTAGACAGTATTAAGCCATACCTAGGACTCCTGATATTATAGAGTAATCCTTTCACCCTACACTTTTAATACTTAACCCCCAAAAAAATCCAATTCTTTTTCAGCACTGGACGTCTTCTTCATTTGACATCCAAAATCGTTAGATTATTTCTTTACCCCTACAGATTATGTTTCTGTTTTCACAAATCTGTCGTTTTTTCCAAATAGCGATAGATATGATAGTTGTTCGAGAAACTCCCCATCTTTCTGCCCCGTCTTTGATAGGTGTGCCTCCATCAATCAGAGCTTTCATTATTTCAACATCTTTCTCTCTATATTTCTCCAGGACGACCGCCAAGTCTTTCCCGTGCTTTTGCCGCCACTCGTCCTGCAGCAAAACGTTCCTGAATTAGATTTCGTTCAAACTCAGCAAATGCCGCAAAGAGATGAAACATCAGTTGGCCGGTATCATTGCTTCGATCCATCGTCAGATTTTCTTGAAGGCTGTGAAACCTAATGCCTTGATCATTCATGTTATTGACAAGGTCAATCAAGTCTTGCATGTTTCTACCCAGTCGATCTTCGCCATACAACTATGGTATTCCTCCTAAGTAGTGATAACCATCCTTTTCGCTACTCAAAATATAACTCTGCTAAGAATGGAAATATATTAATGCTGACAATGCATTGTTACAAAGAAATTCTAGATGTTATTATTGGTATAGATAGTAAAAAATGTAATAGGGGGTAGTAAATGAATATTGAAGATTCTCTTTCGCTACATTTAAAGAAGTTTAGTACGGCACCGTTCCTATTTATTGGATCTGGTTTCTCGAAAAGATATTTGTATACAGAGGATTGGGAAGGATTAATACGTATATTTTGTGAATTAGTTCCACGGGGATTTGGATACTATAGATCTACTTCAAATAAAAAGTGGGACGTTGCAGCACAAATGTTAGCTGAAGATTTCCATGAAATTTGGTGGAATAATGACGAGTTTTTAGAAAGTAGAACAAACTTTGAGGAACTAGCGATCAGTAAATATAGTCCTCTTAAAATTGAAATAGCTAAGTATCTTGCAAGTAAAAAGTATGAGGTGGGATTAAGTGAAAAAAACGATTTGGAAATGTCAGCATTAAGAGAAGTGGTTATAGATGGAATAATTACGACAAATTGGGATACTTTGATAGAAAATATATTTTGTGATGAAGAAATGACAACATACATTGGTCAGAAAAAACTCTTATTTTCCAATAACTTAGAAGTCCATGAAATTTATAAAATACATGGTTGCTGTACAGATCCAGATTCACTAGTTCTTACAAAAGATGATTATAAGGAATTCAATAGTAAAAATGCATATTTAGCCGCTAAATTGTTAACTGTATTCATAGAACATCCTGTAATTTTTATGGGGTATTCTCTTTCAGATGAAAATATAATTCGTATTTTAGAGTCTATAACTGTCTGTTTAGACAAATCTAATATTAATCAACTAAAAGATCGATTAATATTTGTTGAACGAGCAAACGGAGCAGTAGAAAGTTTTCAAGAATCTACAATGACAGTTAATGGTCTGACAATACCAATTACTAGGATATTAACTGATGAGTTTGATAAAGTATATAGACCTTTAGGAAAAATTAAGCGGAAATTTAGCACGAAAAAATTAAGGCAAATGAAATCTGAAATGTACGAGTTGATAAAACATAATGATCCAAAGGGGAAATTGCAAGTTGTGGAATATGAAGGTACAAAAAACGATAACGTTGAGTTTGTTGTTGGTTTTGGAATAGATCACTTTGCAGAACAGGTGCAAGGATTTATTGATAGTAACGATTCTATTAAACCAAGTAGACTAAGACATTCAATGACAGGATATTCCACATATACAAGTAAAGATTTATTAATTGAGATAGTTGCTGATGAAGATAAGTTAAGCTACGACTATGATGAACTTTTAAAATATACACTTCCCGAAAAATTGAAAACAGCTCAACAATTACCGGTGAACAGATTTGTTAAGTATTCAACCATAGGTGATTATGAGGATTTAGATCACAAAATAATTAAGAAAAGAAAAATGAAGTATAAAGACTTTTTAAGTAAAAAGCAACAAAAAGAGATGTCTGAAGTCGCTTTCGATTGGAAATTAGTTAACGTAAATCAAGTTGTAGAAGATTATAAGACTTTAGAAGAACAGTTTTATTATATCGCTTTATTAGGGCGAAAAAAAATTGATGTTGAGGTACTAAAAAAACTTTTAATTAAAAATATAGATTTAGTAGATGACAAGACACAGATTGGTACAAACTTAAGACGATTATTCAGGATTTATGATTATTTGGCATTCGGCAAATTTACAAATAACCAAAATGTAAGTAAGCAAACTATATCTACAAGAAAATAATAATGAAGTTCTAAGAGTGGAGTTACTGAAGTGCAAAATAGGTAAATATTAAAGTGGAGGTTCTGGATGGGGAAAATAGGGGAAACATATTTTCATATAACAAGGTATACTTTCTCGAAAATTCAAGAAATTAATCAACGATCTTCAAATCCGGTTATTAATTTAAATAGTATGGTTTGGGATATTGATATTTATTTAAATCATGAGAAGGATTTAATTGAAATTAATAAATTTAACAATGGAATTTTGTACGAACTTTCATATTTGGATTATCGATTATTCTTCATCAGAGAATATCAGAAAGAACCTTACCGAAACAATGTTTTCTGGGTTAATATTCTCAGTAAAGGAACTCTTTATGAAAAATATAAAAACGAATTAATCCTTACATATAAATTTGGGGATTTTAAAAAGGGTAATGTTATAGCCGTAAATGGGATGAATTATACAGCAATTAATACTGGAAACTCCTTTAATCGTTATTGCCAAATAAAAAAAGAACATTCTGCAAGTCTTGAGAGTAATAAGAAATATTGGGCTGATATAATTAAAAATCTTAATGGAAATCCTACTGAATTAGAGTTTCTTACAAGTACTTTTGGCCATTTTATAATTGTTTATGGAGTTAAAGTCATTTAAAAATAATTAAAGGATTGTTCCTAATCTATAGGAACAATCCTTTAATCCTAAATATAAGATGTAATTCATAGATGCAAGTAACACAGCTTCTTCTATTAAAGAGAACGAAATTATAATGACGCTTCATACTCCTCGTCTAGTTTATAAAAAGTAGTTTTCTTTACTCCTATTTCCTTAATGGCATTAACTGCTGTTGTCTCACTTGTTTTCGTTTATATGTTATTTTATATTCCTTGGTAACCGTATCTTCGGTCGACCAAAATATGATCCCATTTTTGATCCACATTATCAATTCCCTCGCATGCATTTTTCGAAATCTCGTTATGGGTTCAAACGAAACCAGTTCACTTACTTTCCAAATACCGATAGATAGTTGTACGAGAAACTCCCCATCTATCTGCCACATCTTTGATTGGTGTGCCACCGTCAATAAGATTTTTCATCATTTCAATATCTTTCTCTCCGTATTTCTCTGGACGACCGCCAAGACGCCCCCGTGCTTTAGCAGCAACTCGTCCTGCAGCTGAACGTTCTTGAATAAGATTACGTTCAAACTCAGCAAATGCCGCAAAAAGATGAAACATCAGTTGTCCGGTGGCATTACTTCGATCCATAGTCAGATTCTCTTGAAGACTGTGAAATCCAATACTTTGATCATTCATGGTGTTGACAAGGTCAATCAAGTCCTGCATGTTTCTCCCAAGACGATCTAATCGCCATACAACTATGGTATCTCCTTGTCGAGCATATTGGAGAGCTTCTTCTAATCCAGGTCGTTGTTTTTTTGACCCACTCATCTTATCGTGGAAAATTTTCACACACCCATATTGAGTAAGAGCATCTATTTGCAAATCCAAGTTTTGTAAACCTGTCGACACACGAGCATATCCAATTAACACAGTAATTCCTCATTTCCATTATAATCCTATATTAATAGTAACATAAGACTAGGCAGACATGGTTAATGAACATAGATTAATGGGCAGAGTTTTGTTGAAGATTATTAAACTATAATGATGTTTTTTTAACCATTTGTGCTGTGTTCAGAAAAGGACGAGTTTTGTTACATCTCCCATTTATATTTAACATTCCATACCTACATAATTTAAGAGAATATTTGGATATTTATGTTAAAATAAAATGATAGTATGTGAAGGCTTTCACTTAAACTAACGCAGCAGGTGTGCGGCCGAGCCTAGGTCGTATCATATAGCGGGTGGGATTCCCGTCGAGAAAGAACTAGCCATTCACTCGTAGCGAGTCTTGGAGGG
>JGI24024J18818_10001147_pt1 | contig 10799 bp, 12 predicted proteins | sample Cruoilmetagenom2_FD_18818 | JGI IMG/M metagenome (IMG submission 18818) | reverse complement strand
TCGCCAAGGTCGACACCGAGGCCGAGCCTGAGCTTGCCGGGTACTTCCAGATCCGCTCGATCCCGACGCTCATGGCATTCAAGGAGCAGATCGGCGTCTTCTCGCAGCCGGGAGCCCTCCCCGAAGATGCCCTCGTCGACCTCATCGGTCAGATCGAAGGCCTCGACATGGACGCCGTCCGTGAAGAGATCGAGAACGAGGCGAAAGACCACGAAGGTCACGACCACGACCATGATCACGACCACGCAGGTTCTGACGCGTAGCCAAATCCAGCTCACCGAGAGACGGCCGGGGAACTCCCCCCGGCCGTTTGTCGTTTGGCAACTGTGGGCTACGAGCCGTGATCTATGAGCCCGACGTCAGTCGCTCACAGCTTCTTGCTCACAGCTCATAGCTCAAAGCTCAACGCCCGTTCACCAGATCTGCGATCAGGTGTTGGGCACGGTCCAGGTCTTTCCGTTCCACCATCACATCGAGACGGTAGGCGCCGACCATGCCTGGTTCCGTGATCACCGACGCCGGGATGTCGGAATCGACCAGACGCCCCCATGCCTCGTCGGCGAGGTCCGGATCTGTGAACAGTGCAGCCGCTACGAGATCGTCTGGTTTCGCCATCAGCCCTCCGCTCCACCGGTGAAGTTCCATGATGCGAGATGCATCGTCGGAACATACATGATGCCGGGTGCGAATTCAGAGTCGGCGAAACGGGCATCATTGCCCAGGCCCAGGATCGTTCCTTCACCGAGGGCATCAACGAACGACTGCGTGAAACGCATATTGGTCACTGCATCGGTGATCCGACCGTTCTCGATCATGAAGGTTCCGTTTCTGGTCAGCCCGGTCACGACCATCGTCTTCGGATCGAGGATGCGGCAGTAGTTGAAAGTTGAAACATAGATCCCGCGCTCCACTCCAGCGATCAAGTCCTCGACCGACAGCTCTCCCCCACCGACGAAGACGTTGGTCGGAACGGGACCCCATCCCTCTGATCCCGGGATGTTGTTGCCGGTCGATGCGACACCGAATTTCTTGGCCGTCTTGCGGTTGTGGGCGACACCGCGGGTCACACCGTCGATGACAAGATCGAGGTGTCCCTTGGGCGTCCCTTCGGTGTCGAATGGAATCCCCATTGCTCTGGGGTCGGTGACGTCGTCCCACATCTGGAACCGCTCGTCGAACTGGCGGGAACCGAGGTCGACGAACGACTGTCCTTCGGAGAGCATCTTCCCGTTGAATCCGTAGAAGCCGAGAAACACCGCGAGCGTCCCCACAGCCTCGGGTGCCAGGATGACTTCGTACTCGCCCGGCTTCGTGTCGAAGGGTGTTGCAGAGTCAATCGCTCGTTGTGCTGCGAGTGCGCCGACCTGAAACCCGTCCAGATCTCCGATCGCAACCGAAGCGGCGTGACCGGAGCCGGCCGACGTCCCGGTCTGGTGGATTCCATCGATGATCGCCGATGTATTTCGTCCGGAGACGGCCTGACCTGCCGAGTTGGCGAACGCCACAGACTGCCCGTCGGTCTGGCAGTACCCGGCCGCGAGCATCCCCTCGCCTGCATCGACGAATGCCTTGACGAGATCAGCTCGCGCATCGGGAGATGCGTCGTAGGTCGCGTCGTCGGCGTGCTCAACCGCCGGCAACGGCGCAGGTTCGGCGATGCCGGCCCAGTCTTCGTCGACCGGTTGCATCGCCGCCGTTTCGAGTGCTGCGTTGACGAACACTTCCAGGGCGTCATCACTTGTCGCTGTGGTCTTCGAAGATGCAACACGACCGTCGACTGCAACGCGAAGGCTCACTGCCTCGCCTTCTTCAGCCACGTTCTGATGGATGAATGAGTTGGCGAATCGGGTCAAAGCCAGATTGCCCGTAGATGCCAGTACTTCAGCCTCGGCCTGGTCTCCGACGAGATCCAGGATCTGATCGGTGAGTTGGATCTCTCTGGTCATCCTCGTACCCCCACTCGCACGTTCTTGAATCTTCCCGGTGCTGCTGAGTGTCCCGTGTGTGCAACCTGCATCGGCTGACCCTTTCCGCAATTGGGTGTTCCCCAGTGGATCCACTCATCGCCACCGGCGAGGCGGTCGAGACTCGCCCAGAACACCGGACCGATGCCGGTGTACGTCGGGTTCTTGAGCATCCGACCCAGCTTCCCGTCCTTGATCTCCCATGCGATCTCGGTCCCAAATTGGAAATTGAGGCGCTTGTCATCGATCGACCACGACCGATTCGTCGACATGTAGACGCCATTCTTCGTGTCGGCGATGATCTCTTCGAGCGACGAGTCGCCCGGCAGGATCCCGACATTGGTCATCCTCACCATCGGGAGTCGGTTGTATCCGTCGGCCCGGACCATGCCCCCGGGTGGGAGCCCTGCCATTGCTGCAGAGTCCCGGCCGGACAGAACCCCCGTCCAGATGCCGTTCTTGACGATGTCGACCGGTTGTGCTCTGGTGCCCTCATCGTCATAGCCGAACGTACCGAGTGCACCAGGCAGCGTGGCGTCTGCGGTGATGTTCATCAGCTCCGATCCGAATTTGAACGTGCCGAGCTTCGGAAGCTGAAGATGAGAAGTGCCCGCAAACGCAGCTTCCCAACCGAGGATCCGATCGAGTTCGATGGCGTGTCCGACCGATTCGTGGATCTGGAGAGCGAATTGGGATCCCTCGAGGATGAGATCGGTCTCCTGTTCCTCCAGTTCGTCTGCCGTCAGGAGAGCTGCTGCTTCCTCGGCGATCCGACCCGCGTTGGCTGCGAAGTCCCACTTGCGGATCACTTCGTAGCCGCCCGTCTCGTACTGACCGAAAGACTGTGGGTACGAACGCCGCTGGCTCTCGTTCTCGCCGAGTGCGGTGGCGTCAAAGCCTCCTCCGGACTCGACGAGGTGTTGATGGATGCGGTGGCCCTGAGAGGAGACGAACCACTTGTTGGTGTCGTAGAACGTGAGGTTGCCGGTGGCGATGGCGATGCCCTCGACCTCCTGCATCGTCTTGGTGACACCGATCAGCAGATCGACCTTCTCCGACAGCGGGACCGTGAACGGATCTTCGAGGTAGGGCGTCTCGTATGTGTCCTGTACAACGTCAACGTCGGCGAACTGCATTGGATCACCGGGGACAGCGGCCGAGGCACGGGCGATCTCTGTCGCCCTCTCCCCGGCAGCGGTCGCCGCTCGTCCCGACAGATCCGCCGTGGCGAAGAACCCCCACGACGANCCGATNAGTGCCCGTACNCCGACACCCGCCTGTTCGGTGCGATCGAGCGACTGCACCGCTTGATTCTGCACGTCGATCGATTCCTGTTTGGACACGACGACGCGTGCGTCGGCGTAGGTGGCTCCTGCTGCGAGGGCACCTTCAACTGCTGCTGTTGGGTATTCGAACATGGCAGCCAGAGTAGCGACACCGCTTCAGGTGTCTGGCGTAGGAGGTGGCCGAGAACCCCCTCCGAGATCTTCGCCAGACTCCGAATGGGGGCGAACCCGACTTGCATCTGGCCCTCCGACCGCGGAGACTCCCGGCATGAAGCGCGGCGACATCTTCGACCTCTACCGGAAGCACGTCAACGCAGGCAAGATCGATGTCTACGAGGGCTACGGTCTCAACGCCATCATGGGTCGGCGCGCTGGGGTGCGATTCTGGGACGCTTATGACGACCGGTCATGGATCAACTGCCACTGCAATGGAGGCGTCTTCAATCTCGGCCACCGCAACCCGGCCGTACTCGCAGCCGTACGAGACTCGCTCGAAGACCACGACATCGGCAATCATCACCTTCCTGCAGCATCGCGAGCCGACCTCGCCCGAAGACTCTCCGGTTCTACCGGAGGACTCCTTCCCGGTGTCGTGTTCGGTGTTGCCGGAGGAGAGGCGATCGATCTGGCGATCAAGGTTGCGAGGGCGGCAACGGGCCGCACCGGCATCGTGTCTGCTTCCGGCGGCTTCCACGGCCACACCGGACTCGCCCTTGCCGCAGGAGATGCCCAGTACCGGGACCCATTCGGACCGAACTCACCCGGTTTCATCCAGGTACCGTTCAACGATCTTGACGCCATGGACGCTGCGATCGATCACACCGCGGCTGCGGTCATCCTCGAGCCGATACCGGCAACGCTCGGAATGCCGATTCCCGATGGCGACTACCTGCCCGCGGTGCAGCAGATGTGCCGGGAGCGAGGAGCGAAGCTGATCCTCGACGAGGTTCAGACCGGCTTGGGACGCACCGGCCGGATGTGGGCATACGAGCACTGGGACCTCGAACCGGACGTCGTCGTCACCGGGAAGGGACTCTCCGGCGGGGTCTATCCGATCTCGGCCACGCTGATGACTCGCGAACTCCACTCGCTCTTCGACACCGAGCCGTTCATCCACATCTCGACCTTCGGAGGCTCCGAACCGGGCGCTGCCGCTGCACTTGCAGTGCTCGATCTCGTGGAGACGCCGGGCTTCCTCGATCACGTCACCGACCTCGAAGACCGCTTTGTCGATGGCCTTGCGGACATGCCGTTCAGGCTGCGGCACCTCGGCTTGATGATGGCGCTCATCTTCCCAGCGCCCCAAGCCGGCATGTACGCGATGAAGCTGCTCTTCGATGCAGGACTGTTCACGGTCTACGCCAACAACGACACCTCGGCCCTCCAATTCCTCCCGCCTCTCGTCACTACCGACGACGAGGCGGACGAGATCATCGGGATCGTGCAATCGGTGTTCGGATGAAGCAGACGCTGATCGATCTGGAGCAACGGGTCGACGACGCTCTCATCACCGACGACCGGTCTGGGATCGACGTCCTGGGGTACGGGGAGATATCGACGGTCCTCGGTGCGACGGTCGATGGCCGCTCATACGCGTGCAAACGCCTCCCTCCGTTCCCCGATGGAGCGATCGATCGCTATCGCTCTGCCTGCACTGCTTACCTCGCTGCGCTCGGCGAGCGGGGCATCAGGACCGCAACGTCGACGATCGAGGTCGTGGAGACACACGACGATTCGGTCGTCTACTGCGTTCAGCCGATCGAGGACCGATTGCTCGTCGATCATCTCAGAAGTGTCGATTCAGATGAAGCAGCGTCCATCGCCCGGCGCCTCGTATCGGTGATCTCCAAGGCAATCGACAGCCGCCTCGGCCTTGACGCACAGATCTCGAACTGGGCACTCGACACGGATGATGACTTCGTCTACATCGACGTCACGACACCTCTCATCCGTGACGAGGCCGGCAACGAGATGCTCGACACCGACCTGTTCCTTGTCTCGCTTCCAGCGTTCCTTCGTCCCGGCGTTCGTCGTTTCCTGCTCCCCGAGATCCTCGGCCACTACTACGACCCCAGGGCAGCACTCCTCGATCTCACCGGGAACCTCAAGAAGGAGCGCCTCGACAGCGCCATCCCGGCGTTCTTGGAAGAGGCGAACCGCGTCGTCGATCCACCGGTTACCCAGAAGGAGATCAGCCGCTACTACCGCAACGATGCCGTCATGTGGGAGGTGCTGCAACGACTGCGCCGAACGGATCGCTGGTGGCAGCGTACGATTCGACGCCGGGGATACCCGTTCCTACTGCCTGGAAAGGTGGATCGCTGATGTGTGACACGATCGTCGTCGTCCGACCCGAGGGTGTGCTGTTCGCCAAGAACTCGGACCGCGATCCGAACGAGGCACAGATCCCCGAGTGGCATGCCTCGGCAGACCACCCCGCCGGTTCGAGTGTGCAGACGACGTACCTCGAGATACCGCAGGTGGCTCACACGCATGCAACGCTGATCAGCCGCCCCTTCTGGATGTGGGGCGCAGAGATCGGGGCGAACGAGCACGGTGTGACGATCGGCAATGAGGCCGTATTTACCAGCCAACCGCTCTCCGACGAAGGCCTCACCGGGATGGACATGATCCGCCTCGCCCTCGAACGTGGCGCCACTGCAGAGGAAGCAGTTGGGATCATCGTTGACCTCCTCGATCGGTACGGGCAGGGAGGAGGCGCCGGGTTCGAGAAGCCTTCGTTCACCTACCACAACTCATTCATCGTCGCCGATCCAACCGAAGCCTGGGTGCTCGAGACGGCCGGCTCACTCTGGGCGACCGAGCACGTCCGCTCTGGAGTTCGAACGATCTCCAACGGCCTGACGATTCCCGGTTTCGCCGACGATCATCGCAAGTGGCTCGAGACCAAGGTCTCCGCCTGCGACGTTCGAACAAGGCTCACGACCGAGTCGGCTCACGGAGCCCGTGGTCCGCGTGACCTCATCGCGACGCTGCGATCCCATGGCCCCGACTCCTGGCCTCGATACCGCCCGCTCAACGGCACGCTCTCCATTCCATGCATGCACGGCGGTGGCATTGCCGCTTCGTCGTCGAGCGTCGCCGGCTGGGTCTCCGATCTCGCAACCCAGACCCATTGGATCAGTGGAACGTCAGCCCAGTGCCTCAGCCTGTTCAAGCCTGTGCGAGTCGACGCTCCGATCGATATTGGCCCAATCCCCAACGGCCGCGACGATGGAGAGAGCCTCTGGTGGCGACATGAGCGCATGGCCCGCTCCGTGATGCGGAACCCGGGTCATCTCTCCAGTCTGTTCATCGCCGAGCGCGACGCTGTCAAGACCCGCTGGATTGCTGATCAGCCCGACGGTCAAGCTGCGTTCGACGAAGGGTCCGCGCTCCTTGACCGTTGGACGTCAAGGGTGGCAGCGGCTGAGGACGGCAAGGACGTCCGCCCGATCTGGGCCAGGCGCTACTGGGAGAAACGAGACCGGGCAGCGGACTTGCGGCTGTGATCGGTCGTCGGTAGAACTCTTGCTCACAGCTCATGGCCCACAGCTCACAGCTCACGGCTGGCAGCTCTGATCTACTGATCTACTTCAGCTTCGGTTCGACAACCAACGTGTACGTATCCGGCACGTTCGCTATGAACGGGCAGGCGTCGAGACCTACACAGGTCGCACCGCAGGCCACCCCGGAACAAGCGATTGACTCGCCCTCGATCGCATCGGCCGAAGCACTCAGGACACCCTTGGCGGTGAGCACACCGATCATGCCGTCGAGGGCCGACTCGGAGACTCCGATGCGACGGGCGAGATCACTCGAGCGTACGGGGCCTCGCTCGGTGCGGAGTTCGTCGACGAGTTGGTCGAGCACCGTCATCCCAGCCCCACCAACCTTCCGATCTGGAAGACTCCTACTGCCATCACCCACGCAAGCATCGTTTGTCCGACGACGCTGAACCACATCCACCGGGTCCCGATCTCATGACGGATTGCCCCGACCGTCGCGACGCACGGTGTGTAGACGAGGATGAACACCATGAACGCCAGCGCGGCGAGGGCGCCGTGGCCACCGCTGCTCTCCTCGAAGCCGGCTTCGATCGACGCCGAAAGGCCCGTCGGCGTCTCAGTCTCCCCATCGCTGGAGAGATCGATGCCGATGATACCGGGGATTGATTTCGCTGCATCGACGACCGCGGCCCAGAAGCCGGTGAAGATCTCTGCGACGGAGTCGATGATCGCTGGATCCTCAGAGACTTCGGTGCTCTCTGTGCCGTAGACCTGCGCCATCGTCGAGACGATCACCTCTTTCGCCACGAAGCCAGACATGAGCGAACCGGTCGCTTCCCACGATCCGAAACCCGCGGGTTCGAGGACCGGAGCGACGGTTCCCGCCACGGCCGAGAATGCAGATTCGTCGACGTCGGTGTCCCCGAACGAACCACTCCCGCCAACCGGTATCGCCATGAGGAACCAGACAACGATCGTTGCGATGAAGATGATCGAACCGGCCTCCCGGAGGAAAGCCCGGGTGCGTGTCCACGTGTGGTACCAGATCGACCGGAACGTCGGAAGCCGGTATGGGGGCATCTCCATGATCGCCGGCATCGGTTCGGTGACGGGGAGCACGGACCGTTTCAGTAGGAACCCGACCGCCATCGCGACGACGATGCCGAGCAGATACATGCCGAACACCGCGAGCCCTGCGTAGTCGGGGAAGAACACCGACGCCATGATCACGTATACCGGCAGACGCGCTCCGCAGCTCATGAATGGCACAAGGAGCGTTGTGAGGATCCGGTCTCTTTCGTTCTCGAGTGTGCGCGTGGCGTAGACCGCAGGGACAGTGCAACCGAAGCCGACCAGCATCGGGAGGAAGCTCTTTCCCTGGAGTCCGACACCGCTCATGACCCGATCCATCACGAACGCTGCCCGTGCCATGTAGCCGCTGTCCTCGAGGAATGAGAGTGCGAGGTAGAGAGAGAAGAGCACGGGGATGAAGACGAGAATCGCTCCGATACCGGCGACGACACCGTCGGCCAACAGACTCTCGACCCACGTGCCACCGAGGCCGATGCTCGCCACGAGACTGCGCACCAGATGCTCGACGGGTCCCGAAACGGTGCTGTCGATCCACTCGAGGAAGGCCCCTGCAACATCTGCAGTGAGCTTGAACACGATCCACATCGCTGCGAGGAAGATCGGGATCCCGAGGTACCGGTTCGTCACCACAGCGTCGATTCGGTCGGTTCGGGTGCGCTTGCGTCGCTGAGTCGTATCGGTCGAGGCCTGGACGATGTCGTTGACCATCTGGAATCGGGCCCCTGCGATCGCCGTGTCGGCCGACGTGCCAATCGTCGAGCGAAGATCGGCAAGCAACTGATCTCGAAGCCGTAGAACCTCCTCGCCGCCTGGAAGCTCCTCGATCTGTTCCGGTAGACCGGGGTCTTCGTCGATGAGTGCAACAGCCAACCAACGGGCATCGAACCGCTCGGCGACGTCAGGTGCACCGGCGATCGCAGGAGTTAGCTGCTCGACCGCTGCTTCTACCTCGGCCCCGTAGTTGATTCGGAAGGAGCTCACGAGACCCCGTCCCACGCGGCAATGGCCACGACGGCGTCTTTGAGATCATCGATCCCTGCACCGGAGCGAGCCACCATCGGCACGACGGGCACGCCGAGCCGGACGGAGAGTTCGGCAGCGTCGACGGCGATCCCGCGTGATGTTGCTACGTCCGTCATGTTCAGCACAAGGATCGAGGGTATGCCGGTTTCAAGGACCTGGACCGCCAGGTACAGGTTCCGTTCGAGGTTCGCAGCGTCGACAACCACGATCACGGCGTCGGACTCGCCGCTCACCAGGTAGTCCCTGGCGATCATCTCTTCAGGTGACGAGGCGTTGAGACTGTACGTACCGGGGAGATCCACGACCCGGATAGACCGGTCGTCGTGGCGGAACGATCCCTCGCTCCGAGCGACGGTCTTCCCCGGCCAGTTCCCGACGTGTTGCTTCGCTCCAGTGAGCAGATTGAAGATGGAGGACTTGCCGGTATTCGGATTGCCGGCGAGGGCGACCGTCATCGCTCCGGTCGCTGCGTAGCGTTCGCGACGCTCGGCTCCCGTCATCAGTCGATCTCCCGTACGATCACGAGGTCGGCATCACCGCGCCTGATGGCGACTCGTGATCCCATGACCGCGTACTCGATGGGATCGCCGAGCGGCGCCTTGCGCATCGCTGTGACCCGGGTTCCCGGCACGAACCCCATCTCGATGAAACGCCGAACCCCGACCTCAGAGCTGTATCCCACAACGATGCCGGTGGCACCGAGTGCAAGACGGCCGAGCGGGACAGTTCCGGTGGTCATCGCGTCTCCAAACGGATGCCGTCTGCGATGTCGGTACCGAGATGAAGACAATCGCCGTCGATCGCCACGAGACGATCACCGTGCTTTCCAACGCCAAGGACCTCGATCGAGGTTCCCGGGTTGAGCCCCTGATCGGCAACGAACGACGCAAGCGCTTCTGGCAGATCTACAGAGACGATCGCAGCACGGGTACCTGCGGCCATCGCTGAGAGCGGCTCGGTTGTCGGCACAACAACGTCATCGACTCCAACAGGGATCGCCCGCCCCTGCGGACCCGACGACGGGTCGCCGAGGTACCCGGACAGCAGATCGGCAACCTCGTCCGGTGTCACGTGTTCGAGATCACAAGCCACGTCGTCGGCGCGCGCCGGGCTCATCCCGAGCTCCTCGGAAAGGAATACGCCCCAGAGGCGGCGACGCCGCAAGATCGAAGAGGCTACGACCCTGCCGTGCTCAGTGAGGGACACGCCGCGGTACGGCTCGTAATCCACGTAGCCCCGAGCGTCGAGTTTGCGGATCATCTGGTTGACCGATACACCGGTCACATCGAGTTGCGTCGCCACATGGGACATGGACACCGGTTCGCTGCGGCCATCCTCGATCGCTCGTGCGACCGTGATGAGATACATCTCTTCGGCTTCCGATGTGCCTGATNGATGTTGAACCATGCCTACGGAATCCCACCTTCGATGTTTAGGCATGGCTTATCTTAGCCTNGTGGCAGATACACCGATCCGTTTCACAACNGCACCGATACCCTCCCCGCACGCAGGGATTCACCAAGCAAAGGGAGTCACCAGATGCGCCAGTTCCTCCGCTCGAAGATTCATCGAGCTTCGATAACCCAGACCGACCTTCACTACGAGGGTTCACTCACACTCGATCGCGACCTGATGGACGCCGCCGGTATCGCCGACCACGAGGTCATTCATGTGGTCAATGTCAACAACGGCGAACGGTTTACGACGTACGCCATCGAGGGCGATCGGGGGTCGGGGATCGTGGGCCTCAACGGTGCCGCAGCACGACTGGGGATGCCCGGCGACCTGGTCATCATCATGACATTCGAGTACGTCGACATCGAAGACGACACCCTCGTCTCGGTTCCGATCGTCGTAGCTGTCGACGAGGCCAACCGCATCATCGGCAGCTGACCACGCCGTGTCAAGCCGGACACGGCCCGCCC
>JGI24024J18818_10001140_pt1 | contig 10806 bp, 10 predicted proteins | sample Cruoilmetagenom2_FD_18818 | JGI IMG/M metagenome (IMG submission 18818) | reverse complement strand
CCCCCCCTCATCCGCGATATCGTCCGGTGCCTCCGCAAGTTTCTCGATACTCTTCCTTGATCCATCCCCCCTCACCAGTCAATTCTCACCTCAACCGGCTCCGCAGTCTCATCAAAGAACGCAACCTCATGCACCCTGGTGATGCTGCTCCACCGCACCGCATTCTCTGAAACCCGCTCAGGCGGTGCCCGCGGTCTGCGCTCCTCGCTTCCCACGGCATGCACGCCAAAAAGAACAGTTGCATCAGGCACAATCGCCCTGATTCGTGCAGCAACCTCTGGCATCGTCCCCTTATCCACGTCAGACAGGGCAGGCGTACCCAGTGGGTGGCTGTGGACGTGCACGATCAGGTTCGGCATCTCGGCTCGCTCAGCCCTGATGTGCTCGACCATCTTCTCGGCAATGTATGAGACCATCTCCGGAGTGGCATGAGCCACCACCTCGTTTGAAGAGAACTTGTGGAGATGGTCGACGCTTGTGCCATATCCGGTGAGTGCGTAGACCACCTCCACATCGGGCTCTTTCGGTCGAAAGACGGACTCTACCCGAATCTCCATCTGGCTGAGGATGGGGTGGGAGAGTGCGAGCCCCCTGCGTCCGGCAGCCGTGGCAGATGCTGCCGAGGGTGCGGGGTACACAGCAGGGGACCCCTCCATCCCCGCCATGTCCACACGCTCAGTCTTCCTCGTCTTCTTCAGTTTGATCCGGACTGTTCCGTTTCCTCCGATGCCTACCTTGATTCTCTTCATCCGTACATCTACACCTCTTCATACACTTCTATCAATCACGTCCTCCGTTTTCGGGTCGTGGTCGTATACTCGCGAGTGTTGTTGTATCACCTCTAATCACTTCCTCCGTTTTCGGTCGTGGTCGTTACACTCGCGAGCGTCCGTCTACTATTCTTCAATCACTTCCTCCGTTTTCGGGTCGTATACTCGCGAGTGTTGTTGTATCACCTCTAATCACTTCCTCCGTCTTCGGGTCGTGGTCGTATACTCGCGAGAGTGTCCAGTCTTACTCTTCTTCGATTACTACCTCCGTCTTCGGTGGCTTCCGGATCACCATTGCAATGATCACGATCGCAATCACTGCCAGACACCCAACGATGATGTAGGTGTACGGAAGTTCTTTCATTCCACTGTTGCCTGTGTTGCCGGTCGGTTCCGGATCCATCGGATTGGGCGATGGTGCTTCCACAGAGAGCGGGTGCGTCAATGAGATCTGCTGGAAAGCGTCCTTGTCGTCACCGGGCCAGTACAATCCCGTAAAGTGCACGGTGAATGTGCCTGCCTTCTCGCTCTTGATGTTGATGTTGATTGTTCTGGTAACTCCCGGTGGTACCGTAAACGTTCCCGCGACCGTTCCGGCTGCACCACCTGATGCAAAACCCGTTCCATAGACATGGATCCCGGATGGTACGCTAACCTGCACATCAGCAGTCAGACTCACGTCGTTTAGGGATGGGTTGTACATGTACAGTTCGACAAGCCCGTCCTGCGACCTATTGATTACATCATTCACCATGCGCAGTTTCACAGCGGGACCCACCCGGAACTTCGCTTCGGTTGGGACAGGTGTCGCAATCTCTGCGGCGGTCGGTTCGGTTGCGAGCGTTGCCGTCACCGTTGCCGTGACATTTGTCTCATTCGCGGATGTGCTGTTCCCCTGCGCTACTGCGGGCATGACCGCCAGACACAGGCATAGAACGCATGCCACGATGAGTTTCTTCATGTTCATACTCATTCCGATTCCTCTCGATCTCATTGATATCCAATCCACCTCAATTCTTTCGAACCATCAGCGCGCCGAAGGCTATTACGACCGCAATCACCGACAGGATGCCTGATGGTAGTGGAAGTTTGTTCGACTCGTCCGCGCCGGTTTCGTCACTGTCGCCCGTTTCGATAGCTCCGCCGGTTGGTTCGGAGTCCATTGGATTGGACGATGGTTCATTCACCTTGAAAGGATGCGTCAGCGAGACTTGCTGGAAAGCGTCCTTGTCATCACCGGGCCAGTACAGCCCTGCGAAATGCGCGGTGAAGTCGCCGGTATTCTCTGCCTTGATGTTGATGTAGATCGTTCGAACAGCCCCTGGTGGCAACTCGAATGCTCCGGCAACAGTGCCTGCTGCCGCACCATATCCAAAGCCTTCGCCGTACACGTGAACCCCTGCTGGTACGCTGATCTGCGCATCAACAGTCAGTGTCACGTCATTCACAGTTGGGTTGTACATATAGAGTTCGAAAATCCCGTCCTGCGACTTGTCGATCACATCGTTCACCGGGCGCAGCGTAACAGTGGGAGCCGCCCGAAACTTCGCCTCGGTTGGCGCAGGCGTCACATTTCCGGTGGCGGTTGGCGTTGCCGTGACATTCGTTTCATTCGAAGTCGTCCCATTTGCAGTTGTGTTATCCACCTGCGCAATCGTGGGCATAACCGCGATGCAGAGGGACACGATGAATATCGCGACAAGTTTCTTCACGTCCATTTATTGCTTCCTCCGATTGTTCATGAACAGGATAATCCAGTTCACGTACAGAAATAAAGTGTCATAGTACTTAAACGTTTGGCAAACATTTGGCAAAGGCAGGCTGTCAGACTGAATCTCAGTACCCACTTCAAATAAATCAGTGGTGTATGATACTTACTATGGACACATATTTCACAAATTTACGCAGATATTATGTACTTATCCCGTATTGTGTGGATATCTACATATAAAACCACGAAATTACACAAGATTAACACAAAAATCTTGTGAAAATCCGTGTAATCGTATGGTTCCTACCACAAGTTATTGAGCATGTACGATATTGCCTTAAATCTATGTAATCTATGTAAATCCATGGCTGATACAACTTTTAGCCACCGATTAACACAGATACACACAGATTGAGGTTTTTTCCCATATATTTTCAGAAAGACTGAAGATTTAGTTTTACAATGCTTTTTGAAGTGAATACGAATCTCACTTCCGAAACCCCTTTGCAATGATATACGTCTCCGCGCTCGCCTTCCGCGACGCCTCGGGCGAATGTGCACGCACATTCCTGAATTTCGCACGCACACTCTGCAGATAGTTTGAGAACATATCGCCATGAAACACCTTGACAACGAAGTTTCCGCCCGGTTTCAGAATCTCTTCTGCACAGAGGAGCGAATGCTCAACCAGATCAATCGATCGCGCATGATCGTAGCTCCAGTCGCCGGAAAGATTGGGTGCGGCATCAGATAAAACGACATCCGCTCTTCCGATCAGTTCTTTGATCTTGTTGAGCGCGTCCTCTGACGTAATGTCGCCAACAATGGTTATGGCGCCGTCAATTTTGCGGATTGGCTGCAGGTCAACGCCTATGGTCGTGCCACCGCCTGATAGTTCCTGCGCCATCTGCACCCAACCACCAGGGGCAGCGCCCAGATCAACGACAGAGTCTCCGCGTCGTATCACGCGGAACCGCTCGTTGATCTGTTTGAGCTTGTATGCTGCCCTCGAGCGATAACCGTCCTTCTTTGCCATCTTGTAGAAATGATCATGCCTCTTGCGTGCCATCAGGTACTCATCGTTTAGCATACCACATAACATGAATGAAGCACTGCAACGGAAGATGGCGCGCGTAATTGATGCGATTGGGGATCGTAACAGCCTGCTGATTGCGTTCTCTGGCGGCGTGGACAGCTCGGTTCTCGCACGCCTTGCAGTAGAGAGCAGAGCAAGCGTACTTGCGGTCACCGCGGACTCGGAATTGCTCGGAGACTGCGGACTTGCGCATGCCAGAGAGGTTGCAGATGAGATCGGCATAGAGCATGCGGTATTCGATTTTAGGATTCTGAAGCGGCGGGAATTCGTAGAAAATACATATAACCGATGTTATCACTGCAAAAAATACATGGTTTTGGAATTAGCGGAAATCGCATCCGGAAAAGGGATTGAAACGGTTGCGGATGGGACGAACACGACTGACCTCACAGAAGATAGACCGGGATATGCTGCAATCAAGGAAGCCGGCGTATTCACGCCGTTTGTGGATTTCAGATTGGAAAAGTTAGAGATACGAGAGATCGCCCGGTATTTCGGGATGTCTGTTGCGGATGCACCTTCTGAATCGTGCTTTGCCACCCGGATTCCTCATAGTATGGAGATCACTGCCCAGTGCCTCTCCAGAATTGCTCAGGCAGAATCGGTGCTGCATGCGCACGGCATGCATGGCGTCCGTGTCAAGATCCGGGATCGCGACGATCTTGCCTGTGTTGAGATCCAACAGTGCGATCTTGAGCAGTTTATGGCGGTGCGCGGGGAAGTGGCTGCAGAATTCAGGCAGATCGGCTTTGATCGCACCGTGCTTTCACAGAATCATAGATTGTGACCGCCGCGTCTATGATCAACGTCCCTCAAACCACGCAATCATCTGTCGTACGCCATCCTCGAACCCGACCTTCGGCTTAAAGCCCAGTTCCCGAATCCGCGAGATATCCGCATAGAGCGTGTTAACGTCGCCAGCCCAGGTCTTGCCGCCGTATTGTATCTCCGCTTCCGGCGAGATGATCGAAACCATCAGCTCGGCAAGCGCCTTAATCGAGACCGGATTTCCGCCGGCAGCGTTGTAGACCCCATGACCGCGCTCGGCAACCAGCGCAAAGGCGTCTGCCATGTCCGAGACGTAGCAGTAGTCCCTGATCTGCTCGCCTGTGCCGAGGACCTCGAGGAAGTGCGGGTTCGCTCGCAGCTTCTGTATGAAATCGTACATCACGTACCTTGGCTGCCTTGTTCCGTATGTGTTGAAGATCCTTATTGCGGCAAAGTCGAGCCCGTATGTCTCCTTGAATGCGAATCCATACCGCTCGCCAGCAAGCTTCGATGCACCATACGGCGAGATCGGGTGCAGTGGATGGCTCTCATCAATCGGCGTCTGCACTGGCTCGCCATAAACCGCTGCAGTCGAGGCATAGACAACCTTCGCAACACCCGAGTCCAGACACGACGTCAGAACGTTGAATGTGCCGAGCGCGTTTGAGTTGAAGTCGTATCTCGGCTGCGCAACAGAGTTCGGAACCGATGCGTTCGCGCCGATATGAAAGATTACGTCGATATCCGCATCAATGACTGTCTTTCTGACCAGATCGAAATCGTCGAGGTTGCCTTTCACAAATTCCACATTCTCAGTCCCTGAGAGATTCTCTGCCTTTCCTGTGCTGAGATCGTCCAGTGCAGTCACACTGCAATCGCCCGATAGGCGATCCACTATATGGCTTCCGATGAAACCCGCGCCGCCGGTCACAAGAACGTTCTTTTCTTTGAGCGTAAGCATGTACACCACTTTATCGGATCGTTCTCTTAACCTTTTCAGAGGATTTTTCGGGGCAGGTGGGGGGTTGGGCGAACACAAGGTTTAAGACTATGTCGCCATGATTGATGTGTGGATATGTGAGCCGCTATAACTCAGTTGGTAGAGTGCATGGCTGTTAACCATGATGTCACAGGTTCGAGCCCTGTTGGCGGCGTACGGGCCCGTAGCTTAGCCAGGTTAGAGCGCTCGGCTCATAACCGAGAGGTCCTGCGTTCGAATCGCAGTGGGCCCATTTACAATCCCAAGGAGTTTTCATGTGGTTTCGTAAGGGTGCTACAATCATGAACAGGCACTGTCTAAAGATCCGAGTGTACTTCCACCGGTTTACTCGATTCGTGTCATTCGTGATAAATCAGCACCAAGAGATCACAAATGGTAACGAATGACGCGAATTGCACGAACGTTCGAACATGTGCATGCCACATATAATCAGAGTGTTTTCACTGGAGTTTTCGATCGTGCCCCATGAACACAAGAGCGACCGGCGCTCATAAAACACGATCGCCAACAGAAGAGCTTTCTTTCTTTAGGTCTTCGCGCCCTTGCGTCTTTCTCGTTTTTGCGTTCCAATTCAACGCAAAGACGCAAAGGGTGTTGTCATATCTCCACCTTCACGTCTTGCATGCTGGTGTGCATCAGACCGAGACTTTTTGGCTCTCCGCTGTTTTATATGGGCATTACAACATCAATAACACCGACTGATAGTCAATTACAGGAAGGACGTATCGAGTGTAGAACGTTCTCCATTATCGAAATGCTCAAGATTTCATCACCAAGATGCATCTATGATGGGATATTTTATCCCCATCAGTCCATACAAAATAGCGGAGAGCCAGTCGGGCACTCGAACACCGTACAATATGACTGCCCCACATTACCACAACATTTAAAAGCGATCAATCCGTATATCGCATGCTGTCAGATATGGCAGCAGAAGGAGGCATTACATGTCACAGAGCAATGGTCTGGTAACCGAACGATATGATCCGAAAGGCATGCGTGCGCATGCGTTCCACTTATTTTCATGTGTAACCCTTGTGATCACTGGCTGGTACATGGCAAAGCAGTTTAACATGTGTACGATAATGGGTGCATCTGCAAATGCGTGGCAACTCATCCCTTACGAGAGTGTGCGATTTTTCCACGTGTTTGCCGCGCTCATATTCATCATCGCAGTCTGGATACTCATTCCGTACAACCTTCTAACGAGCGGACATCTTCTCTCTGAGATATTTTTTATACAGGATGCAATCCAGTTGAAGAATCTGGTTCTCAGCCTATTTGGCAAGGCAGAGTATCCAAGGTTCACCGTTGTCGATGAGAAGAGTGGTCACTACAAAAACAAACTGCACCCATTCGTCAAGCTGATGGTTATACCCGAAAACATCGCGATAGTCCTGATCGTGATTTCCGGCGTGATCATGTACGATCCCGAGTTTGCGTTCTGGCAGGAGCTGGTCAAGCCAGCGATTCTCTACGCTGTCGGATACGTCTCGCCGTGGTTCAACATGGCACCGATCGGATTCGTGCGAACGATTCATCAGTGGGCGATGTACTGGTTCGTAGTCGAACTCGCGATGCACTTCGGATTCCTTGGAATGGACCCAAGAACCATAAAGTACTTCAAAGCAATCTTCGTGAACGGCAGCGAGTCCATGGATCCGTACACCGAGATTATCAGTGAGCCCCACAAGGAAAAGCCAGCTAAGAAGGCAAGACACCCAGTGGTCGTTCTGAAGTGAAAATCAAAGGAAAAGCATGGATCTTTGGGGATGACATCGATACCGATGCGATCATTCCCGGCAAATACCTGCGCACGACAGATATGCGGGTATTTGCTGATCATGTGCTGGAAGGCGCTGACCCTGATTTTGCAGGTAAGGTCAAAAAGGGCGATATAATTGTCGCCGGCATGAATTTCGGATGCGGGTCATCCAGAGAGCAGGCAGTTCTTGCGATCAAGCACGCAGGGGTCGGATGCGTTGTAGCGGCTTCCTTTGCGCGCATCTTTTTTAGAAATGCGATAAACATTGGTCTTCCACTAATCGAGACCGGAACAACGATTCCGTGCAAGGAAGGGGACATAATCGAGGCGGATATCGAAGACGGTACCGTTAGAGTGAAGGGGGTTGAGAGGGCAAGTGGAGTTGGCGCAGAGGACGACAGTGACAGTGACCGCGGTTGTGATCGTGAATACGCCGGAACAAAGATGCCTGATTTCCTGCTCGAGATTCTGCTGGACGGCGGTCTCGTTGCCCACCGCAAGAAGGAATCGGCAAAGGAGCGGTTTGGCAGGCGGTCGGACGCGTATTCGAAGAGCAGCGTTCTCTCAAACGAGAAGCATCTGAACACAATCGTTGATCTGGCAAAACCGAAGCAGTCTGATAGTGTGCTGGATGTTGCGACAGGAAATGGGTTTCTTGCGTTTGAATTTGCAAAACGGGTCTTTAGAGTCACTGGCTGTGATCTCACCGAAGATATGCTCGATATCGCCGAGAGCATGCGAAAGGAGAGAAAACTGGACAATCTCGCATTCGAGATCATGGATGTGGAATCGCTCGCATTCGAGGACGACTCGTTTGACATCGTCTCCTGCAGATTTGCGTTCCACCATTTCACAGATCCTGTACAGGCGATATCAGAGATGGTTCGTGTCTGCAAGAAGGGCGGGACGATCGTGCTCGTGGACGGACTCTCGTCTGAGGATGCTCTGAAGAGCGAATACCACAACAAAATCGAGAAAATCCGGGATCCGTCTCATGTCCGCCTGTATCCGCAGTCAGAACTGGTGAGACTGCTCGAGGACGCCGGGCTTGAGATTGTCCATGCGAGAGACTGGGGCGCCGACTTCTACTTCGATGAATGGATTCGGATTGCAGACCCCGGAGATGAGATTACCGAGCAGGTCAGACGCATGATGGTTGATTCAATCGATGGCGATAAAGGCGATAGGCTCGATCTCAATCTTCGATTCGAGGACGGGAGAATGCTCTTTACGTATTCTACGGTGATACTCGTTGCCGAGAAAGTTTCTTACGACTGCGGCGAACAGGTGAGCAAGTGAGAGAACCGGTATTTTGGGCGCTGGTTGATAACTGACTAATCAGATTGTTGATCAGTGTGGTCTTTCAGGAGTTTACCGGTCCGTAGATGAAGGTGATAAGGGATGATTCGGAGTTCAGGATGTTGTGGATCTCTCTTGTCTTCCGCCATCATATCGTGGAATCCGCTTCTTTTCATGCTCTTTCTGCTCTGTTACACCTTCCCAAACTCGCCTATGAACATCGTTACGAGACTTTCGATCGGTAGTATGAATAGTATTGACAACGTGCTCTGCACCGGAATTTACCTGCTGATTGCAGCTTGCTTCTACGCAGCGTTCCACCATATCACAAGTCTCATGCAATATCGGTCGATGTATCGATCTGGATACCGCCGTTGACCCTGAACTTGAGCATCTCGGTTAAAGGCGACATTCCGCGAATCTTGGGGAGTGCAAGTTTGCTCACGAGTTCGTCGGTTCCATGGTGCAGTTCGACATCAAAGACCGCATCGCACGTATTGATGACCTCGTTCTCAAGCGCCTTATCATGCGTATCCTTCAACCCGTACAGGTATGTCAGCCCATTGGTTTCCTTGGTTGTTTCGTAGATGACGTTCATGAGCTTCTTGATCTGCCCGATATTGACGTTGAGACCAAGGAAGAATGAAAGCGTATCGATTATGATGTTTATATCCCCGAATTCCTCTTCTGTCTGAATATTTTGCAGATTGTAGATCATGAATTCTATAATCTGGGTATCCATGTATTCGTTGCCCACGTTATCCACCAGCTCGCCGCGTTCGGTGATATAATATTCACTATATAGGTCAATGAATGTTGTTTCCGCGATCTCATAGCCCATGTTCAGTATATCCCGCGCAATATACTTTGGTCTCCTGCCGGTTGCGAAGTAATAGGTCGGGCGCGCCTGTGTGAACTGGTATAGGAAGACCTCTGACATTGACTTAGGGTCTGCGGAGAGATACACCACAGACCCCGAGGGAATTCCTCCACCAAGATTGCGATCCAGGATGGTAATTCCGGTGGGTTTGACAACTGAGGCGGGGGTCGCCTCTATGGACTCAATGGGTGTGCCAATTGTGGCTAGGGTAGGCGCGTGCATCATCCTGGTGGGTGTGGCTTTTGAAACCGCATCTCGCAATCCCGGCATATTTCCTTGTCCCTCCAATAGTATGTAGTACCTCATCCTTTAAAAAGATTATCATTATGATAATGAGATAACCCCCATTACCTGGGCGCGTGAGGGTGCAGACGTAGTGTTATTAATGGATATGAGCCATATAGTGCGTAACACAGCGTATATACACACGGGATGAGCATAATGGAAACAGAACAGGAATTGATGAGAATTGGCGTCTCGCTCCCGGATAACCTACTCACCAGATTCGATGACATCCTCGCAAAACGAGGATATTCGTCAAGATCTGAGGGCATTCGGGATGCAATCCGGAGCTACATCAGGTATTATGAATGGTCAAGTGAAGTTGAAGGCGATCGAATCGGCGTCATATCGATGACCTACAACCATGATCAGCGCGGGCTTATCGATGCACTCGCGGACATCCAGCACGAACATCTGGATGTGATTCGATCCTCGATGCATTTTCATGCGGACCAGAATACATGTCTCGAGGTAATCACGCTGCATGGCGATGTGGCAGAGATCAAAAAGGTGGCAGAGGGGCTCATGGCGCTCAAGGGCGTGGAACACCTGAAACTGACCACCGTTTCGACCATAAAGTGAGATGGGCGAGTCGAGACACTGGGCAGACGTTGTTTCGGACCGTGTAACTACCGTCAAAAAGAAGCACACGATTGCAACAGGAATCACTCCTTCAGGGGAGATACATATCGGGAACCTGCGCGAGGTGTTGACTGGCGACGCAGTGTACCGCGCGCTCTCTGATTCGGGAGCTGAGGCGGAACTGATCTACATCGCTGACACCCTTGACCCGCTCCGCAGGGTGTATCCGTTTTTATCAGAGGATTATTCGGAACACGTCGGAAAGCCGCTTTCTGCCATACCCTGCCCGTGCGGTGACTGCGCAAACTATGCCGAGCATTTTCTGGAGCCGTTTCTCGAGTCCCTGGAACTGCTGGACATTGATCCGGTGGTCTACCGCGCGCACGAACTCTATGCGAACGGGGACTTTGTGCCCGCAACGATTGCCGCACTCTTGAACCGGGATAAGATCGCATCGATAATCGAGAACGTGTCGCATCGGGAGATTCCTGCTGATTGGAGCCCTTTCAATGTGATATGCGAATCATGCGGGAGGATCACGACCACAGTAGTTTCGGGATTCGATGAAGCGAAGAAAACGGTTGATTACTCCTGTGAATGCGGGTATTCCGGCACAACGCCGCTCGAAGGGCATGGAAAGCTGACATGGCGGG
>JGI24024J18818_10001137_pt1 | contig 10809 bp, 9 predicted proteins | sample Cruoilmetagenom2_FD_18818 | JGI IMG/M metagenome (IMG submission 18818) | reverse complement strand
CTACCTTCCACTACGTCAATGATTAGTTGCGTATGCTTCCAATAATCGTACTGGCTTTTATGCATGTAGAATGGACTGTCGCCGATTGAACCAAGTAACACGTCTTGGTCACCCACAATTAAATCACCATCTGGGTAACACATCGGTGCAGACCCGTCACAGCAACCACCTGATTGATGGAACATCACTGGACCATGTTTGCTTTTCAACAACTCAATCAGTTCAAGCGTAGCGTCCGTCGCGATTACTCGTTCAATCATACGGCATTCTCCTTTCGATCAAAAGAATCCTAATTTAGCGTAGCGTCCGTCGCGATGACTCGTTCAATCATACGTCATTCTCCTTTCGATCAAAAGAATCCTAATTTATCTTCACTATAGCTAACCAGTAAGTTTTTCGTTTGTTGGTAATGATTTAACATCATCAAGTGATTTTCACGGCCGACACCCGACATTTTGTATCCACCGAAAGCAGCATGCGCTGGATATGCGTGATAGCAGTTTGTCCAAACACGACCCGCTTGAATCGCTCGACCGAAACGGTATGCTGTGTTCATATTACGAGACCAAACGCCTGCACCTAGGCCGTACAACGTATCGTTTGCAATTTCAAGCGCTTCTTCATGCGTTTTGAATGTCGTGACAGAAACAACTGGTCCAAAGATTTCTTCTTGGAAAATACGCATTTTGTTATTTCCTTTGAAGACAGTCGGTTTCACATAATATCCTCCAGCTAATTCGCCTTCTAATGTATTACGCGCTCCACCTGTTAAGCATTCTGCTCCCTCTTGTTTCCCAATGTCCAAGTAAGATAAGATTTTTTCTAATTGTTCAGTAGATGCTTGGGCACCCATCATTGTATTAGGGTCTAGTGGATTTCCAGTTTTAATGGCTTCCACACGTGCTAAAACTTTTTCCATAAACTTATCATAAATAGACTCTTGTACGAGTGCACGTGAAGGGCATGTACATACTTCCCCTTGGTTTAATGCGAATAAAACAAACCCTTCTACTGCTTTATCTAAAAACGCATCATCGTGATCCATTACATCTTCAAAGAAAATGTTTGGAGATTTGCCTCCTAGTTCAAGCGTAACTGGGATTAAGTTTTGAGAAGCATATTGCATAATCATACGACCCGTCGTTGTTTCACCAGTGAACGCAATTTTTCCGATTCGTGGGTTTGACGCAAGTGGTTTCCCTGCTTCTAAACCAAATCCATTTACAATGTTCAACACACCTGGTGGTAATAAATCGCCCACTAATTCAGCAAGTAAAAGAATACTAGCTGGTGTTTGCTCAGCTGGTTTTAACACAACACAGTTTCCTGCAGCAAGAGCTGGTGCAAGCTTCCAAACGGCCATTAACAGTGGGAAGTTCCACGGAATAATTTGTCCAACTACACCAATTGGCTCATGAAAATGGTAAGCTACTGTATCGTTGTCAATCTGGCTTAAAGATCCTTCTTGTGCACGAATAGCACCTGCAAAATAACGGAAGTGATCAATAGCCAAAGGTAAATCAGCATTTAACGTTTCACGTACTGCTTTTCCGTTATCCCATGTTTCTGCTACAGCTAGCATTTCTAAGTTTTCTTCCATACGATCTGCGATTCTATTTAATATATTTGCACGTACAGCAACAGCTGTTTGTCCCCATGCATCTTTAGCAGCATGTGCTGCATCAAGTGCAAGTTCGATATCTTCTGAAGTAGAACGAGCAATTTGTGTAAAACTTTTACCTGTGACTGGTGTCACGTTATCAAAATATTGACCATTTACCGGGGCTGTCCATTTACCATTAATATAATTATCATATTTCTCTTTAAATGTGACGATTGAACCTTCTGTATTCGGAAATGCATATACCATTCTCTAATTCCTCCCCTTATGTGCTAGATTTCCATTGTATGCGCTTTCAATTAATATTATGAAAGATTGCTAGTATTGGAAATCTGTCACCTTTATATTGTCAGATTACATCGAATATTACAATAAATAAGTTTCATAGATTTTTAAATTGTTTATGAATTTACTTGAATCTGTTAAGCTATTGTCAACTGTTTAGCAAGAGGGTGTATTAAATGAATCTTAACTTCTTAAAAAAGAACGTCCCTTCTCGAATTTTCAAGCGAGGAGAAGATTATTTTTTAAATGGAAATGTTTCTAAGTTGATGGAAGTAAAACCAAAAACTTATAAAGCAAAAGTAAATGGAACTCATACATATGCTGTTACAATCAAAATCTCTGAAAACCTAGATATTCTTTCTTCTGATTGTGACTGTCCACATGCACAAGAAAACTTTTGCAAGCATCAAGTTGCTATTTGTTTAGCAATAGTGGATCAATTATTGCCAGTTTCATTAAGTCCAACTCAAAATACTAGTAAATTACCTCAACGACATGAAGATCTAATTTCTCTGGAAGAATTAAATGACTCGAAAAAAATCGTAAAATCTTCTATTAAGTCCTTAACCAAAAGAGGGTTCATTGATTACCATCATTCATTCAATGCTACAGATGGTGCCATGATTGTGCTGGATCGTGTTGACCATTATCTAGAAACAGGTCGTTATCAAATGGCAGTTTTAACTGTTTTACAGACATTACCACCTATAGTACAAGCACTCCACCATGCAGATGACTCCGCTGGCACATTTGGTGAGGTTATTCATCGGTCCCTAAGCCAAGTGAAGCAAGCCGTTTTAGAAGGCGACCCTACATGGTTAGAAACACAGAAATCCTACATCTTTACTTCAATCCTAGCTATATCCCAACACAAAGCTTTTGTCGGATGGGAAGAATGGAGTTTTGATTTACTTGAAGCATCTATTCGCCTTTGTTCTGTTCCTCCTTTATTCCAAAAGTTATGGGTGCATTTGCAAATGATTGAAAACTCTTTAGACGACACAGATTTTATGTCGGAATATCAGTTGGATTCAATTAAAACCCTTCAATATGAACTGTTACTAATTAAAGAGGATGAACAAGAAATTGAAGACTTTTTTAACCAAAACATAAAGTTAAATACAGTTAAAAAAATTGCTATAGAGAAATTAGTTGCCACTCAACATTATGAAAAGGCACTCAAAATCGCACTGCTTGGAGAACTTGATCACAGAGAATTGCCTGGATTATTGACTCAGTGGAAAATACATCAGTTCAATCTTTATAAAATTCTAGAAGACGTACCTAAACAAAAAGAATTAGCCTTTTATCTAGTTTCTACCTCCTCATCCCTAGATTTTTACGAAGATTTAAAGAGTCTTTATAATGCAAAAGAGTGGCCGACTGTACTCGAAAGTTTGCTATCTATCTTAAAAAAAGATAGATGGGGAAAAGCTTATTCTACTCTTTTAAAACAAGAAAATATGCATGATCGACTATTAAACCTATGCACCGAAAATCTCAGTGCTATCAAAGAACATGCACATTGGTTATCAACATTTTATCCAAATGAAGTGAATACTTTATATCAAAAGTTCATTTTACAAATGGCTGAGGAAGCGTCTGATAGAGCCAAATATCGAAAGGTTTGTAAAGAGATTAAAACTTTTCAAAATTTGTTCGGTATGTATACGGCATCTCTTATCGAATCATTAATTTCAAAATACCCTAAACGAACAGCTTTTCTGGATGAATTAAATAAAATAAAAGGCTTGTAGCGAATAATCTCGCTGCAAGCCTTTTTAAATCAATCTTCTAATGTATTTAAATCAACGACTATTCCGATCACAAGCGTAATAACAACGAACATTGTAATTAACATTAAGACCATTTCACTCAACTCCTACCAAGTTTTAAATCCTTCAGAACCAGGTGGTGCGTGGTGAATCATGTCAGTTAAAGGAATCGCATAGGCGATAATAATTAGTGCGAATGCAATACCAATCCAAATCCACCAGTTTTCAAGCCACTTCGGTGTGTTTTCCTTGTCGCTTTCCGCCATTGGAAACTCAACGAAGTCTTCTTCACGTTCAGCTTTTGGTGAAAGAAACATCGACATCACGACAATATAGATTAAGATCATCGCAGACAAGAAAAGAATACTTCCCCCGATTGCCATCGTTACGTGGTTTGTTAGAATACCATCAAACCATTCCAGTGCTGATGGATGATTATTATATCCAGAATACGCCGTACGTCTAGGTGCACCAAGTAAACCTAAGATATGTTGCGATGTGGACATCAATAACATCCCAATCGTCCAAGTAATTATTTGAATAAACCCTAGCTTTTGCATCACTTTTGAGAATTTACGTCCAGTTAGATAGGGAATCAGCCAAAAAGTGAGCCCCATAAATGTCATGGCTACAGGTGTTCCAACTGTAATGTGGAAATGTCCTACAATCCATAATGTATTGTGTACGATTTCATTAAGTTGGAAGCTCGCGTTGATAATCCCTCCAGCTCCACCTGGAATAAAGAATGCCATCGCTACAAATATAGAAGTAAAGCGAACATCTTTCCAAGGAAGTTTAGTAAACCAACCAAATAATCCTTGACCACCTTTTTTACGACCTGCAAGTTCAAAATTAGCAAACATCGAGAAAGCGGTCATTAAAGAAGGGATAATAACCATGAAAGTTAAGACTACTTGCAAGAACTTCCAGAAATTCGAGATTCCAGGTTCAGTCAATTGATGGTGAAACCCAACCGGAATCGAAAAGAGAATAAATAACACAAATGCTAAACGCGCTAATGAATCACTAAATACTTTAACTCCAATCAATTTCGGAACGATTACATACCATGCCATGTAGGCAGGCAATAACCAGAAGTACACAAGTGGATGACCAAAATACCAAAATAATGAGCGACTTAATTCTACATTAATTGTATCTACCCAACCGAATGCCCATGGAATGTACTGGAATAGGACAGTTGCCACAACCCCTAAGCAGGCAATAATCCACATAATAATTGTCGTTACCGTCATAAATGCGAATAAAGGGCTTAATTGTCCTCTATTTAATCTACGCCAAACCAGATAGTGACCTACTAATGCAAAACTACTAATCCATGTTCCTACCACAAACAAAGCTAGACCTACGTAATACCAACCACTAGCTTTTAATGGTGCATAGAATGTATATAAAACAGAAGCTTCTCCCGAAACAATCATAATGGTTGCTAAAACGGTTCCTATAGTTGTAACNGCAAATCCTATCCATGACCACANTCGAACTTTNGGACCAAANCTCCCAAGACTCTTACTCATACCGGTAATAAAGAAACCAAAAATGAAATACGTAGTAAAAATAAGTGCTAATAGCACACCATGTGCCGTTAAAATTTGATAGTAATCCAACCAACTTGGTAATTTAAGTGCATCATTGCGAATGAATACTTGCAGCAGTCCCATTAATGTTCCAATCAAAAATGCGATGTATGCAACTGCGATATTCCATAATGCTAGTTTCCGATCTTGTGCGGCAATCATAGTTAGTACACCTCAATTTCTGTAAACATAAAATGATGACCTGATCCACAATATTCATTACAAAGGATTAAATACTTTCCTGGTTTATCAAACGTGTATGATTTCGTTGTGATTTGGCCAGGAACAACCATCATGTTTACCTTCGTGTTATCTATAGTAAAACTGTGAACAACATCAGTACTTGTTAGTTTGAAAATAATTTCTTTTCCTACTGGCACTTTAAGCTCTGGGGCAGTATAACCAAAGGCCATTGCCACAATCGCAACCTGATACGTATCATCATCTAGTTGTGTAACGCCCGGTTTATCGAATGGAGCTGTCTCATTAACTTTCTTCGGGTCAATCGTCTCCATTCCTCCCGAAGGTGTATGGTTATTAGCAAAGGCACTAACTCCTACAATACTTAAAAATACGATAAGTGAAACAATCCCAAATCCTAACCAAATTTTTTCATATTTATGAAGATGCATTTCAATCTACTCCTTTCAACGTGCTACATACATTAAATAAACGACTAACCACATGACGATGATAATGATTCCAACAGCAAAAACACTAACTAATGTTCCTTTAAGATTCACTTCTGGTGAATGCTTGGGTTTGCTCAATTTTTCTCACCTCTTATGTTCATTCATCTTATGTTTAGCGTAAACGATTAGCACTTAAGGGATTGTGACATATATCACACTTAGCCTATTTTTTAAACAGAGTTCGATTTTTAGACAAAAAAAAGCAATTCACCGGTTAGGCAAATTACTTCTTTAATCTATTTTGCAAAATGCAATTGGACAATCCTCACAATTGATTTCATCTTTTAAATATTGAATGTCGTGGATAAATAACTTACCACTTTCCATGGATATTTTACCTTGTTTCTTTAACTCGCTTAATAAACGGTTTACCACTTCTCGCGTCATCCCGCAAAAATTGGCGAGCTCTTGATTGGTTAGCGTCACATCAATTAGAATTCCATCTTCTTGTTGAACACCATAACTATTGCTCAAACGAATCAGGGTAGAATATAACGCTCCTTTTTTACCATGTAGCATGAGATCCCGAAATTTCGTTTGTGTTTTTTGATGGTTAATGCCCATCCACTTCAAAAAGGCGACAGCAAGTTCAGAATTATGATTGAGCGCTTCTTCAAGATCGTTAATATTAAATTTCAAACATACGACATCTTCCAGAGCTTTCGCATCTAACATATATTTAGAAGCTACTGAAAATAACGTAATTTCACCTACAATTTGTTTTGGACCACATATTCTTAATGTCAGTTCACGACCTTCGGGAGTGGTTTTCCCAATCTGGACCTTTCCTGAACGTATTAAGTATGTTCCCTTGATGGTATCGCCTTCTCGAAACAAATAAGCATCTTTTTTAAATTCTCTTATTTCGTGTTGAACGGAAAGTAACTCCTTTAAATCTGAAGATAGGTCGCCTATCTCTTCATTCAAATTAAGCCCACCTTTCCTTCATCTATTCTTATGATTTAAGGGTATCACAGTACACATAACGATGGTACTAAAATACTGAGTTTAGTGTATCTCCTGTTTATTATGTGCATCCTTTTTGCGTTATACTAAATATATTAAATAAAGCGGGTGATTCTTAATGCGTATCAATAAATTCTTGAGTGAAGCAGGCATTGTTTCTAGACGCGGTGCTGATAAATGGATAGAAGATGGACGAATCACGATTAATGGAGTAAAAGCAGAACTAGGAAGCAAGGTTGAGCCTGGGGATGATGTTCGTGCAGATGGAGAGCCGGTTAAGCATGAAGAACCATACGTTTATATCGCGCTGAATAAACCGGTGGGCATTACCAGCACAACGGAACGTCACATCCAAGGAAATATCGTTGACTTCGTTAACCATCCTTTGCGTATTTTTCATATCGGGCGATTAGACAAAGATTCGCATGGTTTGATTTTATTAACAAATGACGGCGATATTGTGAATGAAATTTTACGCGCTGAAAATGAGCATGAAAAAGAATACATCGTTAAAGTTGACTTACCTATTACACAAGACTTTCTCCAAGAAATGTCCGAAGGTGTTGAAATTTTAGGTACTAAAACATTGCCTTGTAAGGTAGAGAAGCTATCATCAAATATATTTAAAATCACGTTGACACAGGGCTTAAATCGTCAAATTCGTCGCATGTGTTCTGCTCTCGGTTACGAAGTCAAAAGCTTACAACGTATACGAATCATGAACATCCCAATTGACGGATTATCCATCGGTCAATGGCGTGATTTAACAAAAGATGAATTGGATGAGTTATTTAAGATGCTTAACTATACGCCAAAGAGGTAATAGAAGAGTATAGCGAAATGGAGGCGACCACTTTCATGATATCGATTACTCATACTGAAAATCTTAACAGGTGCTAGGATTAACGGAGACTATTGGGATTTAAATGAACTTAATCAAGCTTTTTATGCAGTCATTGGCGATGAAAATAAGTACTACGACTGGGAAGGTTCAAGGCAACGCATTCTAGGAATAACGTACGAGGTTCATCATGCTCTTCAAGGTGAGCGAAATCTCGATTATGTAAATAACGGTTTAACAAAAGAAACGATGAAACAAAATGGNGTTGTCGCATCCGAGAANAATATTTATTATTCCGTTGATGTGTTGTGGCCAGAACTAATATTTACGTCTATTGCGTTAAATGACTTTATTCGATTATATATGAAAGCACATACGCATCCTTCTTTAGATATTCACATTACGACAATTCGCAAATTCCAATCATCTATTGGAGAAGCCCTTCAATCCGTAATGAGCAAAGAAGAGCATGACCGTTTCATGAAAATTCTTAGCAGTAATGAAACAAATGTTCAGGAGTATGCCATTCAATTTGTAGACATGCTGAATTTAGCTTATATCGACTCTACGAAAGAAAATCGAGAAAAAAATCTAGGGACAATTGCCTTGAAATTAGCCATTCAGGATAAAGATTATGCTGCCTTTCGAGATCAAGTCCTCATGTCTGCAAATAAAACAAAGAGCGACATTCACGATATGGCAATTACAAAGAAGTACCCTGAGGATTTTGAGTGGTAAAATAATTTCAGATTAAACAGAAAGAAGAACTCTATAGATAAATGAGTTCTTCTTTTCCTTTTCCTTATTCATATAATTTAACTCTTTGGAATCGGTGGTCGGTTTTGATCGGTTTAATTTCATTAAGCTTCTCTCTTGGATCTTTCATGGCGTCAACAGCTGCCAATACCTGTGTAATCCCTTCCATCATCCCTCTTGCTGCTAAGATTAAGACCGACAAGAAGATAATTGGGATAAAAGCAATCCAAGGATAGGATGTCCATAGGAAACTCCACCACATTCCGAGTAACCCTGCCCATTCATTTGAATTAGATATAATTTTGGTATATCCGAATAAATCCCCTCTTCTCATATATCCGCCTACAAATAATCCTAAAATCGCTAAATGTGACATCAGAATCAATGTTTGCATAAAATCTCTTAAAAATATAATTGCTATTTGCGGAACAAGAAAGGGTTTTATATGTTTAGAAATAATTCTCCAGGTACTAGCGCCTAGCGTTCTGGAGCTTTCAATAAATTCCTTTTCGTAAATAACTTTCACTTCATTGGCTATTAATATCGAATTCGTTGGAATGAAAAGACTCGCCAATATGACGAAATATAAAATCACTCGGCTCCAATAGCTTAAGGGCTCAGGTCCATAAACCATTTCTCCATCTACTAAGAGGGTAGACACTCCTTGAATAAGAATTACTTTCAAAAGCAAAAAAGCCAATAACGTTGTAGGAAAGTAAGTTAAAGCGTCTACAATTGACTTAATGGGTCTCTCTAACTTCTTAAGGAAAAAGTGGATAAATAGTCCAATCCATATGGAAGGAAATACTCTAAGAAATGTAATAATTAACGCGGCTACAATTGTATATTTCGCACCTACCACCATTACAATAAACAAGTCTCTTCCAAAGCTGTCTGTACCGAAAGGAGGAAACTTTTCGAAACTATAAGGCGCTTGAAGCGGACTACCATTAGAACCATAAAGCAAAGATGTGGTTGGGATTTGATCATTAAATAGTAACCAGTAAAGTAGGCTGAACAAAAACGTTCCGCTTATGATAATAAACCCAGTAAGGAACCATTTATTAGAAAAAAGGCTTTTCATAATGAACATTTACCTCACCACTCCAATCGTTGTCCTGTATTTTTTTCAATTATGATTGTGATGAGCGCATATAAAATGAAAATAGGCAGGAAAAACATAATCAATGTAAAAGCGATAATACTTGGATTTGGGTAACTAATTATATAGGTAAAGATTCCACTAATATTGAATAGCTTCTCAAAAATCAACATAGACGATAATAGATACAAAACAATAGATTTACTATGACTAAAAATACTTGGTGCCATATTCCTCAAAACATGAGAAAAGTAGATATGTGTTTTGTTAATCCCTTTACTTCTGGCCAATTCTACGTATGGTTTGTTCCACTCCTCATTTGCTAAATAGAGGTTAATTCTAAATATCATGAATGATGGTATTAACGCCAAAGCAATAATCGGCAAGAAATACGTGTTGTTGTGTGAAGAACCTGCCACGGGAAACAATAAGGTTCCTGTTTTTGTAAAGTAATAAATGACAGAGAACTGGATGACCATAATGATAAATAAATCGGGTAAGGACTCTAAAAAAGAGACAACTCTAGATATTAGTCCCTTTACCTTCTGTGGAAGTAGAATCGTTAAGTAAGTGATCAATAAACCCATAATTATTGACATACAAAATGCCGAAATAAATATCGTGAGGGAGTAAAAGTAGTACTCCCAAAAATTTAAGAAAATAGAATACTCATGTTGGGTTGGTCCTAGAATCACTAATTCCTTTGGGAATATTAGTGATTTAACAATTTGAATCATATTATTTATAAACGCAGTGAAATTCAGTTGGATTCCATTCGCGAATAACCCTACAAATGCACTCAACAAAATAATACCGAATACTACGTATAAGAAACGGGTAAATACACCAACCAAGGAACTCATTAACATCCCACACTCTCATTAAATACACAGACCATTTAATAAAGTTACCATAATTTACCGCAAAAAGGTTCTCTAACTTGTGATTTTACCCTAAATTTTTTCTACATCCGAATAATTATCATAAAAAATAGCACTTGGAAATTTTTCTTTTCCAAGTGCTGTTATTTTTATTCAACAAGCTGATAAGACAATGTTTTGCGTTCAATAAAAGCATAGATGCCTGCGGTAAGTGACAAAACAGCTGCCACGAAAAATGCGAGTTCGATACCAAAATATTCGGCAACCCACCCAAAAAGGAAAGTAGCTACTC
>JGI24024J18818_10001136_pt1 | contig 10812 bp, 9 predicted proteins | sample Cruoilmetagenom2_FD_18818 | JGI IMG/M metagenome (IMG submission 18818) | reverse complement strand
GAATCCAGCGCACCTGTGGATCTCAGCGGCAGTATCGGATTGGGCGCGAGAACCGCCTTGCTTGAGGAACTGGCCGAGCTTGATGGACAAATGGCCAAACTCACCCATAAACGCGGCCGGGCAATCCTGGATGACGCCAGGGATATTTTGCTGAAGTCAGGTGTAAGCCAGGTCAACACCATGTTACGCAATGACGGGATTGTCGAGACAGTTCAGGAATTTGAAAAAGATGCCGATCTTATCGTCATCGGCAAACGCGGCGAGGGTACAGAATCTGACGAAATGCATTTAGGTTCAAACTTTGAACGTGTGGTTCGCGCCAGTCATAAACCCATCATGGTTGCATCCATGAATTTCCGTCCTGTTAAACGTGCTTTAATCGCCTTTGATGGTGGCGCAAGTGCTATGAAATCTGTCAATTACCTGACCCAAAACCAGGCATTCAATGATATCGAGTGTCATTTGTTAAGTGTTGCAGAACCCTCTGGCAAGGCGAAAAAACAACTCGAAAGTGCCGCGGCGTTGCTCACTAATGCAGGTTATACCGTCGGAACCACCATACAGGCCGGACAGCCTGAGAGGGTCATTTGCGAAAAAATCAGAAGCGATAACTTCGATCTTTTATTGATGGGCGCCTACGGACATTCCCACATACGCAATCTCATCATCGGTTCGACCACTACGGCCATGATTCGATCCTGCAAAATACCGGTGCTGTTATTTCGATAATCTTGCGCTGACTCTTGCTAAAAGCGACGCAGGACTACCTCAAACATCCCGTGTTGGTGGAGTTCCCCGTCACCGTGACTGTGGAGCGGCCCCAAACCTTCCCGGTGATGCAGGACAGTATGCCCGGGGAACAGCGTTAAGATTTGTTCTGGTTCAAGATAGGTTCTCGTTCTTCCGTTGGGGCCGGAGAAGGAGTTGGGCGACACTTCTTTCCAGTTCTTTTTGTAAAACTGAAATCCCGGATCCAGCATTGTGAAACCCGTCAACCAGACTATCGCACCCGGCTTGCTCCAGACATCTATCTTTTCCAATAGCGTATTGATACCTGTCCAGGTGAGGTCAGGAATGAGACCGAAGACCATGATGCCTTCGTACGCCACTTGAGGTGGCTTAAAGGTCTCAAAATTCTCTGGGAATACCGTGATGTCAAGATTGCTCTCGGCCGCTATGCGCCGGAGACCGTCAGCAGCGACCCTGGACGGTTCCAATGCATGAACTGAAAGACCGTTCCTGGCAAGGAAGATACTATTCCTGCCCTGCCCGGCTCCTATGTCCAGCACGAGAGACTTTTGGCCCACTCGATCAAAGAACCTGGTCAAAATCGATTCCGGTTCTGTGCCAAAAAGAGATTCAGTTTTTGAGTAGTCGTCATCGTAGCTCATTGCGCAACCCACCTGCCCTTCCTGAACATTCATTTATGCTGATTTTACTGCAAATTTCTTGAAGATGCGGTTGGAGAGTAATGGACCAGGGTCCTTTACCGTTCTCAGGAAATTGGAAAAAGTATCCCGGCCCATTTTGGGAAATTGTAACTGCGGTGGCCCAGGTGCGAAAATCGAAGAGAGGTACTGACCTTTTCACTGATAAGTTATCTATACTCTCTCTCACCTGACTAACACTCAACGATGAATAATGGCTGCTGAAGACACCCACCTTTGCACAGGTTTTGGAGAAATAACGCTTTCCCGTCATTCCCGTACAAATTCCAGGAAAGAACAAAATTTACGGCCCTGGGATGCAGCGGATGAACTCTTGTTGGCTCATTTGACCGAGCAAACACCAGCACCGGACAAACGCTTTTTGATCGTTAATGATCACTATGGTGCATTAACTGTTTCTTTAACGGCAACTTTATCCGGGTATCCAATTCAGTTTGCGACAGACTCTTTTTTAAGTCAGCAAGCGGCCAGGAAAAATCTTGCAGCGAATGACCTGTCTGAAACCTCGATAAGCTGGCATACCAGCCTGGATACCATCGAAGGCGAGGTGGATTACCTGTTGATCAAACTGCCCAAGTCGCTGGCCTTGCTGGAAGATCAACTTTATCGCTACCGAGAAGTTTGTACGCCGAACACGCAGGTGATCGCAGCAGGAATGGTTAAGTACATGCCGGCGGGAGTATTCAAGTTGTTCGAGAAAATCCTCGGTCCCACCCAGACTTCGTTGGCAAAAAAGAAAGCCCGGCTGATTTTTTGTACGCCTGAGTTGAACAAAAAAACGGGTGCTTCCCCTTATCCCCTATCCTACCGCTTGGAGAATACCGACTACCAAATCGATAACCATGCCAACGTTTTCTCACGTGAATCCCTGGATATCGGGACACGTTTTTTTCTGGCTAAGCTACCTGTATTTGAAACGGACATTAAACGTAACCAAGCAAGCGAAATTATCATTGCCGACCTGGGTTGTGGCAATGGTATTGTCGGTTTGATCGCAGCCGAGCGATGCCCAATGGCCAAGGTCGATTTTTATGATGAATCGTTTATGGCCCTGGCCTCTGCCAAGGCAAACTTCTACCGTGCTTTTCCTGAAAAAAGTGCCCGTTTCATCGCCGATGACTGCATGTCGAGCACCGCTGCTGAACACTACCAGGTGATTCTGTGTAACCCACCCTTTCACCAACACAATGTGGTTGGTGATTTTGTTGCGCAGCAAATGTTTCGAGATGCAAAAAAGGCCTTACAAAAAGGCGGGCAATTTTGGGTGGTTGCGAACCGGCATCTTGGCTATCTCAACAGCCTTAAACGTTTGTTTGGGAATTGCTTTGTTATTGCGGCGAATAATAAATTTGTCGTGCTTAAGGCAATAAAGCGGTAGCACTGGCACACTAAACGCTAAAAGCAATGGGTGCTGACCTATTCAACGGATGCCCTGACATTTGAATACTGGCTTTTTTAGGGATTAAAAATATGGCGTACAATCAAGAAACACAAAACGGGAGAATAAAATGACCATTTCACTGCTACAACTATGGATGCCAATCATCCTCGGTACGTTTCTGGCATGGGTCGCGAGCGCCCTCATTCACGTCGTGGCCAAGTATCACAACTCTGATTATCAGGCACTATCGAATGAAGAAGAGGTCATGGACGCCGTTAGAAACGGTTCACCAAAACTTGGCATTCACACCCTTCCCTACTGCACTGAAATGTCTGAAATGAACAAGCCTGAGGTCCAGGAAAAATTCAACAAGGGACCTGTCGCTATTCTTACTGTGTTCCCAAATGGCCTGCCCAACATGGGTAAGCTGATGCCTCAACAGATCGGTTTTTTCCTGCTTGGCTGCATATTGATTGCCTACTGCGCCACACAGGTACTCACCGCGGGTGCTGATTACCTGGTCGTATTCCGTTTTGTCTCTACCGTCGGCTTTCTGGCTTTTGGCTGGGCCGTTATTCCGATGAGCATTTGGTACGGACACCCCTGGCCCACCACTGCGAAGTACTTACTCGATGCATTGATTTATAGTTTAGTCGTTGCGGGATCATTCGCCTGGTTGTGGCCGGTCTGATCAGAAATATACAAATATGGGGTCACCCGGTAGCCGTTGGTCACATCAAAATGTAGTATAGGCATACACTCTTGATCAGATAAATCACAAGGACAGACAGATGAGCCCCACCGATAAAAAATCTGCTTCTAAGAAGACTGCTTCTAAAAAATCTGCAGTCAAGAAAACTGTTTCAAAAAAACCTGCGGTTAAGAAGACTGCTTCTAAAAAGACAGCCACCAGGAAGACAGCGGTTAAAAAAGCAGCCGTTAAGAAGGCTGTCACCAGTAAAACTTCACTCGATCAAGATGAAGTTAGTAAGATTAGCGCAAAGAACCTGGAAACGCTGGCAAGGGACATTGATCGTCAGATGAAAATGCTGGCAGAAATGGATACCCGGGTGCTCATCGCAAAAGATCAACTCGCAGATTTCCAGGAGGTGATCCAGGCAAAAATCAATGCCTTNCAGGAGAGNAAAGCCAATAAACCAGCGGNACACAACAAAGACCTAATGACANCAANCAGGTGAAATTAAAAAGAACATAAAAAAACAATAAGTAAGTGATGTTGCACCCGTATATAGCGGCGAGAATTTTTCAGTAATTTCTCTCATCAAATTGGTGCACTTTTATACCCACAAATTCAAGCACATTGATGGCATCCACCTTTCTGTAGCCGTTCCTGTAAACCACTTTTTCCACATTACCCAGGTTAATTAAACGCTTGGCACAAGCGGCACATGGAAGGTGGGTGACAAATACAAACTTCCTGGTCTCACGGGGAGCGTCACAGTTGATCACGGCATTCTCTTCTGAGTGAAGACAGCCGCAATTCCCGGGCTCCTCCCTGTCACAGGTGTTCTCCAGACCAGATGCATTGCCGTTATACCCAACTGCCAGTACTTTTCTGTAATCAGTGGTGGTAATGACTGTGCCAACACTAAGCCGCTTGCACGTGGAGCGCCGGGCGATGGTTTCAGCAAACTGCATATACACTTCTTCAAAGGACGGACGATCGTTCATTATTCTTATTTCTCAACTGAAACATCGAATATTAACCGATCATTGCACCATACAGTAGTGAACCTGGTTAGCTGGAGTTTGACTTTGACCCCACTAATCTCCAGGCCGGAATTATCCGGTCAGGGTCTTGACGGTCGAGAACAGGTTTAATCCCTGGTATTTCTCACTGATCATCTCGGCAAACGGACGCGAATGGTACACACCGGCGTAATAGACATTCCCCCCCCACTCGGCCCTGGGGATTACTTCCGGCAGAAGAGCGCGAACGGATGCACGTTCCTTTTTGTCCTGGGGGACAACGATGACGCTATAAACTGCTTTTGATTCTCCTTCACTGACATAGTTTTCAATCATGCCCTTGATTTCATCGAGAATAAACTGCTCTTCACCACTTACATTTTGATCCGCGCTTACCAGTGAATTGATGATGTCAAGAAACTGGGAAGCCTGGGTCTTGTCCGGTGAGATTGACAAATATTCGGATGTTTTATCCCGCAGGTCGATGTACATTTGATCGGTCGTTTGCTCGTTGGCAGAGTCGAACTCCTTGCGAAAATCGATCTTGACATTCCAGCGGTCGGCAAACGCCTGGATAAATGCCATCTCTCTTTCATCCAGATGCTTGTCGATCAACGCAAGTCTGCGCAATATATCAAGAATGGTACGGGCTCCCGCGGGGCGTACCAGGGCATTAATTAAATCCAGGCTTTCCTCTTGTTCCAGTTTCAAGGCACGCTTGACCTTGTGCCAGAATCCTTCATGTCCTTCTACCCGCACCCACAAACCAATTCCAATCATCAGGAAAAACAGGGTCAAACCAAGCTTGATCGACATGTTTGCAAGACTCATCAAGTCGCTGTCCATAACTGAGTACTTGATCAGAAATGGAAGGCTCGTAACGATACCGATCAATTGCGCTGAAACTGAAACACTTTCCGACACCTCTTTTTTGTGTTTGCGCGACCAGACCTTGTTGGCAGTCAGGTAAGTTTTTACCACGGTCAGNCCAATNGCACCGACCACCANCAAATTAATNAATTGTTCGAACAGGTTCATTNTTATTNTCCGTGTGTTTNCAGCAATGCCTNCCCNGNGGAATTCNACANCGNNTTCCAGGCTTCAAGCAAACCGAGTTTTTCAAGAAAAACNGGGTAGCGGGGATCGTCTTCGAGNTNGTGAAGNGCATCATGGGTCAGAATATTGGCCAATGCGCTGTCGTGTTGCTCAAAAGCCAATTCCAGGAATTCGAAAGCGGAGTCGTTTTCACCCCTGAAGGCATAAATGATAGCCTTTGCGTACGGGCCTACATGTGCCGGCGTGCTGAGAAAATCGTGGGTAAGCGCCCGCGATTCCTTTTCCTGACCCAGGATGAAAAGTGCTTCAGCCTTTAAGCTATTGAGCCTGTGGCTGTAGGGTAATTTATTTATTTCTGTCAACGCGCGTTCAGGGTTGCCCTGGCGCAGATAGATCTCGGCAATTCCCTCGAGCGCCCAGGAATTTTGCGGGTCTAACACCAGCAATCCTTGGTTCATCGCCAGGGCTTCATCATAGTACCCGCGTTTTGCGTATCGATCTGCAAGGTTTCCTAAAGCCATCAAGCTAAGAGGGTCCAGTGTGACAGCGCGCTCAAACAATTCGATCGACATGTCCAATAGTCCAAGAGACGATGCCACAGAGCCAGCAGGCAGAAGTACATCAACATTATTTGGCTCGAGTTGTAAGGCTTTGTCCATGGCTTCTTTGGCGCCATCCCAGTCCCAATCATATCTCTTTCTCAAGTAGGATTGTGTGGACCAGGCTATGGCCAGACTATCATCGATGGCCAAGGCCATATCCGCAGCCTCACGTGACAATTCAATGCCTAAGGTGCGCGGGTGAACCCCCATGCGGGTTTGAAATTCATAGGCCCAGGAAAGGCCAATCCAGGCCGGTACATAATCGGGGTCTATCACCAGTGCCTGTTTAAAAGCTGATACCGCGTTTTCCACTTCTTCCTTGCTCCCCTTGGGAGGGGTCGTGAGGTATCTTCCCTGCAGATACAAGGAATAAACCTCCGGGTCCGTTACCTGGAGCACAGGTAAGGCGCCCAGCAGGGTGACTTTCAGTTCATTTACCACCGCAATGGCAATTTCATCCTGGATTTGGAAAATATTGTCCAGTGTGCGGTCATAGGTCTGCGACCAAAGGTGGAAACCGTCATCGGCCTTGATTAACTGTGCCGTGATGCGCAACTGGTCACCGGATTTCCGCACACTGCCTTCCAGAACATGGGTGACGCCAAGCTCCTGACCGATCTGCGCAATNTTCGTATCCTTGCCTTTATAGGAAAAAGAGGATGTCCTGGCCGCCACCCGCAATTCAGGGATTCTCACCAGCAGGTTGAGCAATTCTTCGGACAAGCCATCAGAGAAATATTCGTTACCGGCATCATCGCTCATGTTCACGAACGGCAGCACCGCAATGGATGATGCTTGATCAGGCTGTGCGGGATCTGCCTGTGGTTCAACGACAGGATTCTGCGTGGATATGCTTTCCAATATGGCCGCATCACGACGCGGATCCAGCACAAACTTGTCGAACGAGAAATACACCACTGCCAGAATCAGGGCGATAGTAATGGTGCGATCCAGCTTGCTGGTATTGGCCCGCACACTTGATTGTCCATGTTCAATTTCAGATTCACGACGCAGGCCTTGCGGTGTAAGTTCATAGGCCCAAGCCATTACAAGCGCAACCGGAAATCCGAGGAGCAGAACCGTGATGATCATTTTCATGACCCAATCCGGTGCAAAGAAACTGTCAGCTGCGAGCGAGGCGATCTGCGCAATCAACCACGTGACAATGCAATAAGCGATGCCAATACGGAATACGTTCCTGCGTTTGAGTTCTTTAAATAATGACAATTACTGTTTTCTTTATTAGCCCATTTCCTGTTAAGCATAGTGGCAAACGGTATAAATACCCAAGAAAGACATCTCAGTTGCGAAAAGTGGCAGTGAGAACAAACGGGGTCAGAGTCAAGTGCCAGAGTTGACTCCGACTTCATTAGTTATGGGTGTCCGGACTTTTTCGGACTTTTTTCAAGACTTTTTTCAATGGGTGTCCGGACTTTTTTACACGGACTTTTTTACATATCCGGACTTTTTTACCTATACTCCCCCAGTGAATTCTTTTCCCATATTAAGGTAACAGCATGAAACTATTGGTACGCAACCTTGCCCGCACTACTACAGAAAAGGAACTCCGGTTATTGTTTGAGGCGTATGGAACTGTGCAGTCATGTACGTTGGTGACCGACAAAACAACTGGTGGATCGAAGGGCTTTGGATTTGTAGAGATGGCCGGGCCGGGTGAATCCAGAGCGGCCATGAAAAAGCTCAATGGTAAAGATGTGGCTGGTAGCAGAATACGGGTAAAAAAGACCCAACAGAAACCTGGCTCAAACAGCGGGAATAAAGGCGAACAACAGGCTGATAGCCCGGAAAAAAACTGAATCTTTCCCGGCGACCTGGTTTTTGTTGTTTGTACTATCATTGGTGAACATGGTTGGTTTGCGCATCCCGGTGTGTTCCGTATCCGTCGAGTTGGAAATTCTGGAAACAGGAGGAAGTAGAAATGGCAAAAATTTTAGGTGCGAACTCCGAAGTTGGCGTATTGAAGACAGTAATGGTCTGTCATCCAGGATTAGCCCATGAACGACTCACTCCGAGTAACTGTTCAGACCTTCTTTATGATGATGTGATTTGGGTAGAGCAGGCAAAACGGGACCATCGGGATTTTGTCTCAAAAATGGAAGAACGGGGTGTGAGAGTGCTGGAAATGCACGACCTGCTTGAAAAGGTACTGGATTTGCCCGAAGGCCGTAAATATATCCTTGATCGCAGAATCATACCGGGCTACATCGGTGTGCTAATGGCAAAGGAAGCGCGCCCATGGCTGGATGAAATGCCCTCCGCACAGCTCGCCAGTCACCTGATTGGCGGTATTGCACCCAGTGAATTGCCATTTCCCCATGAAGGAATCTTCAGCTCCTATCTGGATGATGATGGGTTTGTACTGGCGCCACTTCCCAACAGCACGTTTACACGTGATACCACCTGCTGGATTTATGGCGGAGTCACGCTTAACCCCATGTTCTGGCCAGCCCGCAGGCAGGAAACACTTTTAACCGCTGCGATTTACAAGTATCACCCCTTCTTCACCGAGAGGGAGTTTGAAATCTGGTGGGGCGATCCAGAGATCGACCAAAAGCTTGCCTTCATCGAAGGTGGGGACGTGATGCCTGTGGGTAATGGTTGTGTGTTGATCGGCATGGGTGAGCGCACCACCGCCCAGGCTGCTACCCAATTGGCCCAGGCGTTGTTTGCCAAGGGTGCCGCTGAACGCGTCGTCGCCTGCCAGATGCCGCATTCACGCGCCGCCATGCATCTCGATACCATATTCTCCCTGTGTGACGTTGACAAGGCGACTGCCTACCTGGATGTCTGCGACGCGCTCCGGTGCTTTAGTATCCGGCCCGGTGACCATGAAGGAGACCTGGATGTGCGGCTTGAAAAGGGACACCTGATTGAGGTGACAGCGGAGTGTCTGGGTATCAGGAAACTGGAAGTTGTTCAAACCGGCGGCAACCGCTTCCAGCAGGAAAGAGAGCAGTGGGATGACGGTAATAACGTGGTGGCTCTGTCCCCGGGAGTGGTGGTCGGATATGACAGGAATACTTACACCAATACCCTGTTACGCAAGGCAGGCATCGAGGTCATCACCATCTCCGCTTCCGAACTCGGGCGTGGACGTGGTGGCGGTCATTGTATGACCTGTCCGATCGAGCGCGAACCCGTCTGACTTGTATTAAATAAAAGGGCTCTGACCCCTTTATCCGTCAGGCCGACAGGAAAACAGCCAGGGCTAATTGCTTTGCAGATAAGAGTGTTATTCACGACCCGTCTGGTGTTCATCTCAGTTCATCCGGTTTCAATTGTTCCAGTACTCTTACGTCCACCCAGTGAATGCCTTGCGGAGTTGACCACAGCAGGTGTCTGCCGTCATGGGTAAGTGCAGCCAGGCTGCCCCTGATGGGAAGTACCGCTGCCGTGTTGGTTGCCTGGGTCCAGCTGCCATCGGGCTTTTTGAAACTAATGTACAGGCCTTTTCCACCATCGATAGACTCAGGCATGTTCCAGCGGGCGAACAGTATGAAACTACCATCGGGTACGACAAATGAGTTGCCCTCGTTGTATTCCGAGTTGACACTGTCGGGCAAGCGGACCGGTTCCATGAACGCTCCATCGATGAACCTTGAGTAATAGAGATCAACGCTTTCGGTTTGTGAGCCTTCGTGCCACGAGGGAAAGAACATCGTGCCGTCTGCGGTGAAGGACGGTTGGGTTTCTCCGCCTGGCGAGTTGATGTTTTTACCTGCGTTGATGGGTTCTGACCAGCCACCCCCTGTGCGCTCTGCGTACCAGATGTCAAAACCTTCGGCATCTTCCCAGAAGGTGGGCATGTCGGAGCAGAAATACAGACGGTTACCGTCCGGTGACAAGGCGATATCTGCGACCTCGTAATCGCCTGCCAGTCTTAGTTCCTTCGGCTTGGCCCAGGTTCCATCTGTTATTTCTGTGAACCACAGGTTGTAGCGTGGTGACTGATCCTCAAGAACGACGTAATAGAACTCCTGGCCATCCGGGGAAAAGACCGAGTTGATGGCATCATCCGTCCTGCCTTTGCGCAGGAAAACCTCACCGGCAATGTTGATGCCATCAAGTAATTCCTCGTGGGTTTCGACTGCCTGGCTCTCTATCGCCCCTGCAGTACTGCTAAAGTCTGTTTCACTTTCTCTCAGGAGCGCAACGATCAATTTCTGCGGGTAAAAATCTTGCTGCGGATAACGCTTGAAATTGAGTTCGTAGACCTCGATCGCTTTTGCAATGGCATCCTCTGACACGAGTTCGCTGGCCACTTCATTCAGCAGGGTTTTATCAAAGCGATAATAATCTGCGTGTTCCTGGTTGAATGACTCAAGGGCTGATTTCATGGCTGTAAAACCAGTGTCCTGCATGATGGTTTTGAGTTGCTTGACCAGGTCCAGGTCATGCGTTCTCAGGTAGTCGATGATGCCCGCGTCCACACGGTAATACCGGGAAATACCCGTCCTGTAACTGAGGAAATAGAGGTATCTGCCATCAGGTGACAGGCTCGGGAAACGCCCTTCACCAAAATTAATCATATCGCCCATGTCTTTTGGCCGGGTCCAGCTACCGTCTTCATTCCGGTAGCTGATGAACAGCGCGG
>JGI24024J18818_10001135_pt1 | contig 10812 bp, 13 predicted proteins | sample Cruoilmetagenom2_FD_18818 | JGI IMG/M metagenome (IMG submission 18818) | reverse complement strand
TTCAAGTGGTAGGCGTTGAATCTGTAAATGATGCATTAAAAGAGGCTTTCCCTCACTCGTAAAGAGTGATGGGAGAGTTTTTTCTCTAAGAATGGAAAATTTGGTATATGTGATAAGTTTGACGAGTAAAATGGCAAGGTTGACTTAGTGAAGTCAGAAAAGTGGCGAGTTGATCTTGAATATCGAGTGGAAGTTCAATCAGTGGTTTTGATCATTTGACGCAAAATGATATTAAAGAGTCCCTAACGAATGAAAGAATCACCAATGAATTAATAGGGATATTTTAACAGTTTGCCAATCCTGTGTCCTCCATTTGACGCAACTTTGCATACTTCCCTATCGTCAAAAAGGTGTTTCCAAATGAAAACGTGTATAATCGAAATCAGGAGGTGGGCATGTGTTAAAATGGATTATTCAAATTACTTTTGTTTTGATTGGTGGAACACTCGGGTTAATTTTATTACCGCAATTATACGAACTTATTAATTTATCCGCTAACCCGTGGATTGACAACCCCTACGTCTCTGTCTTATTAGGGGCGCTTATCTTGTATGTGCTTGCTTTATTTACAACGGATCATTTAATCAACTTCATGAAGTGGATGGAAGACCGTTTATTGAAGGCGCCAATTGGTGATTTGTTATTCGGGACGATTGGTTTAATCATTGGATTAAGTGTCGCATTTTTACTGAATTTTGCTGTTGATGCGATTCAACTCCCGGTGATTACTTCTGTCTTGCCGGTATTATTAACCATTATTTTAGGTTATCTCGGCTTTCAAGTTGGGTTCCAAAAACGTGAAGAGTTAATTCAAATGTTCACAATCAATAAGACGCAAACGCTTAAGAAAAAATTAGGGGATTCCTCTCAAGATTTACAACAAGCTTCATACAAGTTGCTAGATACGAGTGTGATTATTGACGGACGTATTTCAGACATTTCAGCAACTGGGTTTATTGAAGGTGTGCTCGTAGTTCCTCAATTTGTTCTTACGGAGTTACAGCATATTGCAGATTCTTCGGACACCTTAAAACGTACGCGTGGACGTCGTGGTTTGGATGTTCTAAAGGTTCTTCAAAATGAGCGTTCGTCTGCTGTTTTAATTACCGAAGAAGATTTTGACGATATTACGGAAGTCGATTTGAAACTTGTCCGTCTTGCTAAAAAAATGGGCGGAGTGGTCGTCACGAACGATTTTAATTTAAATAAAGTCTGCGATCTTCATAAAGTTCCCGTTCTAAATATTAATGATCTTGCTAATGCTGTAAAACCAGTAGTAATTCCGGGTGAAGACATGCATATTGTGGTCATTAAAGATGGCAAAGAGCAAAATCAAGGGGTAGCCTATTTAGATGACGGAACCATGATTGTTGTCGAGGATGGGAAGTCGTACATTGGTCAAGCGATTAATGTTGTCGTTACAAGTGTATTGCAAACATCTGCAGGGCGAATGATTTTCGCAAAAACGAAATAAGGTTTTTGGAATAAAGATTCGTTTTGAATACGAACGTTTACTAGAACGAAATGCATGATCAAAAGTTAAAAAAAGAGGCTGTTCTCTTTCGTCATGTCCTATGGCCAATGAGACAGCCTCCTTTTCCATGATTGGAGTGAGTGTGGATGGAGTATGTTGTGGTGTTACCTGCTGCAGGGAGTGGGAAGAGAATGGGTGCAGGTCAAAATAAGTTATTTTTAAAATTGCGCTCTATTCCCATTCTCATTCACACGCTACGTGTCTTTGAACAGGATTCAACGTGTACAGAAATCTGGCTTGCGGTTAAACCGGAGGAACGCGAAACCATCCAGCGTATGTTAGAAGAATTTAATATCACAAAGGTAAAAGGAATGCCTACTGGAGGTGCCGAGCGTCAACACAGTGTTAACGCTTGTGTCCAAGCATCTTTAGGTGCAAATCTTATTTTAGTGCACGATGCAGCAAGGCCTTTTATTGAACCAAACGTAATTAAAGAGTTAACGAACCGTGCTTTTGAAACAGGCGCAGCCATAGCTGGAGTGAAAGTGAAAGATACGATGAAAAAAGTGCATAATGGGATAATAGAAGAAACCGTTGATCGTGATCAATTATGGATGATCCAAACACCGCAGGCTTTTCGTTATGACATCCTTGCAAAAGCGCAGAAACAAGCAGAACAAGACCAGTTTCTTGGTACGGATGAATCGATGCTCGTGGAGCGTCTCGGTTACCCCGTACATATAGTTGAAAGTACGTATGATAATGTGAAAATGACAACACAAGAAGATTTACTTATTGGCGAAGCCATTCTTCAAAAACGAGAGCAGGGGGAAGTATAAATGTTTCGAGTTGGACAAGGGTTTGATGTACATGAATTTGCTGAAAATCGCCCGCTTATTATTGGTGGCGTAACGATTCCTTATGAAAAAGGGTTAATTGGTCACTCAGATGCCGATGTTTTATTACATACAGTCACAGATGCTGCACTAGGTGCAATTGGTGAAGGGGATATCGGTCGTCATTTTCCAGATACAGATCCGGAATTTAAGGACGCTGATTCGGCTAAATTACTTTCGTATATTTGGAAGATCGTCGAAGGGAAAGGGTATAAACTCGGCAATATAGATTGCACAATCATTGCGCAGGCTCCTAAAATGGCGCCACATATTAATCAAATGCGTGATCGCATAGCGGAGTTGCTAAATGCAGAACCATCTCAAGTAAATGTCAAAGCCACAACAACTGAGAAATTAGGTTTTACAGGGCGTGGAGAAGGCATCGCGGCACAAGCTACGATATTGCTCATACAAAACTAAGGGTCAACGTGTTAAAATGAACAAAGTTTAGCACGTATTCGAGGAGGAAACATAGATGACACAAGAAGTTCGCGTACGTTACGCACCGAGTCCAACAGGAAACTTACATATTGGTGGAGCTCGCACTGCACTATTTAACTATTTATTTGCCCGCCATCATGGTGGAAAATTCATCGTTCGTATTGAAGATACGGATATCGAACGTAATATCGAGGGTGGAGAGCTTTCACAACTTGATAACCTGAAATGGCTTGGCATTGAGTATGATGAGTCAGTTGATATTGGTGGTCCATATGCGCCATACCGTCAAATGGAGCGTCTTGATATTTATCAAAAGCATGCAGAAGAAATGCTTGAAAACGGACATGCCTATAAATGTTTCTGTACTTCTGAAGAGTTAGAGGCTGAACGTGAAGCCCAAAAAGCAAAAGGCGTTGCCGCTCCGATGTATAAAGGGACATGCCGTCACTTATCTAAAGTAGAAGTTGCGGCGAAGGAAGAAGCGGGTATGCCTTATAACATTCGCATGCGTGTACCGGCTGATGCGACATATACCTTTGAAGATCTAGTCCGTGGATCGGTTTCATTTGAGTCAAAAGACATTGGAGACTGGGTGCTTGTTAAAACGAATGGCATTCCAACTTACAACTATGCGGTAGTATTAGATGATTATTTCATGAAAATTTCACACGTTTTCCGTGGGGAAGAACATTTATCCAATACACCAAAACAAATCATGGTCTTCCAATCATTTGGTTGGGAAGCGCCTAAATATGGTCACATGACGTTAATCATTAATGAAAATCGTAAAAAGCTTTCTAAACGCGATGAGTCGATTATTCAATTCGTAGCTCAATATAAAGATTTGGGATACATTCCTGAAGCAATGTTTAACTTCTTTGCGTTACTTGGATGGTCTCCTGAAGGGGAAGATGAAATTTTCTCGAAAGAAGATTTCATTCGCATGTTTGATGTGAATCGTTTATCAAAATCACCATCAATGTTTGATAAACAAAAGTTAACGTGGATGAACAATCAGTATGTAAAGCAATTGTCTTTAGAAGAAGTAGTGGATTTAGCGTTGCCACATCTTCAAAAAGCAGGACGTTTACCTGAGGTACTGTCTGCTGAAGAAAAGCAATGGGCAACAGATGTCATTGCGTTGTACCACGAACAAATGAGCTTCGGTGCAGAAATTACTGAGCTAACTGACCTATTTTTTAAAGATGAACTAACATATGATGAAGAAGCAACTGAAGTTTTGTCTGGTGAACAAGTGCCTGAAGTTATGGCTGCATTTAAAACGCAACTCGAGCAAATGGATGCACTAGAACCAGACGCAATTAAGGCAGCGATCAAAGCAGTTCAAAAAGAAACAGGACATAAAGGGAAGAACTTGTTCATGCCGATTCGAGTTGTGACGACGGGTCAAACTCACGGTCCTGAACTTCCGAATGCGATTGCGTTGATCGGCAAAGAAAAAGTCATTGCGCGTGTAGAGAAATACGCGAAACAATAATATTGACTTTCTTTTAGGATGAGGCTATCTTTTAAGAGAAGTGAAGTATTTATTGAGACAGACGAATCGAAAAAAACTTTCGCATGAGCTGTAAAAATAATATTAATAAGTAAAAGCTTTGATGAGGAGAAGTACGTAAGGCGCGCTCTTTAGAGAGGACCACCACCGGCTGAAAGTGGTCTGAGCTAACAATTTATGGAAATGCACCTCTGAGCGCTAAGCTGAACGATTCAGTAAGCTAGCCGTTTTGTCTACGTTACAGGCACCAAGCGGGAAGGTTTTTTATTCATTCCTTCCAACCAGAGTGGAACCGCGCAATTACAGCGTCTCTGTCATTTCAATGACAGGGGCGCTTTTTATTTTGTTCAATAAATGTTACTTGCATTGGCCTGGGTGATGAGTAGGAAAGGGAGTTATTCCTTGCATTGGCCTGTGAAGTAAAGAGTGCCACTCGAAGACGCTTAAACGGATATGAATCTCGCCAAGTTAGCTTGGAGATGAGACGTGTTTGAGCGATAAATAGTCGATTTTGAGCGATAAATCCTCAGATTGAGCGATAAATCTCCAGATTGAGCGATAAACTCGCCAGTTTGAGCGTTAAATTTTTCACAAGCACCACACAAGCACCAAATCAAAAAATTAAGCATAAAAACATTAAACCAAATGAAAGGAGAGTAACTTTAAATATGTTTTCACGTATGAAAGAAGATATTGATGTTGTATTTGAACAAGACCCGGCTGCAAGAAGTGTGTTTGAAGTGGTTCTGACCTATTCGGGTTTGCATGCCATTTGGTCACATCGTATTGCGCACGCATTATTTAAAAGAAAACTCTTTTTCCTTGCAAGGGCAGTATCACAAGTCAGTCGCTTTTTTACAGGGATTGAAATCCATCCAGGGGCAGTAATTGGCCGACGATTCTTTATTGACCATGGAATGGGTGTAGTAATTGGAGAAACTTGTGTAATTGGCGATGGGGTGACTATTTTCCAAGCTGTGACACTCGGTGGTACAGGTAAAGAGTGTGGGAAGCGTCATCCAACGCTACATGATAATGTGCTAGTAGCAACTGGTGCCAAGGTGCTCGGAGATATAACAATCGGGGAGAATAGTAAAGTTGGGGCAGGATCAGTTGTCTTAAAAGATGTGCCTGCTAATGCTACAGTAGTGGGGATTCCGGGAACAGTAGTTATTCAGGATGGCGTTAAGGTGAGACGAAACTTAGACCATCAAGATATGCCAGATCCTGTTGCAGATAAATGCAATATGTTAGAGGGTAAAATTGCCATTCTTCAAGATGCAGTGAACCGCTTAAGTTTAGAACTCGAAAAGGAGCGAAATGTGAAATGAGTATTCATATTTATAATACGTTAACACGTAATAAGGAACTGTTTGTTCCGCTTGAAGAAGGTAAGGTCAAAATGTATGTTTGTGGACCTACTGTTTACAATTACATTCACATAGGGAATTCTCGACCCGTTATTGTTTATGATACAGTTCGCCGCTATTTAACGTATCGTGGATATGAAGTGAATTTCGTATCCAACTTTACAGACGTGGACGATAAAATTATCAAAACAGCTAACCANTTGGGAGAAGANGTATCGGAGCTTACGGAACGCTTTATTGCCGCATATTTTGAAGANGTAATGGCGCTAGGTTGCCAAAAAGCCGATTCTCANCCNCGTGTAACAGAGCATATGGATGGCATCATCGAGTTTATTGAAGTTTTAATTAAAAAAGGGTATGCATATGAATCGCAAGGTGATGTTTATTACCGAACACGTAAGTTCGATGGTTATGGTAAATTGTCTCACCAATCAGTGGATGATTTAAAAAGTGGTGCTCGAATTGAGATAGGGGAAAAGAAAGAAGATGCCCTTGATTTTGCTTTATGGAAAGATGCAAAGCCGGGCGAGATTTCCTGGGAAAGTCCGTGGGGTAAAGGACGTCCTGGTTGGCATATTGAATGTTCAGTAATGGCGAGAGAACTTTTGGGTGATACGATTGATATTCATGCTGGTGGTCAAGACTTAACCTTCCCGCATCATGAAAATGAGATTGCACAATCTGAAGCCTATACAGGCAAACAATTTGCGAGATATTGGATGCACAATGGGTATATTAATATTGATAATGAAAAAATGTCAAAATCATTAGGGAATTTCGTCTTGGTGAGTGATATTCGAAAACAGATTGACCCGCAAGTCTTGCGATTCTTTATGTTGTCTGTACATTACCGCAACCCGATAAATTTCTCACAAGAACTAGTCGAACACGCTGAAGCGGGTCTAGACCGCATTCGAACTTCGTATGCTAATTTAGCACACCGATTGGACGCTGCACCTGAACTAGGTGATCATGCAGATATTTGGTTACACAAGCTTGAAGAAATACGCACGCAATTTGTCAATGCGATGGACGATGATTTTAATACAGCCAACGGAATTGCAACCTTGTTTGAACTAGCAACTTTGGCCAATACGTATTTAATTGAAAAGCATACACAAGCAGAAGTACTTAAAGCTTTCATGAATACAACGAACGAACTTGCGGGTGTATTAGGAATAGAAATTGAAGTAAATGAAGAAGTGCTGGATGAGGAAATTGATGCGTTGATTGAAGAGAGAATTCAAGCAAGAAATGAAAAGAACTTTAAACGTGCCGATGAAATTCGTGATCAATTGAAAGAGCTAAATATTATTTTAGAAGATACGGCACAAGGCATTCGTTGGAAACGCGGATGATGAGAGAATATACGCTGCGAACAGCTGATGTGAAACAACTTAATTCGTTAGCCCTAGCATATATGGGGGATGCTGTTTTAGAACAATACGTTCGAGAGCATCTCCTCCGTTCAGGGCGTGTTAAACCGAATACGCTACACAAAGAAGCAACCAAATATGTGTCAGCGAAGGCTCAAGCACAAGTGGTTCATGTGATGCTTCAAGAAAAGTTTTTATCTGAAGAAGAGGAAGCAATACTTCGAAGAGGGCGAAATGCGAAGTCTGGTTCCGTTCCGAAAAATACAGATTTACAAACGTATAAATACAGTACGGGATTTGAGGCCGTAATTGGAAGCTTGTATTTGCAGGAGCAAGTGGAACGTGTCCGTGAAATAATTGAAAAAGCCATTTTGACGATTGAAGAACCCAGAGGAGAGACGACATTATGACTGAACCAACAGTGGAACCGACAAATGAAATATTATCCGGTAAAAATCCAGTACTAGAAGCACTTCGTTCAGGGAGAGAAATGAACAAGGTGTGGATTGCAGAAGGTGTTAAAAAGGCAGGCATTGCTGAGCTATTACAATTAGCTAGAGAAGCTGGAATCATTGTTCAATTCGTACCGAAAAACAAAGTAGATCAGTTAACAGATGGCGCCAATCATCAAGGGATTGCTGCTTCGGTAGCAGCATATCGCTATGCAGATATAGATGAATTGTTTGAAAGTGCTTCATTACGAAATGAAGATCCTTTCTTTTTAATCTTAGATGAACTTGAGGATCCACATAATTTGGGGTCAATTTTAAGAACGGCTGATGCAACGGGCGTTCATGGTGTCATCATTCCTAAACGTCGTGCAGTTGGATTAACTTCTGTGGTGGCGAAAACATCAACAGGAGCCATTGAGCATATTCCAGTTGCCCGTGTCGGTAACTTAGCTCAGACGGTCGATGACTTAAAAAAACGTGGGGTGTGGATTGCTGGGACTGACGCACAAGGGTCAGCAGACTATCGACGCATGGATGCGAAATTGCCTCTTGCTGTCATTATTGGCAGTGAAGGAAAAGGCATGAGCAGACTTCTAAAAGAAAAATGTGATTTCCTTTATCACATGCCAATGGTTGGGAAAGTAACGTCGCTTAATGCATCTGTTGCTGCTGCAATCTTAATGTATGAAGTGCTCCGGAATCGTCAACCGGTTAACGGGTAACCACATATGGATATTTTACTCGTCGATGGCTACAACATCATCGGCGCATGGAAAGAACTTCGCGCGTTAAAATCGGACAAGCTCGTTGATGCAAGGGATCGCTTGATTGAAATGATGGCTGAGTATCAAGCTTTCTCTGGCTGGCGNGTGATTGTNGTTTTTGATGCTCATTTAGTCCCTGGAATCGAAAATAAGAAAAAACAACACGAAGTAGAAGTCATCTTTACACGAAAAAATGAAACAGCAGATGAACGAATCGAAAAGTTAACCTCGACGTTAGCGACTCGTCGGGACCAAATACATGTAGCGACTTCCGATCTGACGGAACAATGGGTTATTTTTGCTCAAGGTGCTCTTCGGAAATCTGCTAGAGAATTAGAAATAGAGATGGATCTTGTCCAATCTAGTATTACGAAAAAAGTGAAAGCAATCCAAGGCCAGCGCCCGGTTTCGAAGATTCCGCTATCAGATGAAGTTGCGGAAATTTTCGAAAAATGGCGAAGGGGAATGAAATGAGCCGTTGACGCTCGATTTCCACTTCCTGTATACTGGGACTAACTACGCAGTTAGGGCAGAGGTGATACAGTTGATGAATGGCGACCACGTACACTTAAAGCTGCAACAATTTGATGGTTTACTAGATGAAGAGATTGTCGAACTGGTACACAGTGGGAATACCGATGCACTGGATTTTCTTATTACTAAATTTCGTTCTTTCGTGCGGATGAAAGCGAGGTCATACTTTTTAATTGGGGCAGACAAAGAAGACATCATTCAAGAAGGAATGATTGGACTCTATAAGTCTATCCGTGATTTTAGAGGGGACAAGCTATCATCGTTTCGTGCTTTCGCTGAGCTATGNATTACACGACAAATAATTACTGCGATTAAAACTGCAACTCGCCAAAAACATATTCCATTAAATTCTTATGTATCACTAGACAAACCGATATATGATGAAGAATCAGATCGTACACTGATGGATGTCATTTCGGGGTCTGTCATTGATGACCCGGAAGAACTTATGATTCATCGGGAAGATTTTGATTATATGGAAGAGAAAATGGCGGAAATTTTGAGTGAGNTAGAGAGACAAGTGCTCGCTTTGTATTTGGATGGACAATCTTATCACGAGATNTCCGAAGAATTAAACCGACATGTAAAATCAATTGATAATGCCCTGCAACGTGTAAAACGTAAATTGGAACGCCATATTGAAATTAACGGTGTTCACTAAATCCTAAATGGACGCTTGTTGACAGTCTTTTCACGAGATGATAGTCTTTAACAAGACTCATGAACTTAAAAAAGGTGAGAATATGGTTAAAAAAGTAGTCTTAAGTTGTTCGCAATGTGGGTCCAGAAATTATACGGTTCCATCTTCAAAAGAGGGCTCATCCGAGCGTTTGGAACTCAAAAAGTTTTGTTCACATTGTAAAGCACACACAATTCATAAACAAACGTTATAATGCTCGTCACGTGAATTAGATAACTATAGATAGATGTAACTCGGAGGGTAATTAGAATGGCTAATATTAGTGGATTTTTCAATAATGTAATCTCAGAAATGAGAAAAGTTAGTTGGCCTAAACGTAAGGAATTAACTCGTTATACTGTTATTGTTCTTTCAACTGTTGTTGTTATGGCTTTGTTTTTTGCAGTAATTGATTTGGGTATTTCTGAAGCGTTAAGATGGTTTCTTGCTCTGTAATTTGATAACAGATAGTACTTGTTGAAAATAGCCCGTCTTATACTGCGAACGGGTTTTTTCATTTGTCTACGAAAAGGAGGGACGGACGTTTAGTCCTACTCGAATGGAAAAAAATTGGTATGTAGTTCACACGTATTCTGGATACGAGAACAAAGTAAAAGCAAATTTAGAAAAGCGTGTCGAAACAATGGGCATGTCAGACTTGATCTTTCGTGTGATAATCCCGGAAGAACAAGAAACAGACTTTAAAGATGGAAAAAAACGCGTTGTAATGCGTAAAACATTCCCTGGTTATGTATTAGTTGAGCTAATCATGACGGATGATTCCTGGTATGTAGTTCGTAATACACCAGGTGTTACAGGATTCATTGGTTCTTCGGGTGGAGGAGCTAAACCAACACCATTATTACCTGAAGAAGTAGAATTCATCTTGAAACAAATGGGTATGACCGAGCGCAAAGCTGTAGCTGAGTTTACAGTTAGTGAAATGGTAGAAGTATTAGAAGGACCATTTGCGCACTTCCAAGGTAAAGTGGAAGAGATTGATGAAGCTAAAGGGAAATTAAAAGGTTTCTGTTGACATGTTTGGTCGCGAAACTAAAATGGAACTCGACTTCGATCAAGTTCACAAAATATAATTTTAAATGCTACTTGCACAAGTTGTGTAAAAGTGGTATTATTTCAAAGGTCAGACTATATTTTGATAGTCTGCACAATTTAGCTCATGTTATCGGCTATTAAGCTGACAGGACAGATATTTGAGTGGGAGGGGCAACCCTATTACCACATCACGGACTTAAGGAGGTGTGTCTCGTGGCTAAAAAAGTTATTAAAATGGTAAAATTACAAATTCC
>JGI24024J18818_10001132_pt1 | contig 10818 bp, 10 predicted proteins | sample Cruoilmetagenom2_FD_18818 | JGI IMG/M metagenome (IMG submission 18818) | reverse complement strand
GGGGGACGCGCCGTAACGACGCGGGGCGGTTCGGCGCTGGGGCTGGAAGGTGGTGCGCCGGATACGGCTTGTCCACCATCGGCAGCATCGTCGTCATCGACGAGCCCCAGGTAGAAGAGCGACTTCTGCCAGAACGTTGCCATAGTCAATCCTCGAGAGAGTGTTCGTTGTTCGTAGCCTGAAAGATAGCCCGTCCTACGCGAACGATGCTTGCACCCTCTTCCACGGCCACTTCGAAGTCGTCTGTCATCCCCATGGAGAGATCCCGCGCGTTCGGATGCTCGACCACAAGGGAGTCTCGAAGCTCGCGCAGAGCCACGAACCAAGGACGGGCATCTTCGGGCAGGGCCACTCTCGGTGGGATGATCATCAACCCGCGAACCGCAACACCACCGCCGGCCAGATGATCAGCAACGCTGAAGACCTCGGATGGGGCGAACCCATGCTTCTGCGGCTCATCACCGATGTTGACCTCGATCAGCACGGGCGGCGCCTTCTCGAGTCGGATCCAGGCATTCACCAGACTCATACGATCGAGCGAGTGGAGCAGAACGATCGACGGTGCGATGGTCTTGATCGCCCGGCGCTGCACGTTCCCGACGAAGTGCCAGTCGATGTCCTCTGGAAGGTCGGCTTCGATTCGCTGGTGCAACCCCTGGGGGCGGTTCTCTCCGAAGGCTCGCTGGCCCGCTTCGTAGAGCTCCATCACCGCTGCATCCGACCGGCCCTTCGAAACGGCGAGCAGCGTCACCGTGTCTGCAACCCGCCCGGAGCGACTTGCTGCCGTTGCGATCCGTTCCTCGACCTCTGTTAAACCTGTGATAGCCATGCCACCGACACCTGTCTCTCTTCCGTTGCATCGCGACGATACGACCACAAACCCGGTTCCGTGTACGTACAGACATCGGATCGCCACACGTCGATGCCACAGAGTTGGTCGACCGCCGCGGACCACAGGTCCACGCTCGGTGTCCCAAACGTCGTCCGGGAGGTCCGGTCGCCGATGGCCGCCGTGACCTCTTCCCCGACTTCGTAGCAACATGGCCCGATGGAGGGACCGATCGCAGCGCGCCGTGGTGTGTCCCCGAGTGCCCGCATCGATTCAAGACCTGCGTTGATGACACCCGATGCCACACCCCGCCAACCCGCGTGAAGGATGGCGACAGATCGATCCCCCTCCACGATGATCGGCATACAGTCGGCCGTTGCGATGGTGAGGGGAAGCCCTGGACGCTCGGTGATCAATCCGTCGGCAGAGCCGGCGGAACCCGGTTGCTCCACCGTGAGCACGACACCGCCGTGTACCTGGGTGACCGATGCCCACGCGTCAGGGATACCCAGCTCTCCGGAAATCAGCGAACGCCTGTCGAGATCATCTCGACCGTTGCCATCCGCCGCATCACCGAACGCCGCACCGCGGAAGCCCGCGGGCCGGATCATCCCTGGACGAAGCCCGGGATCTCCATCTCATCGGTCCCGTCCCCGTGGACGTTCAAGTCGTCGCGACTCGTTCGCACGATCGGTGTGCTCACCGTCGGCGCGGAACTGAACGCGCTCCTGGCCTGCTCCTTCTCGAATCCGGCAGCAATGACCGTCACACGCATGTCATCGCCGAGGGAGTCGTCGACGACGGCGCCAAAGATGATGTTCGCATCTGCGTCCGAGTGATCGGCAACGATCGACGCTGCGGTGGAGACCTCATGGAGCGTCATCTCTCGTGGCCCGGCAATCGAGAGCAGAACACCACGCGCCCCGTCCATCGACGTCTCAAGCAACGGACTGGCGATCGCCTTCTCCGCGGCCTGCTGGGCTCGACTGTCGCCGGTCGACTGTCCGATCCCCATCACTGCGGATCCGGCCTCGGACATCACTGTTTTCACATCTGCGAAATCGACGTTGATGAGGCCCGGCGTGGTGATGAGATCTGTGATCCCCTTGACACCATTCGTAAGGATCTCGTCGGCCATCTTGAAGGCATCGACCACGGGAGTCTGATCGTCTGCGATCTCTAGGAGTCGCTCATTCGGAATGATGATCAGCGTGTCTACGGCCTGCTTCAAGGTCTGGATGCCCTGCTCGGCAGCCACCGACCGACGTCGGCCTTCGAAACCGAACGGCCTCGTGACGACACCAACCGTGAGGGCACCGAGTGACTTGGCAACCTCTGCCACGACGGGCGCTGCTCCTGTTCCGGTTCCTCCGCCTTCGCCTGCGGTGATGAACACCATGTCCGCACCGGTGAGAGCGTCCTCGAGTTCGGAGCGATGCTCGTCTGCCGCCTCACGGCCGACTTCCGGATTCGCCCCGGCACCGAGGCCACGTGTCGAATCGCGTCCGATGTCGAGTTTGAGATCCGCGTCAGACATGATGAGTGCCTGAGCATCGGTATTGACGGCGATGAACTCAACACCACCTACTCCAGACTCGATCATGCGGTTCACGGCGTTGACGCCGCCACCACCGACTCCGACCACTTTGATGACGGCCAGATAGGTATGAGGGGATAGTTTCGAATCTGTCATGTGCTGGGCCTCCCGCGCAGGTAGAACAAGGTTAGTCCGAAGGTTGAGACTCTTCTAGCGTCTCCGTCTCACCTTCCAGTTGAGACTGAGGTGGAGCGACCGCGGGGCGTAACGGAGCGGTCACGTCGATCCGACTCCCGCGTTCGAGTCCAGTACCAATGAGCGCCTCCACCGCCGCCGCTTTGGCAGCCATTTCGGTGGGTCGCCCCAACAGAACGATGGTCCCGTCGACGACAGCACCGACCGTGGTCCCATTGACAGAGACCTCCGTCGAGCGCCGCAGCGCCGGCGAGAGAGCGGCGATGAATGTGACCGCTCCCAGTGTCGAGGCGTCCGCGATCTGATCGCCGACGTGAGCCGGCTCCGAGCGGTCGGTGACGATCAGAGGGGGAATCGCTCCCCCGTTGGTTCGTTCAACCAGCATGCCGTCGACCGCGGTGTGAAATTCTTCCCCATCGATCGTGATCGTCGCGACCGATGTCCGCTCCGTGACGTGAATCTCCATGCTTCCCGGCCACGAGACGACCACGTCGGCTTCCGCGATCCACGGATCCTCGAGCAGCGCCGCCTCTACCGCTCCTGCATTCACAGACATCGTCGGTGTTCCCAATCCTTCGTCGAGGTCAGTCACGATCGCCTCAGGATCGGCACGATCCGCTCCCGTCACCGTGACCGAGGAGATCGAGAGCAGCGGCGAATTGACGACCCACAGGGTGAGCCCAATCGCACCCACGATCAGCACGACCCAGAGCAGCCACCTGAGGCGCCCACGGGCTCGGTCCTCTGTCACCTGCTGTCGCCGTTCGGCGATCCGGTGATCCATCGTGTTCATCCGGCCGACTCCGATCTCATCGACTCATCACCGGTACTCTCGAACGGACCCGCGAACTGGATCTCAGGTACGAGCCAGATTCCGGCGGACTCCCCGACACGTCGTCGCACGGCCCAAACGAGGTTCCACACGTCNTGTGCTGTCGCATGTTCGTCGGCGACGATGAAATTGGCGTGCATTTCCGACACCGACACACCGCCGCTTCGATATCCCTTGAGCCCTGCCTCGTCGATCAGACGTCCGGCCGCGTCGCCTGGCGGGTTCTTGAACACCGATCCGGCGTTGAATGTCCCTCCCGGTTGGTGCTCCTTGCGCCAGCGGGTGATCTCACGGATTCGTTGCTCGGCGGTCGCACGCTCACATGGTTCTGTCGAGAAACGGGCAGAGAGAACAATTTCGCCATGTACGAGGTTCGAGTGCCGATAGTCGAAATCGAATGCTTCGGCAGTTCGTTCGAATCGTTCAGCTGTGATCCGGTCGATGATGCGTGCGCTCACGAGGCGGGATGCGGTGTCACTTCCGTGCCCACCCGCGTTCATCATCACGGCTCCTCCGACCGTACCGGGGATACCTGCGTAGAACTCGAGTCCACAACGGCCGGCATCTGCCGCCGCTCTCGCTACCCGAGGCAAGGGCGCCGCTCCCCCGGCGCTGACGACACCGTTCGGTTCCACAGAGATCTGGAGGAACTCGCCGGAGAGGCGGATCACGACACCTCGATACCCTGCATCCGAGATCAGGAGATTGCTTCCACGACCGAGCATCAGTACGTCGGGAGAGTCGGCGGTAGCGGCAAGGACCTCGGCCAAATGCTCCTCGTCTTCCACCTCAACGAACCAGTCCGCTCTGCCACCGAGCTTGTAGGTCGTCATCGGCGCGAGATCCACGTCGGAACGTATCCCAGGCGTCGAAAGGAGCCGATCGGTCACGAACCGGCCCCGATCCGGTCGGCGATCTGATCCCAGATCGTCGTGACATCACCGGCGCCCATCAGGATCACGGTGTCGCCCGACTCGAGCTGCCCGGCGAGTCGTTCCGGCACATCTGAGAGGTGCTCGATGTAGGTGGTGTCGCCTCCGCTTGCTCGAACAGCCTCTGCAACCAATCGACCTGTGACACCCGGTTGCGGGCGTTCACCGGCGCTGTATACGTCGGTGACGATGGTCCGGTCCGCTTCGGCAAGGGGCGACCCGAAGGCGGGAGCGAGCGCAGCCGTCCGTGTGTAGCGGTGGGGTTGGAAGACTACCCAGAGCCGACCGGGCGTCATCGTGCGTGCCGCTGCGACCGTCGCTCTCACTTCGGTCGGGTGGTGGGCGTAGTCGTCGATGATCGAGACACCCTCGATCAGTGCTTTGAGCTCGAATCTCCTTCGGACGCCGCTGGACGTTTCGAGTCCTGCGATCGCGCAGTCGAGGTCAAAACCGAGCTCTCCGAAGAGGGAGAGCACACCTGCGGCGTTCCTAACGACGTGGATGCCAGGCTGCGTGAGCCTCACACGCCTGGTTCGGCCGTGACCGGTGAGGGAGAAGGACGGCTCGGCATCCAGCGTGACATCTCCGATTCTCCATGCGGCATCGCTGCTCGTTCCGTAGCCGATCACCGTCGACCGTTCCGCCAGGCGGCGCACACCGGGGTCGTCGATACAGCCCACAACAGGACCGTCGACACGGTTCGAAACTTGTGCGAACGCCTCTTCGAGAGCAGTGACAGTTCGGTAGTAGTCGAGGTGGTCGGCTTCGATGTTGGTGACGGTGAGACCTGCGAGTTCGAGGAGCCGGAACGTTCCGAATGCTTCGTCGGCTTCAAGGATCAGGAGATCGGGATCACCNAGATGGGCACCGGTGTTGAGGTCAGCGATCTCGCCGCCGACGATGAACGAGGGGTCCTTCCCACATGCCCTCAAGGCGGCCACGGCCATGGCTGTGCTCGAGGTCTTGCCGTGTGTGCCGGAGAATCCGATCGTCCGGTAGGCAGTCGTCACGCCCCGAAGCAACGCGGGTCGGCGCGCCGTCGCAACTCCTGCACCGCGGGCGGCTTCCAACTCCGGATCCTGATCGGGGACGGCCGACGAAGCGACGACGACATCGACATCGTTGATCCGATCCGGTCGATGCCCGATCCATGTCTCGACCCCGACCCCTGCCAGGGAGTCGATCACGGCGGACGGTTTGACATCGGAGCCCGTGACACGAATGCCACGTTGGGCGAGCAGCTTGGCAAGGCCGGACATGCCGGAGCCACCGACTCCGATCATGTGGACGGANTCGATCTCGTCGAGCTCAACAGTCGGTGGATCAAACACCGGCGACCTCCTTGAGAATGGTTGCGACGCTTCGCGCCGCGTCCGGCTTCGCTACCGAACGCGCTGCGTCTCGCATGGCCGCGAGCCGGTTGGGATCAGCGACGAGATCCAACAGCAATCCCGGGACGTCGGTGATCTGCTCCTGATCCACGATCAGGGCCCCTCCCGCTCGCTCGAGGTCTTGTGCGTTCAGAGCCTGATATCCCTTGCCGGCAGGGAGCGGCACGACCACAGAGGGAGTCGATGTGGCGGCAAGTTCGCTCACCGTCATCGCTCCCGCTCTGGAGAGAACGACGTCGGCCGCGGCGAAGAAGAACTGCATGTCCGATTCGAACGGGGCAGTGGCCCAGTTCGAAACGCCGTGTGCCTGCTCGGTGACCGACTCGTAGTGGTCGGGTCCGGTCAGATGCAGGATTGAGACTGCCTCCCCGGACGCCAGAGCGAAGCCGGCGGCGCATTCGTTGAGTGCCATGGCACCCTGGCTACCGCCGAAGACGCCGACGACCGGGAGATCGGGTGCAAGGCCGTAGCGCTTCAGCGCTTCGTCTCTGAGATCGTCTCTCTGATAGTGCTCGAACACGCTGCTGAGCGGATTCCCGACGATCTCGGCGTTCTTGAGTCGCTCGCGTGCGGGAGCGAAAGCGGCGAGCGTCCTCGCTGCTCGCCTGGCGACGTATCGGTTCGCGAGACCAGGGACGGCGTTCTGTTCGTGGATCACGTACGGCATACCGATCCGTCGTGCCCCCATTGCTGCCGGGACGCTCACATATCCACCGAACACGGTGAGAACTCCGGGAGCGCGTCCCTCGAGGGCATTAGCGACGTCGGCGCTCGCTCGACGAACGATCGCAGGCAACTTGAGGTTGTCCGTCGACATCGATCGTCTGAGGCCACGCACTTCGAGCTGAACGAGCTCGAACCCTGCCTCCGGCACGATCCGGGTCTCGAGTCGATCGCCTCCGAAGAAGACGATATCCGAAGCAGGGACTCCTGATTCGACGAGAGCGCGGGCGACGGCCAGGGCAGGGTAGATGTGACCGCCCGTGCCTGCTGCAGCGAAAGCGAAGGTCACGATGCTGCCGATTCCGCGGACCTGGTCCGAGAGATGTTCACAAGGATGCCAACCGCAGCGAGGCTCACGATCATCGCATTGCCGCCCGAGGAGACGAAAGGAAGGGGGACGCCGGTGATCGGGAGTACCGCAACGACGCCTCCCACGTTGACCAGCGCCTGAATGGTCAGCCACGAGACGATGCCTACCGCCACGAGACGCCCGAAGCCATCGGGAGCGGTCAGGGCGATCCTGACACCGACCGCAGCGAAGAANGCGAAGAGCACAATGACGAGGATTGCGCCNGCGAATCCCGTCTCCTCGCCGATGATGGCGAAGATGAAATCGGTGTGGGCATTGGGCAGGAACGACCACCGCGCACGGCTCGCCCCGAGACCGACCCCGAGCCACCCTCCGGAACCGAGCGCTACCAGGCTCTGGACGGCTTGGTGACCGGTACCGAGTGGATCGGCGAATGGATCGAGGAATCCCGTGATCCGAGCTCGTCGATAGTCCATGGCGAACGCTCCCCCGACCGCCAGGATCGCCGAGATTCCCCCAAGGCCCACGATGAAACCGAATGGAGCGGCAGACGCCATCAACATGGCGAACGCCGACGCACCGATCAGCAGCGTGGTGCCGAAATCCGGTTGCAGGAGCAGCAATCCCGAGACGATCCCGAGGATCATGACCACCGGCAGCAGGAAGTGCGGCAGGTGGCGGAGAAGCTGGTCCTTCTTTGCGAGAACAGCGGCGAGGAGGATCACGGTCGCCAGCTTGGCGAATTCCGAGGCCTGGATCGTGAGCGGGCCGATCTCGATCCATCGCCTGGCTCCTCCGCGGACATCACCGAACATGAGGGTCGCGACGAGACCAGCGACCGCGACGGCGAAGATGGGGAATGCGAATTGGCGGTACAGGCGATACGGGATCTTCGCGAACACGACGAGCGCGGAGAGACCCAATCCGACCCAGATGATCTGGCGTTTGATGTAGAAGAGATGGTCGCCGGTCTCTCGAATCGAGATGACGGACGAAGCCGAGAGCATCGCCCCGAGGCCAACGATGAGCAGCATGATGACCGGCACAACCAGGAACACCGTTCGACGGTCGCTCAGATGGAGGCTTCGTGAGACGCTGCGGTCGCGGATCTCCTCCCGAACGGAGGATCGCGAGTCGGCGTCTTCCACGACCACGGGAGACGGAGCGGGTTCGATCATGCGCGTAGCATGGTCGAAAGGTGTCGTCCTTCCCGTCATTTCGCCGCCTCCAGGCCGGCGACCAACTCGGCGAAGTGTTCTCCTCGGATGGCATAGGACTCGAACTCGTCGAAGCTCGCGCATCCGGGAGCAAGCAAGACGGTGTCACCCTGGACGGCGATCCGGTCAGCAGCTTCGACGGCCGATGCGAGATCACTCACGACCGTTACGGGAGTTCCGATCCCTGCAGCGATCGAAGACGCCGCCTCGCCGAATGCAACCACGTGGCGAACCGTTTCGGGAGCGATTGTCGACAGGTCGAGGTCCTTGTTCCTGCCTCCGGCGAGGAGCACGACACGGTCGTACGCCTCAGCTGCTGCACGGGCAGCGTGCGGATTTGTTGCCTTGGAGTCGTCGATCCAGGTGATGCCGCGGCTTGTGCCGACCGTCCTGCGCCGGTGTGGACCAGGGGTGAACCTTGCGAGCACCGTTGCGATGCCGACATCGGTGGCGCCGACCGAAGATGCTATGACCGCCGCGATCCCGAGGTCCGTTACCCAGGACGGATCGTTCGTGGCTATCGAGAATGTCCGATCGCCCATCTGAAGCGATTCATCGATCCTGCCGACGCCGTCGCTCGAGACCGAGATTCCACCCACGCCGATCGTGCGGCACCCGGCGAGTGCTGCGATCTCCGTCGCTCCTGGATCGTCGGCTCCGTAGACGACCACGTCGCTCGAATCCATGTTTTCGAAGATCCGGGCCTTTGCAGAGCCGTAGGCCGCAACCGAGCCGTGCCAATCGAGATGATCCGCGGCGACATTGACGATTCCTGCCGCGACAGGGTGGAATCGATCGATGAACCGCAGTTGGAAGCTCGATGCTTCGAGAACCACGACGGCGGCCGAGTCATCCACAAGGCCGGAGACAGGTGTTCCGATATTCCCTGCCGAAACTGCCGAGATCCCGCTCGCCGTAAGCATCTCGGTGATCGTATTCGTGACAGTGGTCTTTCCGTTCGTACCGGTTACAGCGACGTACGGAACCGTGAGGTGGCGTGCACCGAACTCGAGCTCGCTGATCACCTCGATCCCCGCACCGACGGCATCCTGGAGGGGATCCGAGTGCTCGGGGAAACCCGGTGATGCCACCACGAGGCCGATGCCAGCGAGGAGGTGATCGGCCCACGCTCCGGAGTGCACGGCGTAGCCCATCTCGCGCAAAGGAATCGTTGGCGACGATGATCGGTCGTAGACGGAGACGTGGTGACCGAGGCGAGCAGCGAGACCAGCAGCAGCGGCTCCGCTCACGGCCGCTCCAAGGATCAGCGTTCTCACGGTGCCCCAACCTGGGTGATCGTCACGAAGTCGGCGTAGAACACACCGACGCCGAGGGCAACCGCGATCCCCGCAAGGATCCAGAACCGGATNATCACCGTCGTCTCCGGCCAGCCCTTCATTTCGAAATGGTGGTGGATGGGAGCTATCCGGAAGATGCGCCGTCCGAACACGCGGAATGAGAACACCTGNGCGATCACCGAGAGTGTCTCGACCACGTAGAGGCCACCGAGGAGAATCAGAAGCAGCTGTGTGTGGGTGAGCAGAGCGAGGGCGGCAAGCGCCCCACCGAGAGCCTGCGACCCGGTGTCGCCCATGAAGACCTTCGCCGGGGCTGCATTCCACCACAGGAAACCAAGCGCTGCACCAACCACCGCTGCAGCGAATGTCGCGAGGTCGAGCGCCCCGTTGAGGTCTACGAAGTACTCCCCGATGTTCCTCCACTGCCAGAAGGCGATCAGGACGTAGGCGCCGGCGACGAGGGAGATCGATCCTGCCACCAGGCCGTCCAGGCCGTCGGTGAGATTCACAGCGTTCGCGGCGGCGGTGAGCATGAACAGGACGAGGACGAAGTAGAGAATCGGCCCGAGATCGATACCGAGTGGTCGAACGAACGAGAGCTCGGTGGAGACGCCAATCTGAACGGACCACCATGCGAAGATTGCGGCAACGGCGAGTTGCCCGAGGAACTTCCAGCGTTTCGACAGGCCCTGATTCTGTTTCCTGGCGTACTTCGTGAAGTCGTCGAGGAATCCGATCACGCCCATGCCGATGAAGGCGAAGAGGGCGAGAAGACCCTCGGGGGCGAAGACGCTCATGCTGAAATCCAAGCCCTTGCCAACAGTGAAGAAGCTGAAGTGAGCGGCAAAGAAGCCAAGGATGACGCCAAAGATCAGGACGACTCCGCCCATCGTCGGTGTCCCCCTCTTATGCATGTGGCCCTGCACATCCTCCTGGATGAACTGACCGATGCTGCGTTTTCGGAGAACCCGGATCGCCACCGGTGTGACGAAGATCGTGAACGCAAGAGCGATTGACGCGGCGATGAGGAGCTGGATCATCGGGCTGCGACCTCAACGAGTCTCTCAGCGATGGCTTCCAGACCGACGGATCGAGAGCCTTTGACCAGCACAACGTCGCCATCGTGAAGCTGTTCCACGACGAGTTCGAACGCTTCGGAGGCCTCACCGAGGTTCCGGCCGCCCGCTGCGCTCGCCAGACCATGGTCGCTTCCGACCGTGATGACGTTCGTGAAACCGAGGTCCGCCGCTAGAACGCCGATCCGCTTGTGCTCTTCCATGGTGATTGATCCGAGCTCTGCCATTTCACCGAGGATGGCAAAGGAGCGTCCCGGCATCGCGGCAACCGTCCGCAGAGCGGCCTCCATAGAAGTCGGATTGGCGTTGTAGGTGTCGTTGACAACGGTGTAGCGACCGGTCGTGACATCCATGCGCCAGGGCGATGCAACTGCCCTTGACATGCCTGCCGCGGCCATCTCGGGATCGATTCCGATCGCAGTGGCGGCCGCGAGCGCTGCCGCAGCGTTGCGGGCGTTGTGTGGACCGGCCATGGTCA